>Ga0209810_1000783_pt1 | contig 59225 bp, 54 predicted proteins | sample Coa_R1_7_FD_187159 | JGI IMG/M metagenome (GOLD analysis project Ga0209810, IMG submission 187159) | Surface soil microbial communities from Centralia Pennsylvania, which are recovering from an underground coalmine fire - Coalmine... | ecosystem: Environmental > Terrestrial > Soil > Unclassified... | reverse complement strand
AGGTAGGCGACACCGTGATATCGCAGGTTCCGGTGATAGCTCAGGGTACGCCCTTCATCGAGGTTCTGCGCCAGGTACAGAGTACGCCCCTGCGCCGGGTGATTGTGGTCAATGCAGACGAAAAGGCAATCGGGGTGATTGGCGATCGTGACCTGCTGATATCGCAGGGGTTAGCGGCGCCTCGCAATCCTCTCTTTGCCCTTGCCGGTCGCCTGTTTCTGCATGTTCCAGAGGAGCTATTCAGGCGGCGGTTCACACAGGGTCCGCCAGGCGCGCAGCAGATCATGCGTCCACGCCTCTTCAGCGTGACGCCAGCTACCCCCATTGCGGAGGCGCTGCGCTTGATGCTGGCGCACCAGATCAAGCGCCTGGTCGTAGTCGATAAAACCGGAAAGCCACTGGGGCTGGTAGATCGCCAGCAACTACTACACTCCCTGGTTGAAGGAAGCATACAACAACGATAGGGAGAGGCCTGGCGGAACTGAGGAGCAAAAGGCATGAACTGTTATGTATGTCAGGTGGAAACGGGCAATTGTTCTCATCCGGCGCTGGCAATCTGCCAACGCTGTGGGGCTGGCGTTTGCGATGCGCATGTGGTAGAGATAAAGATGATCGCAGCTACTGGCATGGCAGGGACGGCCAGATACCTGCTTATCTGTTCCCGTTGCTATGCCGGGCTTTCTCAAGAGAGATCGCCGCGCTCGCGCAGGCCAGCACAGGAAAAGGATGCGCCTGCTAAGCCTGCGGGCAAGCACTGGTGGAACCGGTTCAGGCAAAGCCGTTCAAAAGAAGCAGAGCCGATGGAACCGGCCGAGGTGGTCAAAGAAGTGGAGCGGTTCCTCCAGCAACAGCGCAGGCAGGGCGTGGATCATTTCAGAGAAACGGACGGAGAAAGATAGAGAAGGAGAGAAACGGAAATGCCGCCGCCTGGAACACTCCTCTCCCTCTATACAGGCCATCGCGAGCGCGTAGCCGCCCTGGCCTGGTCACCCGATAGCACGAGGCTCGCTTCCGCCTCCTGGGATAAGACGGTGCAGCTCTGGGAAGCCAGCAGTGGCCTTCCACTGCTGACCTATGAGCGACATCACGGTCGGGTAAACAGTGTGGCGTGGTCGCCCGACGGGACACGTATTGCTTCCGCGTCGAGGGATAGCACGGCGCACGTCTGGGATGCGCGAGCAGGTGAGACCATCATCACCTATCGCAATCACCGTAGCTCTGTCCTGTCGGTTGCATGGTCACCAGACGGTAAATACCTCGTCACTGGCTCCTGGGATCGAACGGTGCAGGTCTGGGATGCTGTTACCGGTGCAACGCAGATTCTCTCTGGCGGCCATACTGAGAAAATTACTTCAGTTGCGTGGTCGCCAGATGGCCGACTGATAGCTTCGGCAAGTGACGACTGCACGATCCGGGTTATTCATGCACGCAGCGGGCAACCGCTCTTTAGCCGTCAAGATCATCTCGGCCCCGTCACCACGGTCGTCTGGTCGCCCGATGGCAGGTGGATTGCCTCGGGCAGTTATGACCGCACGGCCAGGGTCTGGGATGCTGCGACCGGCAGGTGCCTCTGTACCTATCGCGGGCATGAGTGGAGCGTCAACGCTCTGGCCTGGTCGCCCACGAGCCGCTATCTGGCCTCCGGCGGCGACGATATGCAGGTTCATATCTGGGATACCCGGACAGGGCAAACCATGCTGATCTACCGGGGCCACGCGACCAGCCTCTGGAACTTTGTGGAATCGCTGGCCTGGTCGCCTGACGGCACTCGTATCGCCTCCGGCAACGATGACTGGCAGGTTCACGTCTGGACTGCCCCGCTCCTCCCTTGACGTACCTGTCAGGTCATGTTATCTTGTAAAAAAGGAAGGACTCTTAGCGGTGATGAAGCTCACCTGACCTGCCAACTGTGGCTGATAGCTTCTACTCTGGCAAACCCTGTGCATGGGAGATAGGCCGGGTAGAAGCTTTTTCTTTTCCAGAAAGGATAGAGAGACGAAAGCAGGTGAGGATTATGGGTACCAACAGCACTTCGGAACAGAATGGAACTCCTGTCTCTATCGAGGGTGTGACCGTACCGGCCTGCGAACTGCGCATCGAGCGTCACACGGCTGGCAGAGATAGCGCGGATCAGGTTGAGTTTGTCTGCGGGGCGAGCGGCGGGCCTGAGCAGGGCTATGTGCTGGGGAAAGCCGGTGAAGACCTCTCTTCGATGCAGGCCATCTGCAATGCCTGTCCCATTCCCAATGCTCTGGCTTCTCCACGCGCCTGCCTGAATCTGGTGCCTGTACGCCGTCTCCCCGGCGGCAAGCGAAGTCTGCCGGTCATTCCATCTTCGTCGCGTACTCCCGGCGCGAAGCCAGCAGCGGAAGCTTACTTTGCCTGTCGCTGGTTCTATACCCTGTACGGGCAGGAGCAACCTCGTGATTTGACCATCTGCCGCTCCTGCCCTCACTGGTTTCCCCGGCCACCACGCGAACTCATTCCAGGATACTGGCCCGAAACGCAGAAAATGCTGCGCGTGGTCAACGGCGAAGAATCGACCTCGCAGCCTACAGGATTTGGCCCTGCTTCCCCTCGTCAACGCACGAAACACTGGTGGCAATCCCTGAGCCAGAAATTTCACCTGTAGAGGGCAAGATCAGCAGCCCGACCTGCCGATAACAGGCGTTGCAGCTTGAGTGCCGTCTGTGGTATACTTTCCGTAAGAAGATGATGGGTGATGAAGCTCACCCGAAAGATACCCGCGAAGGGTTGATAGCTTCTACCTCGCGTAAGAACGCGGCGGTAGAAGCTTTTTTTGTCTCTTAGCAAGATACTGGAGGGGGTGAAGCGCGTGGAGCGCGCATTACCAGGCGCGGACAGTGAGGATATCTCCTCACTGCGGCGCTACACACTCGCAAAGCAGGAGGTGGCAATCTCCGTTCGTGCCGTGAAGCAGCTTTTCCAGACCCTCGGCGCGGCAGAAGCGGCCGGGCGTTGCCAGGAACTGCTGGTTCAGCTAGCCGAAGATCGCTTCAACCTGGCGGTCGTCGGGCAATTCAAACGCGGCAAAAGCACGCTCATGAACGCGGTGATCGGGCGCGACCTGTTGCCTACCGGACTCCTGCCCCTGACCTCGGCGATCACCACGCTCTGCTACGGCCCGAAAGACCGCCTTCTATTGCGCCGCAAGGGCTGGGAATGGGAGCAGGAAGCCCCACTGGCGCAGCTACCAGACTTTATTACCGAACGCGGCAACCCCGGCAACGAGAAGGGGCTGGTGGAAGCGCGGGTGGAGCTGCCCGTCCCGTTTCTGCGGCGCGGCCTGCACTTTATCGACACGCCCGGCATTGGCTCGGCCCGCCACGAGAATACCGCGACCACCTATGGCTTTCTGCCGCAGATGGCAGCCGTGATCTTCGTGACAAGCGTTGAGGCGCCCCTGAGCGAAGCGGAGGAACGCTTCCTCCTCGACATTCGCGGGCAGGTGCGCCAGTTGTTCATCGTCGTGAACAAACTGGATATGCTCGGCGACACGGAACGCGAGGAGGTTCTCGGTTACATTCAGGCGCAGGTGAATCGGCTTCTGGGAACGGGAGATGTTCGCCTTTACCCACTCTCCGCTCGCGTCGGCCTCGCCGCGAAGCTGAACCACGATCAGGCAGGCATCTCTCGCAGCGGGCTACTGCCGTTCGAGCAGGCGCTTACCGCGTTTCTTGCGGAAGCGCAGGGCCGCACTTTCCTTGTCTCCATTCTGGATCGCGCCCTGCGTCTCTTTACCGGGGCAAATCTGGCCCTCGCTGCAACCCCGACCGCTAGCGAATTTGAGCTGCGTAAGAATATGCTCGCATTGCAGCAACGTATGGAAGCCTTGCGAGCCTCGCTGCTGGCCGCCGGGCCTCTCTCTGCCACTCTACATCAGACAGAGCCGATAGCCGACAGCCGGAACATCATCGATCAGACCATTGTCGCAAGCCGGTCATCAGGCAGAGGGGGTCGTGGGCAGGTAGCCGCATCGGCTCGCACCTGCCCACTCTGCGCGGCGCTGGGGCAGGCGCTTTTCGCGTTCTTCGCGCAGTGGCAATACACGCTCGCTACCAACGCCAGCGCACAACGGGCATTTGCCGCCTCACGCGGCCTCTGTCCCGTGCATACATGGCAATATCAGGAGATGGCCTCGCCGCAGGGCATCAGCGATGGCTACGCGCCCCTGATCGAGACGCTGGCAGTCGAGCTATCGCGCCTGCTCGAACGCGCGGATGAAGATGAACACGTCGCTGGCTACCTGGAGACCTTGCTGTCAAACACTACAACGTGTCCTGCATGTCGGCTCGTGCAAGAGACAACCCTGGAACAGGCCAGGCAACTCCTCGCACACCTTGTCACAGCGGAGGGTCGCGCAGCCTATACATCCTCGAGCGGGCTTTGCCTCCCTCACCTGCAGGCAACACTTGCCTGCCTGGAAAACAGTGGGGAGGAAAGCAGCGAGCGCAAAGCACTCGTCGAATTCTTGCTGCGCGAGCAGGTGCAGCGTCTCGAAAACCTCGCCGATGACCTGCGCAGCTACGCCCTCAAACGCGACGCGCTGCGCCGTGGCCTGTTGAATCAGGAGGAGGCGGACGCATGGCGGCGGGCGCTGGTGCAGGTGGTGGGCGAGCGTGCCGCACGCGGCGGAGCGGCGGTAGGCGATCAGGCAACCGTCTAGCGGCAAGAAGGAGTTTTTCCCATGACTTTCCACAGCATCCTCTTTCCAGAAACTGAAGAGAGCAGCAGAAAAGAGACAGCCGAAGCGCCTGACTGCTTCATCGACCTGAACCTTGACCAGATTGTCGATGCCATCACTGCCAGCAAGCAGGAATACGATCTCAAGCCATTTTTCTATACCCCCTTGCACGATCTCGATACCATCCTGTATCGCCATGAAATTATGCGCGACCTGGAAAATACCGCGCTGTTTGAGCATATCCAGGCGTTTGCGCAAAAGATGCGCCGCATGCGCGAGCATCTGGCACAGGCAGAGAAGCTTTACTACAAATATCAAAAGGAACGCTGGTTTCTGGACGCGGTGGGGCTGTACTGTGAGGCCGTGACCGCTCTGGCGCGTGATCTTGCTGACGTCGATCTCCAATCTCGTGGCCTGCTGGCTTTGCGCGCCTATGTGACGGACTATGCCGGTTCCGACCCTTTTACCTCGCTGATGGCGGAAACAAAACAGCTACAGGCTGATCTGGCCGCCATCCACTACTGCCTGCTCATCAAAGGCAGCACGATCAGGGTGCGTAAATATGAAGCGGAAAGTGATTATAGCGTGGATATTGAGGAGACATTTGCGAAATTCAGGCAGGGGGCGGTAAAGGACTATCTGGTGAAATTTCGGAGCTGGCCGGAGATGGACCATGTGGAGGCGCAAATCCTGGAACTGGTCGCGCGTCTGTACCCCGATATCTTTTCCCATCTCGATGATTACTACATAAGTAACGCGCACTACTTGAATGCAACCATCGCCGCCTTTGACCGCGAAATCCAGTTTTACGTCGCCTATCTGGAGCATATCGCACGCTTCAAACGCGCCGGTCTGTCATTTTGCTATCCGCACGTTTCCAGTACATCGAAGGAAGTGTATGCGTATGCAGCCTTTGATCTCGCGCTGGCTCACAAACTGTTGAACGAAAAATCGCCAGTGGTCTGCAACGATTTTTCTCTGACAGGCAAGGAGCGCATTATTGTTGTCACCGGCCCCAACCAGGGCGGCAAAACCACCTTCGCCCGCACTTTCGGGCAGTTGCATTATCTGGCCAGCATCGGCTGTCCCGTGCCGGGTCGGCAAGCGCAACTCTTCCTCTTTGACCGGCTCTTTACGCACTTTGAGAAGGAAGAAGACATCAAGGATCTGCGCAGCAAACTGGAGGATGATCTGATCAGATTGCATGATATTCTTGAACATGCCACAACCGACAGCTTGATTATTCTGAACGAAATCCTCACCTCAACCACTGTCAACGATGCCCTGTTCTTGAGCAAGAAGATTATGGAAAAAATTGTCCAGCTGGACGCGCTCTCCGTCTGGGTGACATTCATCGATGAACTGAGCGCGTTCAGCGAGCAGACCGTCAGTATGGTCAGCACGGTTGTTCCTGAAAATCCGGCTCTGCGCACCTATAAAATCGTCAGGAAGCCCGCCGACGGCCTGGCACACGCGATAGCCATTGCCGAAAAGTACCGCCTGACCTACCATGCTTTGAAGGAGCGATTACAGGCATGAAAGCTTTTCTCATGTATAAAGATCAGGATTTTGACCTGCAGCAGCCCTTACCGCCACAGGCTCCGGCGCTGATCCAGGACCTGGAACTCAACACGCTGTTCAACGCGATGGCGCTCGGCGATACATTTCTGTTTGAAGTGGCAAAGAAAGCCATTCTGTGCAGTACGCAGCATGATCTGGACACCATCCACTATCGCCAGCATATCCTGAAGGATTGCCTGAAACATGCTGCTCTGGTCAGGGAGATCTATAATCTGACGGTCGAGGCCATTGACAGGGAGCGCAGGCATTTTCTGGGCCTGCTGAGCAGATATCCCGACGCCATTCTGCACCGCTCGCTTGAAGTGTTGCAGATGTTTGTGAGTATCCTGAAAAAGCTCCGGCAGATCGCCGATGAACATGCAGCCGAATTTGAATCCGAAGGCTTTCGCAGATTTTTCGCCATGCTGGACAAAGAACTGAGCGATGATTACTTCGCCATTGTCCAGCAACATCTCAAGGCGCTGGAATTTCGGGAAGGCGTGTTGATCAGCGCCAGGCTGGGACGCGGCAACAAAGGCATCAATTACATCCTGCGCAAGCCGCCGGAAAGGGAACAGAACTGGCTGGAGCGCCTCTTCGCCGAACGCGCCCCCTCGTACAGCTTTACCATCCCTGATCGCGACGAAAGCGGGAGCAGGACGCTCTCAGACTTAAAAGGGCGGGGCATCAACCTCGTCGCCAACGCACTCGCGCAATCCACCGACCATATCCTCAGCTTTTTCGCCATGTTGCGCACGGAACTGGCCTTTTACATCGGCTGCTTGAACCTGTACGGACAGCTTGCTCAGCGCGGGGAGCCGTTGTGTTTTCCCCTGCCCGCGCCCCACAACGAACGCAGGCTGACATGCACCGGCTTATACGATGTTAGCCTGGCTTTAACGATGGAACAGCGCGTGGTGAGCAACGATGTGCAGGCCGATGGGAAAGACCTCATCATTATCACCGGGGCCAATAAGGGCGGCAAATCGACCTTTTTGCGCAGCATCGGGCTGGCTCAATTAATGATGCAGTGCGGCATGTTTGTCCCGGCGATCTCCTTCTGCGCCAACGTCTGCACGGGCGTCTTCACGCACTATAAACGCAGAGAAGACGTGACGATGAGAAGCGGCAAGCTGGATGAAGAACTCAGCCGGATGAGCAATATCATCGACATCATTACGCCGGATTCTCTCCTGCTGCTCAACGAATCCTTTGCCGCGACCAACGAAAGAGAGGGCGCGGAGATTGCGCGGCAAATCATCACGGCGCTGCTGGAGAAGCGCATCAAGGTCTGCTTCGTGACACATTTATACGAGTTCGCGCACAGCTTTTACAACAAACACATGGAAACCGCCCTCTTCCTGCGCGCCGACAGGCAGGCCGACGGCACGCGAACCTTCAAATTAATCGAGGGAGAGCCGCTGGAAACCAGCTATGGAGAAGATCTGTATAAGCGAATATTCTAATGGTCTTCCTTGATCGGGGGCGGAAAGTGACCTTGACAGGAGCCAACAGGAATATTTATACTATCAGCAGGTAAAAAATGAGCTTGCGATGAGGCTCGCATAACGCCGTATGGCTAATGGCTTCTATGCGCTATCCATCAGTGGGAAGGGATGGATAAGCAATAGAAGCTTTTTTATGCGCTTCACGCAGGCTCGTTCCGGGGTCGCCGCTTTTCACCTCCATTGTGTGTCACGGAGAAGGGCGACTCCACCTTCCTTATCTATCCTATCACTTCTCCCGCCACCACATCCACCTTGCTAAAGACGCTCCAAAATGCTATAGTCTATTTAATATTCTCTTAACGTTCTCTTAACATTTCCTTAATATTCTCACGTGCATATCTCTGAGGGGAGGAAGAGCAATGATCTCTATTCAAACCGCGCTGCTGCGGCTGGCGCTGGCGCTCGTGCTGGGCGCGGCAGTTGGATTGGAGCGGGAATGGAGCGAGCGGGCAGCCGGATTGCGCACGCATGCTCTGGTGGCGCTTGGCTCCTGCCTGATCATCATTGTCTCCGCCTTCGGCTTTGCCGACATTCTGGGAACGCCTGATGTGGTACTTGACCCTTCCCGCGTTGCCGCTCAGGTCGTCAGCGGTATCGGCTTTCTGGGCGCGGGCGCCATTCTGCTGCGGAAAGAGATTATTAAAGGCTTGACGACCGCCGCTGCTATCTGGGTGGTGGCCGCCATCGGGCTGGCATGTGGCGCGGGCTTACTGATTGAGGCCGCGCTGACCACCGTCTTTACCGTTGCCGTTCTCACACTGCTCAAACCCCTGAGACGGCGCCTGCATCGTTCGGCGGAAGCGTACCAGCTTAAGATCAAAGTGACGGCTGTGGAGCAGGCGCTGCTGGGCCGGGTCTACAATACCTGTCACGAGGCCGGGGCTACGATTGAAAACATCGAGGTGCAGGCGGGCAACGGGCGGGAAAAGGTGGAGATTGCATGTACGGCGCGAGAAGCTCTGCCCCTGGCAAAATCTCTGGTGGCGCTGCGCAGCGAACCAGGCATCGAAAGTGTCTCTATCAATCTGCGCAACCCCGCCAGCGCCATCGCCCCGTTTCCTCTCTTTACTGAAGAGCGGACAGCAGAGGAAATGGAGGAATAACTGTTTATCTTCTACCCGCGCAGGGTAGCGATGAGCCGTTTTGGATTGAGCAGCAGGTCAATGGCATCGACCGGGCCAGACGCGACGATAGCGGCGGCCTGCAAAGCGCCTACCGCGATTCCTTCGCCTGAGAGTACGGCAATGCCAAGGGCGGCGGTACGCAGCATGCCAATATCGTTTCGACCATTGCCAAAAGCGACGACGTGTTCGGCCCCAAGCTGCCGCACATAGCTCGCTTTCTCCTCCCCATCTCTGATGATGCGAATGGGAATAGCCAGCAGGCGCTCAAGCTCAGCGATATTGCCATGAGTCCCTGCCGTCAAAGCCTGAAGAGAGAGGAATTCGGCCAGCCGCCTGAGCCGCTCGACGACCCCTGGAAAGGGGGTTCCATCGACGGCCAGCGTTCCATTGATGTCAAATACAGCGTGTTGCAGTTCAAGAACTCCCCAATCGGGAATGTCTATCTGAATCATAGATGCTCCTTATGATGGCTATAATCTTACGTGTTTCGATGCGCGCTGTGTTGTCCTCTCAACGGGCGCTCTACCGGTGAGGCGGGCCACCAGCCGCGCCACCCAGACAGGCATTTGCGTTCGTCTGTACTCGTCGCTTTGCCTGCCGCCATAGCGTTCCAGTATGTAGGCATGGGTCAGTTCGCGAAGGAGCTGGCTATCCGTTTCACCGGCAACATGAGAAGCGTTTTGCGAGGTGACAGGATTGGCTTCGAGATAGACCAGCAGGCGTTGCTCATATTCTGTCGGTGTCTCGGCAGGCATCCTTGCCAGTTGTTCCTTCGCGGCGGCCACCGTGTGCAGCAGTTCGCGATAGCGCGCGCGCGCGGAGGTGGGGTCGAGCGGCTCAAGCATCTCCTCTTGCTCTGTTCTGCGCCGCCGCCGATTCCACCATTCGTGCCAGCGTTCACCCAGCAATGAGCGGGCATCCAGCCCCTCGCGCACTTCCTCAACTCCTTCACGGTCGAAGCGCATAAACCAGCGACGCAGGGCAGCCCTCACCAGGAGTAGCAGAGCCACGAAAGCCAGCAGCAGCAAGACCCAGCGGCCAATGGTGAAGACTTCCGGCGGGATGGGCTGCGCAGAACCCTGTTGCTGGAAGGGCGGGCGTGGCCAAACCGATCTTTGGAGGCGGCTGCGTAGCCGTTCTGTGATGGGTAAGCAGGCCGATGAGCCAGGAGGCCAGGTAGTAAATCGGCGAGAGGATGAGGAAGATGATACCATAGAGAATCCAGCCGAGCAGGGTTCCCAGCGCGTTCCAGAGCGGAGCCAGCGCACTGAGGGCCAGCTCGAATGACGAGAGGGAGAAGATCGATTCGAGGACGAGGACAAGCACCGTCAGCAGCGCGCCGAAGAGGGCAAGGCCAAAGAGCCAGGAACGTGTCGGGTCGGCCTGCGAACCTGCCGGAGCGCGCCGGTTGTGGCGAATCGTTCCCAGACGGGCGAGCGAGAGCGTGACCAGCCCGCCGAGGAAGAAGACGGGCAGCGCAGAAGCGAGCGCGTCGCGCAGGGAGGGCAGCGGCGGCAAGGCAATGATGAGCAGCAGAACGGCGAGCAAGACGCCAAACCCCACTTTGAAGGAGGCGGAGAGCGAGCCATATTCGAAGCCGATCTGCACATAATACATATCCCGCCGCCACAGCCACGTTACAACCGCCACATCAACGAAAGCGGCAAAGATCGCTTCAGCATGAATCAGGGAGGGGACAAGCGGCCCCACTGTTACCGCGAGGGCCAGCAGCCAGCCGGGCAGGTGCAGACGAGCCAGTTTCCTGTTCCCGCCTGCGCGCCGAATCCTGCTTTCTACAAACATCGCCCACCAGAGCAGGCCCAGTTCGAGTAGCGCAATCTCACCCGCGCCCAGCGGCATATCCGCCAGCGTGCGCGTGAAAAGGAGCGTGAGGACGGCGACGATGAGCGCCAGAGGCTGCGCTTCCATGACGCTGGTAGCGATGGGAAGGGCAAAGCGTTCAACCCGGTTTGATGCTCGTGGTACTTCGACCTGCATCTTCGTCTCCTCCTTCCCCGATGGTCGCAATGAGTGCATGCCAGAGTTCCCTGCCCCCCAGGCGATGAACCGGCAAATCACAGGTATCCGTCGCAACCTCGTCGTCTGGATTGCCCGCCAGCGCGAGGTGAACCGCCGCCCCGTGCGAACGCAAGGCAAGCAGGCTGTTAACGGTTGCCTCGCTCAATGCCGCCGCCGCCCCGACCAGAACCACCGTTGTTCCCAGCGGGAGGGACAATCGCTCTCTCTCGATGAGGGCATCCATCGGCGAACCAAAGTAGGGGATGAGTCGACTGAGAGCGGTCAGGAGACGTTCGCGCTGCTTCCAGCCGCGATCAAGCGGGACGCGCACCCTCAATAAGAAAGAGGGTACGGAGGCCTGGGACTGATGGAGCAACTCATCCGTCGAGAGTGGCTGCTCGCCCTCAAGAGGAGCCATCAGGCTGTTGGCGAGCAGGCCCACCATATAGCCTTTATCCAGCGCCCAGCAGGCCAGCGAGGCGGCGGCAGAGATGGTCAGTTCCTGGATGTCAGGGTCGAGGCCCAGCCAGGCCACCGGATAGCTGTTGATGTCCAGCAGAATGAGCAGGCGGTACTGGCTGCTCGGCTCGTAGATCTTGCTGCGCAGTTCACCGGCCCGCGCCGTCGCCTTCCAGTGAATGCGGCGCGGATCGTCGCCGCGCACATACTCGCGCACGCCTGCGAAGCGCAGAGGGTCTTCGAGCAGGCGGCGGGGCGTCGTGTGTTCGCCAAAGGGGTGACGAGAGGGCAGGCCGAAAGCCTCAATCGGCGCGATCAGGGGATAGACCATCACCTGTTCGCTCGCGGGAACGCTATCTTCGCGTACCAGCCAGCCAAAGGGGTCTCCACTACGTACCAGCGCAGGCCCGAATGTATGCACTCCCCTGGCGAGGCAGCGGATACGGTAGCGGCGGGTCACGCGCTGGAAAGACCAGAGAGCAAGCGTGTTGATGAGCGCCATGCGGCTCGGCTTGTACGTTGGCGTCGCCTGCCCGGTGAGCAGGGTGAGGGCGGCAGGAATCTCATCTTCAACTTCCAGCCAGGGCAGAGGCAGCAGTTTCTGATTTTCTACACTGAGCGAGAGCGTAATGGTCTCTCCAAAGAAGGCGCGCGGTTGGCTGACCTGCTGGCGAATGACAAGATGCCGCAGCGCCCGGCGATACCAGATTTCAGGGACGATGCCGACCACCAGCGCGAACAGGCCCGCCAGAAAGGCCAGCGGCTGATGCACCAGTATACTGACAATGAGCAAAATGACCGCGAGTACGTACCAGGGACGGCGTTTGAGCAGCGTCTCATCGCGATAGCGGCTCAGGTCAGTATCCATGATACACACCTCTTCATACGTCGCAGAGAGTGGGCATATTCGCCACTCAGAGATTCCATTCCGTCTTCCTCTTCACAGAATAAAAAAGCTTCTATGACGCTCCCCTGAGCGTTATAGAAGCCATTAGCTCTACCTGAGCATTTATTGGGCGAGCTTCATCGCCGCTTTCTTTCTACCAGAGTATAGCATATTCGCGCCGCCACGTCCAGAAGACGGGCAAGGCAGCGATATTGCCCTCTCTTGACGCTCGTCGCGTGGATTGTGTATACTCTGGACAGAGAAACTAGATCATGCGATGAAGCTCGCGGAACGCCGCAAGGCTAATAGCTTCTACATCCTCTTCTGCTGTGAGCGGCAGGGGATGTAGAAGCTATTTTTACAGGTAGATCGAAGCGAGGAAAGCAAGGAATGAGCAAGCGAGATGCCGCAGATAAATTATCTGAAAAGTCTGCCCCACCGGCTGCGCTTATCGAGGTGCAGGTGCAGCAAGCGCACCGTAATTGCCCGCTTTATAGCTGGGATCGGGAGGCGGGGTGTTTGCGCGTGACGGGGATGCAGCAGGCAGAGCGAGGATTACCGGCTGATGTAGCGACCTTACAGCTTGAGGGGCAGATACAGGTGCCGATACTGTTGCCAGCGGCGTGCAGTTTTGCGCCGGGCAGCCGCCTGCAGGCTCGCCTGCTCGGCGCGCTGGGCAAACCTGCCGCGCTGGAGCCGGAAGAGCAGACATTACCCTCGGATGGATGGGTATTTGTAGCGGTGGCCGAGGTCGATTCCTCTTTTGCCGCCTGCTCCTCTTTGAGCATGCTTCCACGCGAGCAACGTGAGGCATTGAAGGCATATGTCGAGCGCAGGATGCAGGAGGAGGTGCAGGCCGGGGAAATGCGGTGTGTTGAGGCTGATGAAGCGGCAAGATTACTGCGCGAGACGCGAGTGGCCTTGAAGCGCAGGCAGCGAGCAAGGCCAAAGGAGTGGGGCTGGCAGAGACGCGAGCGCGAGGAGGAAGAGAGGCCGGTGGCGTGGCGGGCCGTGGAAGGTCTCTCCCAGGCGCTGCGCCTGCAACTGCTGCGCGACAGGACGCTACAAAACGATGAGAACGCGCCGCACGCGCAGGCCGAACATCTGATCCGTTTTGTTCCCCAGCGTTTTCAGGACGCCCTGAGCGCGCTGCTGCTTGACGATGAGCGATTACTGGCCTTCATCGAACGGCCCCTGTTGCGCCATCGCAGCGGCTGGCTGGGCCTACAACGCTGGCGATCCAATGAAGGTCTCCTGCTGCTCACAGACCGGCAGGTTCTCTGGCTCAGAGATTTTCTGACCCCCGGCTCCAACTTCCTGCCTGGCGGCTACATTGCCCACAGCGCGCCTCTGGAACGCTTGCAGAGCGTGAGCGTACTGCCGCCGGGGCCTGCGCCGCTCGAATGGGTAAACCGGCTAGAGGTGAAAGATTCGCCCTATCTGCGGCTGGTGCTGGAGATCGCCAGTGAGACAGGCCGGGAAGACTTCGTTGTCGAGTTTCCGCGTGAGATCGAGGCGGAGAAAGCACTGGCGCGCTTGCAACCCATGTTGCAGGCGTTTCTACCCTCGCAGGATGGAGCGCACGACCGCCGCGTTCGTCGTCTGCCAGAGGTCGAGATGTGGTTGCCCCAGGGCGCAGAGGCCGAACGGCTGGCAGGGCTGGGAGGGCTGGTGCGCCCGGAGATTGCCGGGCGACTTGAGCAACGCCTCTCACAGGAGCTGGCAAAGCGGGACGAGGAACGGCTCGTCTCCACGCTGGTTCCGGCGCTGGAAGACTTCAAGAGCCCGGCGCGGCTGGTTGCACTTACGCGGCAGGCGTTGCTCGTGCTTGACGATACCGGCGGTAAGTTCTCGCCTTCAGCAGTGGAAGAAACAACGAGACGTTATGCTCTCTCAACCATCTCCTCGGCGCAGTTATGCTACTCGCTACTGGGATCGAGCCTGAGCATTTTTGTTCCACAGGCCGATGGAGTTATGCAACGGAGCATTCCTTTTCACAGCCCGGCCATCGCCTGGTTCGTCCCGCTATTCACACGCCTGCGCCTCTTGCTCAGCGAGCCTTACGCGCGATGAATACGGTCTGGAAGGATAGCATCATGGCAGAGAAAAATGACCGGGAAACACAGGAAACAGAGGCAGCGCAGCAATGGCCGACGGCAAAACTGCTCAATGCCAACCATCGGAGAGTGCTGGCGGTGACGCTGCGGCGCGTTGAACTGGCCGTCTGGCGGCTGGAAGAGCGCCTTGCTCATGCGGAGACCCTCCCTCAACTTGCGCTCACCCGTTTCACAAACGCGCCCGGGGCCGCGCAGCGAACGGCGCTCCTGCAACTGACACAACAGATACGCGAGGAGATCGCGCAACTGGCGGCGGATTTCGATTTGCCGGTGGCGGAAGAGGATATGCAGCGCGGCATGATGGCCGAGTTCTCCCTGCTCTGGTGCGACCTGGAAGACGCGCGACCGAAGAAACTGAGCGGCTATGGCGCCGTTCACCCCCAGGCATACCCTGCGCTTGATCCACCCATCCAGCGCCTGATACAATTGGTGCTGCTAATCGACGCAGTGGCGCAGGGACGGCGAGATGTTCTGCAGCAGCGGCAACGCGAATAGGAGGCATCAACGATGAGTTTACTCCGGCAGGGAAAAGCGCAGGTTCTGACGATCTACATTGGCGAATCTGATCAGTGGCAGGGGGTGCCGCTCTATGTGGCCATTGTGCAGTATTTGCGCCAGCATGGCAGCGCAGGCGCGACGGTGATACGGGCCATCGAGGGCTACGGGGCCGGGGCGCGCCTGCACGAAAGCGGCGGCCTGCGTTGGTCATCCGACGCGCCCATCGTCATTCAGGTGGTTGACTCGCCGGAACGATTGCGACGGTTCTTACCGCATATTCAGGAGATGCTCAGCGGCGGGCTGATGACGCTGCACGAGGTCGAGGTGCTGAAATATACGCACGCGCGGCGGCGCGGCCTGCCCACGAAATTGCCGGTAGCGCAGGTCATGGAAACATCGGTGATGACGGTCGATCTGACCACCCCGGTCTCGACTATTGTTGATCTGCTCCTCGCCGCTCCCTTTCGCGCCTTGCCGGTCGTCGATCAACAGGGGAAACTTCAGGGCATCATCAGCACAGGCGACCTGATTCAGGCGGGTGTGCTGCCGATGAGGCGAGGACTGGTGCGCGCGGCGCTGGAACTGGACAACACAACGGCTGAGGCGGTGGAGACGCCGCTGGAGCGGGCGCGGCTGAGCAAGCTGACGGCGCAGGAGATCATGAACCGGCAGGTACGCACGGTCAGACCAGATCAATCCATTCGCGAAGCAGCCGAGATCATGCTCCAGACGGGTTTACGTCGCCTGCCCGTTGTCAACGCGGATGGTATCTTGCTGGGCATGCTCTCACGCGCTGACCTGTTGCAGGTCATCGTCACCAGCCCGATCATGCATGCGCAGGCCAGTAGCGGCACACAGCCATTGCATCGCACAGGAACCTTGACGACGCAGCAGGTGCAACAACAGCCTGTCGCCGAGTATATGAGTACCGATGTAGCAACGGTAGAAGAGCAGGCGCCCTTAGCAGAGGTCATTGACGCCCTGATCCTCTCACCGTTCAAGCGTGTGGTGGTGGTTGATCGCGAGCGACACGTGCGGGGCATCATCAGCGATGTGGATGTGCTGGCGCGCATTCAGGCCGAGGCCCGCCCGCGCTTGCTGGGCCTGCTCAGCGGCTGGGCGCGCGGCAAACCGGAGCGCCTGCCAACGGCCACGCTGCAGGCTTCTTCCGGCAAGGCGAACGTGGCCGCCGATGTGATGAACCGCGACGTAGTAACGGTTCCGGCCAGCGCCTCGGTGCAGGAGACCATCGAGAAAATGATCGCCGCCCAACGCAAGGTGCTGCCGGTACTCAATCAAGAGGGACAATTGGTAGGAGTAGTGGGTCGTTCTGACCTGCTGCAAATCCTGCTAGAAGGATAGAACACTTCATGACTCAGCAAGCAAATTTTTTGCCTGTGTGGGGCAAGCGTCTCCGTATCTTCGTGGGGGAAGCCCAGGAATGGCAGGGCAAGCCGCTGTATCGCGCCATCCTCGAAATGGTGCGACAGCAGGGGGCGGCAGGGGCAACGGTGATGCGCGGTATCGAAGGCTTTGGCCCGGAACACCACCTCTCCTCAGAACGACTGCCGGATATCTCGGAAAATCTGCCGGTAGTAATCGAGATCGTAGATCGCGATGAACGCATCGACGCGCTCCTGCCCCTGCTTGACCGCATGGTGCAGCGTGGGATGATCTCGGTGACGCCGGTTGAAATCGTGTATGGCGGGGAGGCACAGGAAGCGTGACAGAGGTGATCTCTATTGTCGGAATTGGTCTGGCAGGCAGTCTGGGAGCATTGAGTCGCTACCTGCTTGGACGCTTCATTGCCGAACGGGCCGGGGCAGAGTTTCCCTTTGGCACCCTGTTGATCAACGTCACGGGGGCGTTTGTCATCGGCCTGCTCTTTGCCCTGACAGCGCATAAACTGCTCAGCCCGGCATGGCAAACGGTGCTGGCGACCGGCTTCCTGGGCGGCTACACAACATTCAGCACGATGAGCTGGGAGGGTGTGCAGCTCGCTCGTGGCGGCAGTTCGCGCCTGAGCCTGCTCTATTTCGGCGGCAACCTGCTCTTCGGCCTGCTCGCCACCATGCCTGGCATAGCACTGGGGAGGTGGCTCTGATGGCCGGTTCGCTTTCCGCCCGCAGACGCATCGGCGCCGTTCTCGTCGGCGGCTTTTTTGGTACGCTCACGCGCTATGGTCTCAGCACGCTCATTCAGGGCTGGCTCGGCAAGGGCTGGCCATATGATATTCTGTTCATCAATCTAACGGGCGCGCTGCTGCTGGCCGCCATCACTGCGCTGGCCGATGCCACCTTCCTGATCGGGCCAACGCGCCGCCTCTTTCTTAACGTCGGCTTCCTCGGCGCCTACACCACCTTCAGCAGCCTCGCCCTCGGAGACGCGCTGCTTTTCAACGGCGGCCAATGGCTTCCCGCCCTGCTTTACCTTGTCCTGAGCCTCGGCGGTGGCATCGGCGCCGTTATTCTCGGCGACTGGCTGGGCAACCTGCTGGTGAAGAGCGGCAGAGAACGCCGCCAGCAGGCAAAGGTCACGCGCAGGCTCACCCTGACCATACAGCCGCGAGAAGAGCATATGGCGGGCCAGTATCCCTGGCATGAAGAGGAACGCTCCTTTCCGACAGAGAGTATTGACGAACAGGCGCAAACAAGAAACCGACCGCTTTAGAGCCGCTATCTGATCCACCCCGGCACCACAACAGTTTCTTCATGCCGCTTTATGCCATAGCTGTGTGGAGAAGGTGCTGTACGTTCGTGAAGCGGCCTGAAAGTTTTTTTTGATCGAAAGGAGTCATTTAAAGCCCTGGCCCCTGAATATATCCACCCATTGAAGCTGCAACGTGTTAAGAATCGGGGAGAGCAACAAACCCTTTGAAAAGAGAATAGCTTTAATTGAGGAGGTAACAAGGGAAATGGCAGATCAACAGCTGATCAGTATTCTCAAGCAAGGCGCCGATGCCTGGAATAAGTGGAAGCAGGATCATCCCGGCGCGCCCACGCCGTTTAACGAGGCAGGCCTGCAAGGGGTCGACCTGCACGGAGCCGACCTGCTGGAGGCGAACTTCAGCGGGGCGGATCTGCGTAACGCCAACCTGAGCAACGCCAACCTGAGCGGCTCGTCGCTGGTGGGCGCGAACCTGACAGGGGCCAACCTGCAAGGCGCGAACCTGACCGACGCGGATCTGAGCGGGACCAATTTCTCCAACGCTAACCTGCAAGGGGCCACGTTGAACGGCGCGCTACTGCTCGACACCGATCTCAAAGGCGCGCAGGTCTCGAAATCCCAGATTTCGCAGGCGAAGCAGGCGAAAATCAAGGACGATGTCGTGATTAACGATTAACCCGAAACCCTGTAGGCGCGCTCAATCGACGCCTACAGGGTTTTTATTTTATGCCCGTTTCAGCAGTTCATCGTGGTCGCGGCTGTAGGGGATGACGCGGCCTTCGGGCATGAGCAGAAGGGTATCCGGGCGCAGGTGGCGCACGAACTCGACATCGTGAGTGACGGCGATGATGGTGCCGTTGTAATTACCCAGCGCCTCACCGATGATGTTGCGCGAGAGGACATCCAGGTGCGTCGTTGGCTCGTCGAGCAGCAGCAGGTTGGGGCCGTCGAGAACCATCTTCGCCAGAGCTAGCCGCGTCTTCTCGCCACCGGAAAGCGTGCCGACCAGCTGAAAGACGCGCTCACCGGTGAACAGGAAGCGGCCAAGTACGGCGCGTACCCGTTTCGGATCATCCGGCAGGATGGCCCCGGCCTCGTTGATGACAGTGTTGTCGTAATCCAGACCCTCGTTCTCCTGCGCGTAGTAGCCGGTGCGCACGCGGTCGCCCGGCGTCACCTTGCCCGCGCTGAGGGGAGTCAGGCCGAGCAGGGCGCGCAGCAGCGTGGTTTTGCCCGCGCCATTCAGCCCGATGACGACCAGCCGCTGGCCGCGCTCGATCTGGAAGCTGATGTTGCGGAAAATCTCCCGCGAGCCATAGCTTTTGGCGAGCCGCTCGGCGTTCAGGACGAGCCGCGAACTGGCATAGCGCACCGGAAAATCAATTTTGATGCGGCGACTGGCCTGCGGCAGTACTGGCTTGCTTTTCTCCAGGGCCGCGATGCGCTTATCGATAGCAATGCGCTGGCTGACGCGGGTCGCGCCGAAGCCGCGCAACTTCTGCGACGTTTTGCGCAGGCGGGCGATCTCGCGCTCCTGCTGCGCCTTCGTGCGCTCCATCAGCGCCAGCGCATCTCCGGTAACGGTCAGGTAGTGCGAGTAGTTGCCGCGATACTCCTCAAGTTTGTGCGTGAACTCGTTGAGGCGCAGCACCTTGTTGATGCCGCGATCCAGCAGGTCGATATCGTGCGAGATGATGAGCAGCGCGCCCTCGTAGCGTTCCAGGAACTCCATCAGCCAGGCGGTGGCCTCGACATCCAGGAAGTTGGTCGGCTCGTCGAGCAACAGCAGGGCGGGCGACTGGAAGAGCAGGCGCGCCAGTGCCAGCTTCGTCTTCTGGCCGCCCGAAAGCGTCTGCACCATGCGATCAAGCGTGACGCCGCCCATGTTGAGACCGGCAATCAGCTCTTCGGCCCGCGCGTCGGCCTCGTAGTAGCCCAACCGTTCGAGCGCGCTCTGCGCGCGTTCCAGTCGGAGCAACAGGTCGGGCATCTCTTCCCTGGAGGCCGAGGCCATCTGCTGCGTCACCACCTCATAGTCAGCGATGACGCTGTCCAGGCCCGTGCTATTGAAAATGTAGTCGCGCACGGTGCCGCCGCCGATAACCGGCGTTTCGTGGGCGACATCCTGCGAGAGGTAGCCGAAGCTGCGCGGGCGCAGGACATCGCCCCTGTCCGGTTCCTGCACGCCGGCCACAATCTTGAGCAGTGAACTTTTGCCCGCGCCGTTGACGCCGATCAACCCGGCCTTCTCGCCAGGCGCGACGGTGAATGAAACATCATCCAGCACCAGGCGCGGGCCATAGGCAAGATGAATGTGATTAACCTGCAACATATGCTCTACCCTTTCTTCCGCTATGCCCGCCGTGCCATATCAGCGGCACAACGCATAGCCATGCAGACATCCAGTCCAGTTCAGTTTAGCAATAAAACAACAGAAAACCGCCGGGACATACGAAACGGGATACGGCCCGCGCTCGTCTTATCTCGTCTCGTCCTGTCTCATGCCTGAATGGAGGTGTCCGTCTGGAAGGAGAGGTGCCGCGTCACACCAGCACAGCAGAAGCGGAACGACACAGTAAGAGAGTTGAGTCGTACCCGTTCCGGTGCGGCGACACACGCCAGCGCCTTGAGGAGAGAGCTAAGGAGGAAGTGGGGAACAAAGATGGGAATAAGAGACAAAGCCTCAACGCTGGCTCGCGTTACAGGCCAGCGAGGATTCCATCAAAGCGTGCCACGTCCTGCCGCGTAGGCCCGGCGTGATCGCCTACGCGGCAGGAACAAGCGCAGCAATTTTCGCTACTTCGTTGATATTCTGCCTGTCTCTGGTATTCATGGGGATAATACTACCATTATGCGCCGGTTGTGTCAAGTTTTTTCTGGCCGCTTCGCCTTCAATGCTCATCACCTTCTCATTACCTCATCAAATCTCTTGTAAAGCGCGCTGAGGGTATGGTATGATAGAAGCAAGCCCGTGACCAGCGGGGCAAAACGTCGGGGGAGCGTAGAGCATGTCAACCGTTGCTTGCAACCGGAAAGGAGAACACAATGGCACGAGAGATCAGCAACCAGGTGCGATACTACTACGATTATCACCCCACCGAGGAGGATTTGATGGGGGAAACCGCCTGGCATTCCGAACTGATCGACTATCTCAAAGCCGTCCTTCTCTGGTTGTTCCGCGACCAGATGTGCGCCATCTATAAGAATCTCAACTTCTATCAAACCTTTGAATACCGGGAATATCCGGTGGCTCCCGACATTGCTGTCATCAAAGGCGTCCCGATGGAGCTGGTGCGTAGCTGGGGAGCGGACAGAATCGATATTCCGCCGCATGTCGTCTTTGAGATTCTCTCAGAAGAGACCTGGAAGAAGGATCTGCGCGAGAAACCCGCAAAGTATGCCAGTATGGGCGTGCAGGAATACTTCGCCTATGATCCCTACGAACCGCCCATTAGCCGCTCCACTGCCAGACGCCTCTCAGGCTATCGGCTCGATGCCAGACGCCGAGAGATGATCGAGATACAGCCCGATGCGATGGGGTGGATGTGGAGCGAACAGTTGCGGTGCTGGCTTGTCCCGGATGGAACCTATCTGCGCATCTATGATCGCGAGCGCCGACTCTGCCTGACTGAAGCTCAGGCACAGGCTTTGCGAGCCGCAGCGGAAGCTCGCCAGGCGCAGAGAGCCAGACAGGCAGAGGAAGAGGCGAGAAAGCGCGCTGAGGAGGAAGCTCGCCAGGCGCAGAGAGCCAGACAGGCAGAGGAAGAGGCGAAGAAGCGCGCTGAGGAGGCCCAGAAGCGCGCTGAGGAAGAGGCCAGGCGGGTACAGGCTCTGGCGGCGAAACTGCGCGCGTTAGGCATCGATCCTGATGATGTCGTGTGACGACTTTCATCATAGTGGCAGAGTGCTGGCTGACATCAGAAGGCAGTAGATGATTTCATCTGCTGCCTTCTCATTTTCTCTGTGAGCAACAGGTTCGCGCTTAGTACGTATATCTTCTGTTCCAGAATATGGGCATCATAGCGTACTATATGAATGAGAGATACTATTATTTTGTAGAGGGGCAAGAACATGTCACGCAGCGAGACCAGAACGCATACTGATAAAGAGGCAGGGATTGAGCGCAGGAAGAGCAGGCTCAATCTGGAACGAGGGCAGGCAATGATGCTTGCCTGTGCGATTGTCGCGAGCGTACTGTCGGGCATTCTTTCGGCGGCGGGTGCGAACGCGGTACTGATTTTTGTGATCGCGGGAGTGGCGCTGGCGCTGCTGGCGGCGCTGGTGGGTGAGGCGACCGATCAGGTGGGGGCGCGGCTGGGGCCAGGAGCGACGGGCGTGCTGCAATCGGCGCTGGGCAATCTGCCGGAACTGTTCGTGGGCATCTTCGCGTTGCGCGCCGGGCTGCTGGAAGTGGTGCAGGCGGCGCTGGTTGGCTCCATCCTGGGCAACAGTCTGTTTGTGCTTGGCCTGGCCTTCCTCGTCGGCGGTCTGCGACACGGCACGCAGCGTTTTAGCTCGGATACGCCGCGTATGATCGCCACACTGACCCTGCTTGCAGTAGCGGCGCTGGTTATCCCCACGCTGACGCTGGGGCTGCACACCCCGGCGGCGGGACACGAAGAGGGGCTGAGCATTGCCTGCGCCATTATCCTGCTGCTCGTCTTTCTCGCCAGCATCCCCGTCTCGCTCAAGGGCGGCCCGGCAAGCGTCTCCACCGGCAAGCTTGCCCCCGCCGCCGTTCGCGACCTCTGGCCAGTCTGGCTGGCGATTGTCGTGCTGATTGGCGCGGGCATCGGCTCCGCCTTCGTCTCCGACTGGTTCATCGCTGCTCTGACCCCCGCCATTAACGCGCTGCATATCTCGCAGGGCTTCACCGGGCTGGTCATCGTGGCGCTGGCGGGGAACGCGGTCGAAAACGTGGTAGGTATCCAGTTCGCGGCGCGCAACCAGCCCGATTTCGCCATCAGCGTCATCCTCAATAGCTCGCTGCAGGTCGCGCTCGGCCTGATTCCGGTGCTGGTGCTGCTCAGCTTCGTGATCGGGGGTGTCCACCTCACGCTCGTGCTGGCTCCCCTGCTCGTGGCCGCCCTCGCTCTGACCGCCATTCTCAGTACGGTCATCATCTACGACGGCGAATCGAACTGGCTGGAAGGACTGGCCCTCATCGGCCTCTATGCCATCATCGCCGTCTCCTTCTGGTGGGGATAAGAACATTAGAGCATCTCTGTCTGCTGCTCTTCTCTCATAGCGTCCACCAGTTCTGTGTATTGCTCGCTATTGTCTTTTGCGATCTCGCCCGTACCGTAGATGAGGCCGTGACTTTCAGCAAAGCGAATCATGCTGGCGCCGACAAGAATAAAGAGACCATAGGCGATGCCCAGCGTGAAGAGGGGCAGGCGGTAGTTGAGGCCGTAGAGCGGGCTGAAGATGTTGGCGCCAACAAAAGCGCCGATCAGGCCGAATGTCGTGTACATGCCCTGCACACGAGCGCGCACATCGGCATCGGAGGCGGTGGCGACATGTGAATCGACGGCGGGTTGCACGAAGGCATAGAAGCAGCTCTGGACGGCGAAGAGCGCGACAATGAGGAAGACGGCGCTGGTCAGACCGTAGACGATGTAGAGCGGTACCTGCGCCAGGCCCCCGATGAGGATGAGCAGCGAACGCCGCCTCCGGTCGGCCACGCGCCCACCAAAGGGCGAGAGCAGCATGCTTGGAATGGCCCACATCATATAGGCGAAGCCGATGATCGCCACGGACGCTCCCAGGTGGTCGTGCATCCAGAGGGGCATGACGGTCTGGTCAAAGCCCAGATAGAGATAATCGCCGAAGGCCAGCAGGTACGCGCCCACCAGAGGCAGCGTGAAGAGCTGGCGATAGGGGATGGCGGCGTTGCGCTTGGCCGTCGCCGTCGACAGCGGTTGCTTCACCTTGATGAGGGTGAGCGTGATGACGATGGCAAAGAAGCGGAAGACAACGGCCCCGATAAAGGCGCTGGCATAGCCTGTGGTGGCGAGCAGGCCGCCGAGGCCCGGCCCCAGCAAGAAACCGGCGTTAAAGGCCGCGCCAAAGATGCCATAGGCCTCGCCCCGCTTCTCCGGCGGCACCTCGTCAACGATCAGCGCGCGGGCGGCGGGCAGCACGCCCGCTGCGGCCACGCCTTCGAGCAGGCGCAGGAAGACGAACTGGATGGGATCAACGATAAACAGGTAGGCCAGCGCGAGGATGGCCTGCACGAGAAAACCGACCACCAGTACCTGCTTGCGCCCCCAGCGATCCGCCAGCCAGCCAACCGGGTACTGAAAGAGAAAATTTGAGACCAGGTAGGCCGAAGCCATCGCGCCGATAATCGCCAGCGAGGCCCCCTGCGACTGCGCATACAGAACGCGCACAGGTCCTACCATGCCAATACCCGTGTAAGCCACAAAAACGGCCAGCGAAACCGCCAGCAATGTCCGATTGCGCAGCATCTGCCCTCCCTTAGATGGAATACAAAGCAAGGTGTAGAGACACATTATACAACATCGGTGCTTTGATTGCCTGAGTATTTGAAACCAGGGTTTGCCGTTTCAGGCTCAGCAAGATTCGCAAAAATGTGAGAGAATCAGAGAAAAACAACGGCAGGAGGTCATTGATGTCTCAGGAGAAAGATCAGAGCCTGATTTTAATTCTTGGCAGCATACGCAGTGATAAGCAGGATTTTCTCGGTAAATTGAATTCCTTCTCTTTTCTGCTGGTCAAAGATAAACAGGGACGGACGCTGCTCAATATTCCTCTATGGATCGTGGCGGCTGCGCTTGTCGGCTTCTTTGCCTTGAGAGCTATACGCTCCAGATGAGAGAAGGGAAAAGGGGAGCTATTGATGTCGCCGCGCCTTACCGATTGGAGTCTTGCGCTTGCTGCTGCCCTGGCGTGTCTGAGCGGCATTATCGGGCTGGTCAGCGGGCAGCCCCAGGAATGGTTTGTCTTTGCGCTGCACGCGGTGGCAGGCTTCTGGCTGCTCTTGCTGCTATGGGGCAAGCTGCGGCGCGTCTGGCCTCGTTTGATTCATCTCCGGCGCTGGGACCGCCGCACCGGCTTTGCGCTGCTGGCGCTGCTAGCGGTCGTGCTGGCAACCGGCACAGGCATCTGGTGGGTGGTCGGCGGCGATTTCGATATTGCCGGGTTGAATGCGCTGAACTGGCATATCGGTCTGGGCTTCGCGCTTGCAATGGCAATTGTGCTGCATCTGCTTGCGCGGGCAAAGCGATTGCGCAAACGCGACGTTATGGGAAGGCGAAAGGCGCTGCATTTTGGCGCGCTACTGCTGGGCAGCACGGCACTCTGGCCCCTGCAACAGGCGAGCGAACACGCGCTGCATCTGCCCGGCGCGCGGGAACGCTTCACCGGCTCACGAGAGATGGGCAGCTACGCGGGCAATGCTTTCCCCACCTCAAGCTGGGTAGCCGATGCGCCGCGCCCACTGGACACGCAGACGTGGCGGCTCTCGCTTGGCGGCGCGGTCAAAACGCCCCGCAGCTTCTCCTACGACGAACTGGTCGCGGCTGGCGATAGACTGGATGCAACGCTGGACTGTACCGGCGGCTTTTACAGTACACAGCACTGGCAGGGTATTCGCATCGGTCGTCTGCTCGATAGCGTTGTCCTGCATCCCGATGCGCGCTACGTGAGTTTCATCTCCGTCACGAGTTATCGTTGGAGCCTGCCATTGGAAGAGGCACGCGCCGCGCTGCTGGCTACCCATAGCGGCTCAGATCCCCTCTCGCACGAACATGGCTTTCCCCTGCGCCTGGTCGCCCCCGGCCATCGCGGCTTCCAGTGGGTCAAATGGGTCACCCGCGTTGAGGTTCTAACGGAACCGGATGCCGGGCAGATTGTGAGCATCTTCACCAGCAGCTTCACGGATGCCGGGCGTGGGAAGTAACAGCCCGCTTCCACTGCTTCTATCCGTTTTCTTGCTGCCTCGAAATGGGTTTATCTCTATACCAGCGTCTGTACGATTGCAGCGAGCGTACCATTACTAAACTGGTGGTGCGCTCGCTGCAATCGGCTCCTGCGTATTTGTAATAACTCACGCAGAGAGAAGTCAGGCAAGTCTGTGCAAAAAAGGCAACTCTTTCTTGCTGAGGTTGGATGCTCACACCTTTGAGGAAATTGGCCGAACCGAGGTGGCTCATCACATTCCGCCTGGCCTGCACGGTCAGTTCTTTCCCGCTCAGAACGGCTGAGCTACTGATAAGCACCAGTACCGCTTGCAACCTTGATAGCACCTACGCGGCCACCTATCAGTGCGGTGTGACTCTCTCGCTGCCCTCTGATGCCGAGCCTCTCAGCTGGTCGACGACCAACGATCTGGGCGTGCAGCCGGATACCAGTTCGGGCAGCCTCTCCGGCTCCGGTGGCGTTTTTTATAGCATGCTATCGAAAACAGGCAGGAGGATCACAATGGGTAATCGAAATGGACAATCTTGCTCATACACCTTGAGATCACCCCGCTTATACTTGAGAATACATACTATTCTCTGTTGAACAAGAGGGGGTCAGACCATGACAAGGCAAATCGTCAAGAGCAGTCTCATTGTCCTGCTACTGATCGCAGTAGCATTCGCTCTTCAGGTTCCAGCCGCCAGAGCAGCTTCTACAGTCAACATGGTAGTGCATATAACGAAAGATAATGCGAGCAAGAATGATACCGTCCTGCTGACGGATACTCTTGGTAACACTCTTGCTACCTGCCAATCAACAGGTTCGCTGACAACCACCTGCAAGGTTCAGGTATCAGCGCAGAAGGGTGTGGTGCTGAGCGCGCAGCCCGATCTGGGTGAGGCGTTCCAATCCTACTCCGGCAGTAAGTGCCAGTACGCGCCGGGTTCGGTGTGCCATGTGCAGATGGGTACGACAAATAAGTCGGTGACGGTGCAGTTTGGAGCCACGACAGCAGGCCCGGTCGTCACCACCACGTCTCCGGTAGCATTGGGGCAATCATCGGCCTGCACCTATGGCAACGGTACGATTACTGTGAATGGGAGCGGGTTTGCCGCCAACTCTCCGGCCACGCTTTCAGACGATGGGACACAGGTAGCCAGCGGCAGCACCGATAGCAGCGGTTTCGCGCAACTGAGCTACAATGCCAGCAGCGAACCAGGCGTCTACCGCCAGTTGACGATGAGTGTGGCGGGTCAAAGCGTCAGCACCAATGTGTATAACGGCGGAACGTTCTGCTGGAGCGTCACCGGCATAGGAAGTGGCACCATCACTATCAATGTCGCAGAAAACGACCTGGATGCCAGCAAGGTTGAAACGCATTTCCAGTTCGGCAGCAATACCCCTGTTCCGCTGAAGTTTGGCGGCGCCGCGAATGCGCAGGCCGGAATCGGGCAGGGGCATGCCTCGTATGCCTGCCCATCCGGGCAAGCGGCATCCTTTGTCCTCTATGGGAAACGCGGCGTCAACACGCCATCGGCCTATTCCTATAGCATCACGGTCTCGTTCACCTGCTAACTTTTCCGGGTTTATTCTTCTGCATAGCGTTCAGGAAAGCGGGCGTAGGTGTAGATGGCGTTGGGGAAAATCTTAAGGAAGATACCCTCACCCCATTCCTGAACGCTGACCCCGCTTTTTTCTCGCTGGAAAGCTTCGATGGTGGCAAAATCTGCGTTATCGGGTCCAATGACGCTGGCGTGACCGTGAACGATGACGGCCAGACCGTTTTGCTGATAGCAGGTGAAACTGATGGCCGGGTTGCGCAGGATATGCTGCGCGCGGATGGCACTGGCAACGGTGGGGATATAAAAGCGCCCGCGCAGGAGCAACGCGCCAACGGGGGCGACACGCGGCTCGCCTTTGCCGGTCACGGTCGCCAGCGCCACCGTCTGCAGGCCCTGCCAGAAATGAAGCAATTGCCGGGCGGATAACGAATGAGCGGGCATTTCAAAAGACTCGCGTAAAAACGGCCCCGCCTGCTCGATGCTGCGCGCAAGCAGGGTTTGCAATTGCTCGATGTCTTCAGGCGTTTCGTACATACATATTCATTCCCATCATGTCAGGCGCTTTTCAAGCGCGTAACGTGTGGCCGCGCTGCGCGAGGAGACGCCGATTTTGCTGTAAATGGAAGAGGTATGACGATGCACCGTGCGCTTGCTGATCACCAGATAGTCGGCGATCCGGGCGTCGCTCCATCCCTGCGCCAGCAGTTGCAGCACCTCTATCTCGCGTGCGGTCAGGCCGTCAGGATAAGCTGGCTTTGTCGAAGGTAGCATGGCGGGCAAGGGATGGAGCAGCGGCGCGGCAGTTCCCGGTCGCGACTCGCTGTCAGCGACGAACCGGGCAAAAGCCTGCTCGGCTGTCAATGCCTGCCCTTCGGCCCAGGCTTCGGCGAAGCCCTGCTCGCCCAGTTGCAGGCGCACGGCGGCCACGTTGCGTTCATATTCTGCCTGCTCGTTCTCATTCAACACCCTGTCAATCACCAGTTCCGTCGCCGCCGTCCCATAGAGGCGCGCGGCCTCCCGAAAGTGGCTCTGAGCGGCAGCCACTCTGGCAAGCAGGGCAAGACAGTAGAAAAGATAGCCTTTCTGTCCAAGCTGCTGTGCCAGCGTAAAGGATTCGACGAAGTGCGCCTTCGCCTGCTCCGGGTCGCCTTGATCCAGGGCGATAGACCCCAGCGTTTCCAGCGTGCTTTCCAGCAGGCGCCTGTCGTCGAGTTCGCGCGCCAGCAGCAGATTCTCTTTTGCCAGCGTCTCCGCCCGCGAGAAGTTTTTCTGCTGCCAGTCCATATAGGCCATATTATTCAACACGAAGGCGGTGAGCGAGAGATCACCCTGTCCACGCGCGATCGTCAGGCTCGCTTCCGTAATCGCCAGCGCCTGCTCCGGTCTGTTCTGCAACCAGAGAATGTGGCCCTGCACGCGCAGGGCGTTGGCAAGTCCCCACCAGTTCTGTTGTTGCCCGGCCAGGGCGATAACCTCTTTCGCCGTTGCACTGGCTGCCGCCAGTTCGCCCTGCTCTTCTAATATGCTTGCCTGTATGCTTAACGCTCTGATCAGTCCATCTTCGCTGCCCGATTGCCGATAGAGGGCAACACTTTCTTCTATCAGGCAGCGCGCCTCATTATCGTCGCCCTGATGCCGCATCAACTCTCCTGCCGAGTACAACGCTTTTGCGCGGGTGTCGGCTTGCACCTGCTCGCCGGGCAGATTGAGCGCGACGCGCAGCCAGTGGCGTCCTTCTGTCCAGTAGCCGCGCCGGAACCAGAACGGCTCCAATGCACCGCACAGGCGTAGCGCGCGTTCAGGATCGCGCGCGCTCAGCAGGCATTCCAGCGCGGCTCGCAGGTTCTCCTGCTCCTGCTCTAAGCGTGCCAGCCAGGCCAGTTGCCCGGAGCCGCGCAGATTGCGCTCCGCTTCCTCGGCCAGAGAGAGAAAGTAGGCGGCATGGGCCTGCTGCCCCTGTTCCAGTTCTCCACACTCGCGCAGGCAATCCAGCCCGAACTCACGCAGCGTCATCAGCATGGACAGGCGCGGCTCCTCACCGGCTGGCTCCGCGCGCGAGAGCAGGCTTTTATCGAGCAGCGAGGCCAGCCCATCAAGTACGACAATATCCTGTCTTTCAGCGCAAAGGGCCTCGGCAGCCTGTACAGTCCAGCCTCCTGCAAAGAGGGAGAGATGGCGGAACAGCCATTTTTCCTGTTCGTTTAACAGATCATAGCTCCACTTGATGGTATTGAATAAGGTGCGCTGTCGCTCGGGCAGCGTGCGCGCTCCGCCCGTCAGCACCTGGAACCGCTGCGCCAGCCGTTTGAGCAACGCTTCCGGCGGCAGCAGTTTGATACGCGCCGCCGCCAGTTCAATCGCCAGCGGCAGCCCGTCCAGATGAGTACAGAGTTTAGCGATGGTCTGCGCGTTGGCAGCCGTGAGTTGAAAGCCGGGCAGAACCGCCTGCGCCCGCTGGACGAAGAGGACAATGGCTGCGTAACCGGCGATCTCCTCGCTCTTCAACCGCTCAGGATGGGTCGGCAGCCTCAGCGGGAAGACAGGGAATTCGTATTCCGCTTGCAGGTGCAACACCTCTCGGCTCGTGACCAGCAACTTCAGCTCTGGACAGGCGCCAAGCAGGTCTTCCAGCAGCGGAGCCGCGACCACCACCTGCTCGAAGTTATCGAGGATGAGCAACATACGCCGCTCGGACAGAAAGTACGTGACCTGCTCAAAAACAGGCACGTTCGCGAGATGTTGTATTCCCAGGGCTTCCGCGATGGCAAAAATGACCTGCTCAGGCTCTTGCAACGCAGAGAGCGCCACAAAACAGGCCCCATCGGAGAAATAAGCATGCGCCTCCCTGGCCACCTGGATGCTCAGGCGCGTCTTGCCAACTCCTCCCACTCCGGGCAGCGTCAGCAGGCGAACCTCTGGACGGCGCAGGAGATCCACAATAGCCGCAATTTCTTGCTCTCGTCCCACTAACGGGGTAAAAGATGCCGGTACATTCCAGAGCGACCGCGTTCTGTACAGAGGATAAATTGCCCCTTGTTCACTCATCCCACGCTCGCACATCCTTCTTTCCAAGATAGAGCATCCGCACTTCCCTGACAGAGAAGTAAGCAAATTGTAGAGAAATGCAGCGAGCCTGTCAAGCGAAAAAGATGGACGGTCAGGTTGCGTTCCCCTGCTGCATATGCTACAATATATCCTAGTAAATAAGTCGGATTAAGCGGAGATGGCAAGGAACGATGAAAGACGGCGGGCCACAGCTTGAACATATGAAGACGAGAAGGGAGTAGGCCATGATATTACAGGTTTCTACGAGAGGTGAGTATGGCGTGCGAATCATGGTCGATCTCGCTCGTCATTATGGAGAACACCCGCGCTCACTGACGGACATTTCCCAGGCGGAGGCGCTGCCGCTGGCCTACCTCGAGCAGCTGGTGAAACTGCTGCGCGAGGCGGATCCGCCGCTGGTCGTCAGTACGCGCGGCGCGCATGGTGGCTATCGTTTGAGCCGTCCGCCGGAGCAGATCACGATGGGCGAGGTCGTGCGCGTGCTTGAAGGGCCGATCGCCCCCATGATGTGCGCGACCGAGGGCGAAATGACCGAGTTGTGCGATTTCCTGAGTTCGTGCAGGATTCGCAACCTCTGGGCGAAGCTGCGCGATGTCGTCGCCCAGACACTCGATAACATGACGCTGGCCGATCTGGTCAGTGAAGCGCAGCAGGAGCAGAGTGCGCCCACCCATTTCATCGCTCTCTCTGATATTCATATTATGCATCAGAGTCAGGGGCTGAGCCGGGCCGATGGTGGCATATCCAGCCAGGGCGCAGGCAAGCTCCGCCCCTACCAACCTACGAACCGGTAGCCGCCAGACGCAGTTGGTAGGGGCGGAGCTTGCCTGCGCCCCTGCCCCAACTTATCTGTTACTCCAGGTTCGTTTATTCATTATCCTTGAGGAGGATTGATTTTCAGAATGACATCAGAACTTGTAATTAAAAACCTGCATGCCAGTATCGAAGGCAAACCGATTCTGCGCGGCGTGGATCTGACTGTGCGCCAGGGTGAGGTTCACGCGCTGATGGGGCCAAACGGCTCCGGCAAAAGCACGCTGGCAAACGTCATTATGGGCAACCCGAAATATGAAGTGACCGAGGGTGAAATCTGGTTCAAGGGTGAAAATATTCTGGAATACTCGCCCGACCGCCGCGCCCGCATGCGTCTCTTCCTTGCCTTCCAGTACCCCATGTCCATCCCCGGCGTGAGCGTTGCCAACTTCCTGCGCCGCTCCCTTGAGGCTGTGCGCGAGGGCAATAAGCCGCTGGAAGAGGGCGAAAACCCGACCGGGCGCGTGACAAAGCGCAGGAGTATCCCGCCCGCCGAGTTCCGCAAGCTCCTGCAGGAGAAGATGCGCCTGCTCAAAGTAGATAACAGCTTCATCAACCGCTCCATCAACGATGGCTTCTCCGGCGGCGAGAAGAAACGCGCCGAGATTTTGCAGATGGCCCTGCTTGAGCCGGAAATCGCGCTGATGGATGAGACCGACTCCGGCCTGGATATCGACGCGCTCAAAATCGTTTCTGAGAGCGTGAACGCGCTGCGCGGACCGAATCTGGGTATCCTGCTCATCACCCACTACCAGCGCATGCTGAACTATATCACGCCCGACTTCGTGCATGTCATGTACGAGGGCCGCATCGTCAAGTCCGGCGGCCCCGAACTGGCGCTCGAACTGGAAGCGAAGGGCTACGAGTGGCTCAGAGAAACCAGTGAGGTGGCTGCCAATGGCTAATGTGCTTGCAAACGGGCTGTCTCGCGGCGCGGTCGAGGAGATTGCGCGTCGGCAGGGCGAGCCGGAATGGATGCTCCAGAAGCGCCTGCAAGCCTGGGAGACCTTTGAGAGCCTGCCTGCTCCCCTCGGACGGCGCGGCGACCTGGGAACGCTGCGCGCCCTCGCGAACTTCAAGTTTCAGCAGCTCGCGCCCTATACTGCCAGCGAGGGCCTGACCCCCACCATCGAGCAATCTTTGCAGGCCGCGCTGGCAAGCGAACGCGCCGGGCTGATCGTGCAGCGCAACTCGTCCGTCGTGCATAGCGAACTGAGCGAGGAACTCAAGAGCCAGGGCGTCATCCTGACCAGCCTGGAAAACGCAGCGCGCGAGTATCCTGAACTGGTGCAGGAATACTTCATGACAAAGTGCATTCCGGCTGAGACGGACAAGTACACCGCCATGAACGCGGCCTTCTGGAGCGGCGGCATCTTCCTCTACATCCCGAAAGGCGTGGAGATCGAGCAGCCCATCCTGGGTCAGGTCTGGATCGATGCGCCCGGCGCGATTGCCTGCGGCCACACGCTGATTATCGCCGACGAACTGAGCAGCGTGCGCTACGTCGAGGAATACAATTCTGATTTCGCAGACACAGCCCCTTCGTTTTTCAACGGCGTCGTCGAGGTCTACACCCGCAGCGGCGCGCATGTCGAGTTCAGCAGCATGCAGGATTTCGGCATGAACGTCTGGAACGTCACGCATCGAAACGTGGTGGAGGAGAACGACGGCAGCGCGACATGGGTGATGGCCGACCTGGGCAGCAAGGTCATGCTCTCCGAGATCGGCTCCGGCCTGAGCGGTAACGGCAGCGCCGCCGAACTGGTGGGCGTCTTCTTCACCGACCACGACCAGCGATATGCTATCAACTCGCTGGCCAACCACATCGGCCTCTCAACCAACGCCGAGACGATGGTTAAGGGCGCGCTCTCTGGCGAGTCGCGAGTTGAGTTCTCCGGCATGATCCGCATCCAGCCGAAGGCGCAGTACACGGCCTCGTTCCTCTCCGATCACACCTTGCTGCTCAGCGATAAGTGCCGCGCCGAGTCGATTCCCGGCCTGGAAATCGCGGCTAACGAGGTCAGCGCCAGTCACGGCGCAACCACCGGCAAGATCGACGAGGAGCAGCTCTTCTACCTGATGGTGCGCGGCATCCCGCAGGATGAGGCCGAGCGCATCATCGTGCAGGGCTTCTTCGAGCCGGTTCTACAGCGCATCCCGCTGGAAAACCTGCGCGGTCGCCTGCGCCGCAGCATCGTGCGCCGTATGCGCGGCGCCTACGAAACCGAGGCCGACACCTGGGTCGACGCCCAGGAGCGTTGGGAGATCGAAGGCGTCGACGAGGGAGCCGTCCACCTCGACGAACGCCCGGCGGAAGATGAGATTCAACTGACGGAATATTAATGTAGCATTCCCATCCGGCCCCGCAAAGCTGGCCGCCCGCCGAGCAGGTCGCCCGCCGAGCAGGTCGCCCGCCGAGCAGATCGCCCGCCGAGCAGGTCGCCCGCCGAGCAGGTCGCCCGCCGAGCAGGCCACCCGCAAGGGATGGCCCTACTATACACGGGCAACGCTCTCGCGCAGCGAGTGATGGCGCGGGGGAATGAGATGGGGTCGTATATAGTAGGGCCACCCCTTGCGGGTGGCCTGGGGTGGGCGAATATCTGGTATCAGGTATCCGATACCCCGGGGAGCAGCACATGCAGCAGGTTGACGTAGGGGCGCAATTCATAGCACCCGATATTCGCAAAGATTTCCCTATCCTGCAGCGGCAGGTACACGGTAAGCCCCTGGTTTACCTCGATAGCGCGGCCAGTTCGCAGAAGCCACGCGCCGTTATCGAGGCCATGAGCGCGTACTATGAAACCACGCACGCCAACGTCCATCGCGGCGTCTATGAGATCAGCGAGGAGGCGACGGCGGCGATGGAGAAGGCACGGGTGAAAGTGGCGCGCTTCATCAACGCGCGGCAGGGCAAGCAGATCGTTTTCACGCGCAATACCACCGAGGGCATCAACCTCGTTGCCTACAGCTGGGGCGGGGCCAACATCCACGCGGGCGACCTGATTGTGTTGACCGAACTGGAACATCACAGCAACCTCGTTCCCTGGCAGTTGCTGGCGCAGCGCACGGGCGCGCGCCTGGAATTCGTTCCCATCACCGACGAAGGCACCCTGCGCCTGGATATCTATGAAGAACTCTTGCAGCAGCAGCCAAAACTCGTCGCTTTCGCCCACATGTCCAATGTGCTGGGAACAATCAACCCGGCGAGAGAGATGATTGCTGCCGCGCACAAAGCGGGCGCCATCGTCCTGCTGGACGGCGCGCAGAGCGTCCCCCACCTGCCGGTCGACGTGCAGGACCTCGATGTTGATTTTCTCTGTTTCAGTTCGCATAAAATGCTCGGCCCCACCGGCATCGGCGTCCTCTATGGCAAACGCGACCTGCTGGAAGCCATGCCCCCGTTCATGGGCGGCGGCGATATGATTCGTACCGTCGGCCTGCGCTCATCCACCTGGAACGACCTGCCCTGGAAATTCGAGGCCGGGACGCCCTCTATTGCCGAATCTATCGGCCTCGGCGCTGCTGTGGACTACCTGAACCGGCTCGGCATGGAAAACGTCCACCGCCACGAACAGGCCATCACGCGCTACGCCATGGAGCAACTGCGCCAGGTGCCGCAACTGACCATCTACGGGCCGGAGACGGAACTGCGCGGCGGCGTCATTTCCTTTACCCTGGCCGATATTCACCCGCATGATCTCGCTTCCATTCTCGATCAGGAAGCGGGTGTCGCCATTCGCGCCGGCCATCACTGCGCCCAGCCCTTGATGGAACGTCTCAGCCTGAGCGCAACCGCGCGCGCCAGTTTTTACGTGTATACCATGCCGGAAGAAATCGACGTACTCGTGCAGGGCCTGCACAAAGCCTTGCAGATATTCCAGTTGTAAAGTATTCCGGCGAAGGAAGATCGCTTATGTCAATGGATTACCGTGAATACATTCTGGATCACTACCGCAACCCGCGCAACTATGGCACGCTGGAGCAGCCGGACGCGCACGCCGAGGACTCGAATCCCCTCTGCGGCGACCAGCTGGCGATTGACCTGCAAATCGAGGGAGATCGCGTCACGGCTGTCCGTTTCCGCGGGCGCGGCTGCGCCATCAGCCAGGCTTCAGCCTCGATGCTTTCGGAGATGATCGAGGGCCAGCCGGTCGCGGACGTTGTGAAGCTGGGCAAAGATGACATTCTGGAGGCGCTGGGCATTCCCATCAGCCCGGCGCGCACGAAATGCGCCTTCCTCTGCCTGCGCGTCCTGCATCGCGGCCTGGCGCTCGCCGGTCTGGAAAAACCCGCCAGCGAGGAAGATGACGCGGACGCATAGCGAGCGTGTGCATCGGGTAGAGGTGGAAAAAAGGAGAGGAAAGAAAGTCATATGCGTTTAAATAATCAAGTCGCTATAGTGACCGGAGTCAGCCATCCTGGCCAGATCGGATTTGCCCTGGCCGACGCTTTCGCCCGCGAGGGCGCGCGGCTGACCATCAGCGCCCGCAGCGCCGAGCGCGTGCAGGCGCGAGCGCAGGAAATGCAGGCAAAAGGCGCGAAAGTGCTGGCCGTGCCAGCCGACCTGACCAGCGAAGAGGGCGCCCACAGCCTGATCGCCAGAACGGTAGAGGCCTACGGGCGCGTCGACATTCTGGTCAATCTCGCCGGTGGGCTGACGCAGGTGCAGCCATCCGCCGAACTGCCCCTGGCCGCCTGGAACGCGGAACTGAACAACAACCTGCTCTCCGCCTTCCTCTGCACGCGCGCCGTCTGGCCCGTCATGCGTCGGCAGGGGTACGGCAAAATTCTCAACTTCACGCGCGCGGGCGGTGTGCAAAGCTCCGGCCCCAACATGGTGGCCTACAACTGCGCCAAAGCGGGCATCGATGCGCTGACCCTCACCTTTGCGAAAGAGGGCAAGCAGGCGGGTATTTTCGTCAACGCCCTCGCCCCTGGCCTCGTCGATACGGAGTCCAATCTTGAGGCGATGAAGCCGACCCCTGAAGAGCTGGCAGCAGAGTGGGTGAGCAAAGACCAGGTCATCAAGGCCGCGCTCTTCCTCGTCACGCCCGATAGTAACGGCGTGACCGGCGCGATCCTGCCCGTCGTCGGCATCGGTATCCAGCATCCCTGAACATTCGCCGCAGAGACCAGAACGGAAAACTCCCTGCACATGGCAGGGAGAGGACAAACGTATGACAGACTTTATCAAAGTAGCCGAGTTGAGTGATTTAGAGGACGGTGACCTCATGGCGGTAGAGGTAGATGGCGAGCCGGTCTGCCTGGCACGGGTAGACGGTACCATCTACGCCTTTACCGACAACTGCACGCACATCGGCGGTCCCCTCAATGAGGGCGAACTCGACGATTACGTCCTCACCTGCCCCTGGCACGGCGCGCAATTCGACGTGCGCACCGGCAAAGTCCTGCGCGGCCCCGCCCGCCAGGACATCCTCACCTACCCCGTCAAAGTGGAAGGCGAGTCAATCCTGATTCGGTTGCCAGACGAGTAGCAGGAAGCTTAATCCATCAGCGGTTTGCTTGGCTCTCTCGGCGTGGGTTCGATGTCGCTGACCTCTTTGCCAACTTTGCGCGTCTTGACGACGGGGCGGTTGGTGGGGAAGAGGAAACGCATGCGCAGGACGCGCTCGCGTTTGCGCTCCTCCTCCAGGCTGCGCGCCCTGGCCTGCAGGACTGCCGCCAGCGAGATGAGACCCACCAGCTTCTTCGGATTCTCGCGCTCAACGACGGGCAAGCGGGTATAGCCGGTCTGGGCCATACGGTAGACAACGGCGCGCAGTGGCTCATCCGGGTAGGCCACCACCGGGTGGGTATTGACCAGGTCGGAAAGCGTATAATTCTGCTGCTCGTTGCTCTGCGCGTGTTCCTGGATAAATTTTTGCAAGTCTTTACGAGTCACCACGCCGATCAGTTCATCCTGGCTATTGACGACGGGGTAGAGACGCTGCATCTGGCTCCCTTCGTGCGCCGTGTGCAGCGACTGTGCCAGTTCCTTGAGCGAAATGGTATCCGGTAGGACAACCATATTTGTGCGCATTACTTCGCGTACAAAGAGGATCTCCAGCACGTCGGTCGCGTACTCCCGGCTCAGGTGGTAGCCGCGTCGACTCACTTTCTCCGTCAGGATCGAGCGGCGCATGACCAGGACGGTGAAGCCGTGCGCGATGACTACCGCGATGAGCATGGGCAAAAGGACGTTGACATCATGCGTCAATTCCAGCACAAAGATGATGCCGGTGAAAGGCGAGCGCATGGTGCCGCCCAGAATGGCACCCATACTGATTAGCGGCCAGAAACCGGCTCCTTCATGCGGGAGAAACATGGCCTCAATGCCGCCAAGCGCGCCGCCCATCATCAAAAGCGGGGCCAGCACGCCGCCAGAGGTGCCAGAACCGAGCGAAACTGACCAGATGATTGACTTGACCAGCAGGATGCCGATAATCACGCCAAGAGTGACATTGCCCTGCAACAGCGCGCCGATGGTAGAATAGCCAACGCCCAGCGCCTGCGGGAAGATCAGGCCGCCAATGCCGATGACAAGGCCACCGATAGCAGGCCACCACATCCAGTGAATCGGCAGCTTGCGGAACGCATCTTCAGAAGCATAGACCATCACCGTCAGCAGAGCAGAAAGCGCGCCTGCCAGCAGGCCAACAACAACGCAGCCCAGCATGCCGCCAGGGCCGATAAAGGCCGGATGGGGTGGCACCGGAAAGAGCGGTCCCATGCCGATAATATAGCGTCTCACAATCGCCGCCGTTGCGCTGGCCAGGGCAACGGGGATCAGGCTGCGCGGCTTCCACTCGAAAAGCAGGAGTTCGACAGCTAACAGGGTCGCGGCCACCGGCGATGCAAACGTGGCCGACATACCACCGGCGGCCCCTGCTACCAGCAACGTCTTGCGCTCCGCACTGGAAAGGTGAAAGAACTGCGCGATCATCGAACCGACCGCGCCACCTGTCATGATGATCGGCCCTTCAGCGCCGAACGGGCCACCGGTACCTATCGAGATAGCTGAGGAAATAGGCTTCAGGATAGCCACCTTTGGTTCTACCTTACTGCCATTGATCAGAATCGCCTCGATAGCCTCCGGGATGCCATGCCCGCGAATGCGCTCCGAGCCGTAACGAGCCATCAGGCCGATAATCAGTCCGCCGATAACCGGAATAAAAATTTCAAATATCCCAAGATTATTCCCTACAGGTGACACCAGTGTTGTTGACCAGCGCCCAAAGAACGCGAGGTTCGTGAACAGACCGATCAAGCGCAGCAAAGCTAACGCCACAAAGGCGCTGATCACGCCAATGCCTATCGCCATCAAAGAAATGAGTACGACCCGCGCATCAGTGGTGAAGTCACCAAGTTTGCCTAATTCTTCATGATTGCCCAGGTTTCCCAGGATACGGGTTATTTTTCGCCACACGGCTGCTAATGAGAAATTCAACTTGCTCTCCTTAACCGAAAAGCTACAGAAAGGTTACGCTTCATCCTCCGCCTCATGGGTTATGCCTCCCATAACCTCAGAATGCGCCTCCCCGTTGTAGGAAGTAAGAAGCGCATTGAGCGCCTTCGCCAGGGCTGGACCGCTTGTCAGCAGTTCGGCACGGTGTTCAAAAGAGAGTTCCCGCAATATCTCTTCTCCCTTTGAAGTGATACTGACGAAAACACGACGCAGGTCTTCCTCATCGCGACAACGCTGAACGAAACCACGCTCCACGAGCCGATTCACCAGTTCAACCGTGCTGTGATGTTGAAGCTGTACTCGCTCGGCAAGGTCGCCGATCGTCGCCTGCCGACCCTCAGGCAAGCCTTTGAGCGCCAGCAACAACTGGTGCTGCTGCGGCTCAATCCCGGCAGCACGCGCCGCCTGCTCGCTGAAGTGCAGAAAACGACGAATCTGGTAGCGGAACTCGGCCAGCGCCTGATATTCCCCGGTAGAAATGTCTTTTTCCATAGTCTTATTTTATCGTATTACGATATAAATTTCAATAGGAGAGCGGGAGAATGTGACAAAAGTCACTGCCAGGCAAGTGCGCCAGACAGTATCATCCTGTTGTTTGTCTTTTCAGCCAGATTTGCTCTTTAACCTTTGCCCGTGTCAGCATTACAATATAACCATAAGGGGTTTTGAAAGTCAGAGATGCGTCTTTTTGTGTAACGCAACGAGAGGAAGACATGCTATGGATGAACCCGTCCTTGCCGCCAGAAGAAATGCGAGTGAAGTGCGACCGAGCGAGCAGCCGCGTCGCGGGCGCGGGCTGGATTTGCGCGCCCGCTCCATCCTCGCCGGGGTGATCGCCGCGCTTGTTCTGACCCTGCTCATCGCCGTTGGCTCGCGCGGCTTCCACTGGTTCGATGCCTCGCTCATCGGCTACGCGGTCGGCACCATCTTTGCCGTTGCCGCCATTACCTACAAGTACACGTTCTGGCTGGCACGCCCGCCTACCTTCCGCTACTGGTGGCGCAGCTGGCAACTGTTCTTTTCCTACGAGAACTTCCGCCGCTACACGCCGCTCATCCCTACGGCCATTCTCGACCTGTTCTCGCAGCAATTTATTCGCAGGCGCGGCTTCTATCGCTGGTTCACGCACCAGTGCATTTTCTGGGGCGTGGTCCTCTCCTGCCTGATTACCTTCCCGCTCACCTTCGGCTGGCTACGCTTCACGCAGACGCAGACGGGAATGTACCGCATCTGGGTCTTCGGCTTCCCGTTGTTCTTCACCTATCCCGTTGACTCGTTCTTTGCCTTCCTGGTCTTCCACGCGCTGGATTTCACCGCCCTGCTGCTGCTCGTCGGGCTGGTGCTGGCCTTCCATCGCCGTTTCCATGACCTGGCGTTGATCGCGGTGCAGCGTTTCCGCTTCGATATTTTGCCGCTGGCGCTGCTGCTGGCCATCGTTGTCACGGGTCTGGCCCTCACTGCCGATAGTGCCTGGCTGGGCGGCGCCTACTACTGGTTCATCTCGCTGACGCACGAGGCGGTTGTTGTCCTCTGGCTGATCTCGCTGCCTTTTGGCAAGTTCTTCCACATCATCGAGCGCCCGGCCACCGCCGGTATTGAACTGTACTGGAAGACGGGCGAGAATACCGAGATGCAGCACTGCCCGCGCTGCGGCCAGCCGTTCGCGCCCATCCGCTTCATCCAGGACCTGAAGAAGACGCTGTACGAAGTGGATGAAAACTACCTGGTGCGCTCAGATATGACGATCAAGCAGGAGGAGCAGCCGCCCAGCCCCGTGCAGTCGGCGGCGGAAGCGCGGGAGACCAGCATGCTCTGGTGGCAGGATTTCTGCCCGCGCTGCAAGCGAGTCATGCGCAGCCAGGGCAACCTTGCCGCCCTCGGCCGCAACGGCAACCAGTTTTTGTAGAGGTAACATTGTAGGTGCCGATGAAGCGCGCACACTGCCGATTCATCGAACAGGTACCATATCAGACAATCGACGAGGAGAAAACCTGTGAGTGTCGATAAAGGCATATTCTTTCCAGAGGATCAGCGGGCAACCTACGATTTTTATTCGGGGCAGCACCCGCCGGTTCCCTGGAAATCAACTGAAGAGGTGGAGCGATACGTGCCGACGCACTGCTGCTATTGCGGGGTGCAGTGCGCCATGTATCTGAAGGTTCACAATGGCAAGGTGGTGGGGGTTGAGCCACGCGAGGATTTCCCGCTCAATCACGGCATGCTCTGCCCCAAAGGGGCCACCGCCTACCAGACGGTCAACCACCCTGACCGCCTGACTTATCCCCTGATGCGACGCAATGGCAAAGACAGCCCGCTGGAGCGCGCCAGCTGGGACGAGGTGCTGGACACCATCGCCGCTCGCTTCCGCGCCGTTCAGGCCCAGCACGGCAAGAACGCGGTGGCCGTCTATAGCGGCTCCTCGATGACGAATGAGAAGTGCTATCTGATGGGCAAGTTCGCGCGCGTGGCGCTGGGAACGGCCAATGTCGATTACAACGGGCGGCTCTGCATGTCCTCGGCCACCGGGGCCAACGAACGCTCGCTCGGCATCGACCGCGCGGCCAATCCGGTCAGCGATATGCTGCACGCCGATTGCATCTTCGTCATCGGCGCGAACGTGGGCGAGTGCTTTCCCATCATTACCAGCTATCTCTGGCAGGCGCGCGACTTCGGCTGCAAGTTGATCGTGGCCGACCCGCGTCAGACGCCCATCGCGCGTACCGCCGACATCTTCCTGCCCCTGCGTTCCGGCACCGACTCCGCCCTGCTCAACGCCATGCTCTACGTCATCATCCACGAGGGCATGGTCGATGAGGAGTTCATTCGCGAGCGCACGCTGGGCTGGGAAGAGACGAAGGCAATGGTCGAGCAGTATCCGCCGGAGCGCGTGGCGAAGGTCTGCGGGCTGCGCCCCGAAACGATCATCGAGGCGGCGCGCATGTATGGACGGGCAAAGAACGCGCTGCTCTACACGGCACGCGGGCTGGAACACCAGAGCAAGGGGGTCGAGAATGGCATCGCCGCCGTCAACCTCGCCCTGGCAACCGGCAATTTCGGTCGGCCCGGCGCCGGCTATATGACGCTCACCGGCCAGGGCAACGGCCAGGGCGGGCGTGAGATGGGCCAGAAAGCCTCGCAACTGCCCGGCGAACGTGAGATCGAAGACCCTGAAGACCGCGCCTACATCTGCTCCGTCTGGGGTATCGAAGAGAGCGAGCTGCCGCACTCCGGCCTGCCTGCCACGCTGATGATCCCGGCCATGCTGCGCGGCGATATTCGCGCCTGCTTCATGATTTGCTCCAACCCGATGGTCTCGCTGCCCGACCAGCATACCGTCGAGCGGGCGCTGCGCGGCCTCGATCTCTTCGTCGTCACCGATTTCTTCTTCTCTGAGACAGCGGAACTGGCCGATATCGTCCTGCCCGGTAGCACGTGGGCCGAAGGTGAGGGGACAACGACCAGCCTGGAGGGGCGCGTCATCAAATACAACAAGGCCGTTGACCCGCCCGGTGAGGCGTGGCAGGACTGGAGAATCGTCTGCGAACTGGCGAAACGCCTGGGACGCGGGCAATACTTCAATTTCCAGTCAACGCGCGAGATTTTCGACGAACTGCGCCTCTGCACGAAGGGGGCGAAAGCCGATTACTGGGGCATCACCTACGAGAAAATCGAGCGGCAGAACGGCGTCTTCTGGCCCTGTCCGACCGAGGAATCGCCCGGCACGCCGCGCCTCTACGAAGAACGCTTCGGCACGCCCGACGGCAAGGCGCGCTTCTACCCGGTCGAATATATTCCACCGGCAGAACTGCCGGACGACGAATACCCGTTCGTTCTCACCACCGGGCGCGTGGTCTACCAGTATCTCTCCGGCAACCAGACGAGGCGCGTGCCGTTCCTGCGCGAGATGTCGCCCTATCCCTGGGTGGAGATCCACCAGGAGACGGCGCAACGGCTGGGCATCGCCGAGGGCGACTGGGTGACGGTGCGCACGCGGCGCGGGGAAATGACCGCCCCGGCCCTCGTCGTGCGCTCGATTCGCCCCGATACGGTCTTCATCCCCTACCACTATCCCGGTCGGCAGGCCGTCAACCAGCTTACCAACCCGGTATTTGAGCCGTTGATGAAGATTCCCGAATATAAGGTCTGCGCCGCCGCCGTCTCGCGGGCCACGCAGTTGCCGGAATGGGCGAAACAGATCGATACGGCTGCCCTCGCCGCCGCCAGCGCGGAGTTTCGCACGCTCCCCATCGCGCAGGCCAGCCCGACACCGAAGTTTAAGTAGCCTGAACGAAAGGGGAGAGAGCAATGCTGGAAACGGTACGCAGCATATTCCTGGACCCGTCGCGCTGCATCGGCTGCCGTTCGTGTATGGCCGCCTGCCGCGAGTGCGATACGCACAAGGGCGAGACCATGATCTATATCGATTATGTGGAGCGCGAGAACACGGTTGCCTCGTCGCCGACGCTGTGCATGCACTGCCAGGACCCGCTGGCCCCGTGCGCGCAGGTCTGCCCGGCGCAGGCCATTCTGGTCAGCCCGGACGGCGTCGTGCAGTCAGCCGATGAGGCCCGCTGCATCTATTGCAAAAACTGCGGCTATGCCTGCCCCTTCGGCGTGCCAAAATTCAACATCGCCGGGCATTACATGCAAAAATGCAACCTGTGCTATGATCGCACGGTACAGGGCAAAGGCCCCATGTGCGCCACCGTCTGCCCGACGCAGGCCATTTTCTACGGCACCTATGAAGAGTGGGTGGAAGCCGGGCGCGGCAAGCAGGGGGCCAAACCCGTCAACACCTTCTTTTTCGGTCGCCAGCGCGTGCGCACGCACAACTACGTGGTTATGCGCCAGGAAGATGAGGCGCTGGATCTGCTGGCGCTGGCGCAGGAGGCCAGCGCGCACGTTTCCATGAATCTACCGGAACCAACGGCCACGCTCAACGCCGATGCCTGGGTAGAGGCGGAAGCGGCGCACATCCCTCAACGCTATGCCCCGGCAGAACCCTGGACAACGCGCGTGCCATCTACGCCCGACCCGGCTATCTCGCCCAATCCCATCGCGCCCCCACACGCGCCGTTCGTGCCGCTACCGCCCTCGCCTGACAGAAAAGTAGACTTCCCGAAGGAGTAATCTATGGTGCAGGAAATCAACCCGAAAAACGAGCCGTTTGAGACCACCCCGCAGGTGGCCGCGACGGAGCCGGAAACGCTGAACGCAGCAGGCGTGCGCCCGCATTCCCGGCGACCGCCCAGACCGGAAGAGTGGCGGCAAGAATTTCCCTATCCCTGGGACGCGGACGAACTGGTGACGCGCCGCGATACTCTGCGCTTCCTGCTGGCCGGTTCCGGCGCGCTCTTCCTGGCGACGAGCGCGCTGGCGATCATCGGCAACCTGCCGAGTGGGCCAAACGTGCAATCGGTCGCCATCGCCAGAGAGGGCGAGCTGGGCGAAAACGAGTGGCGTGTCTTCAACTTCCCCGACCAGTACGCGCAGGGCATCCTCATCAATCTACCGGGCAAGGGGCTGGTGGCCTACAGCGACGTGTGTACACACCTCTCGTGCGCAGTCGTCTACCAGGGCAACGGCAAACTGCACTGCCCCTGCCACGAGGGCCTCTTCGATGCCGCCACCGGCGACGTGCTGGCCGGCCCACCAACGCGCCCGCTACCGAAAATCCTGCTCGCCAGGCACAATGGCATGATCTATGCAGTCAGGGAGGTGCCGCAATGAGCATGAAAGAGCCGGAGTCGCGCGAAAAGCGCGAGGAACGTTTTCGGACGCACGAGGAACTGGAACTGCGCGAGCTGGCAACCTTTGCCTCCAATGCTGGCGTCGAGGCTGTCCCGCTGCCCCTGCGCGAGGTCGTCGCGGTCACTCCGAAGGCCAACCCCGACGATCCTCCTGTTCAGCGCCCGCCGCGCGGGCCGCAAGGCCCGGAGCCTGCCCCATACTACGTTGGTCTGGAAGGGCGTATCGCCATCGTGCAGGGCCAGGTCTTCATCCTGGCCGTCATCGTCATCGCCCAGCTCTGGCTGGTGACAGACGCGCTCTATGAATTGCTCTCCGGGCGTTCTGCCCTGCTGGGCTATCTCGCCCTCGCCAGCTTTCTCTGCTTCGTCGTCGCGCTCATCGTCACTCTCTGGCCGCGCAGACGTATAGAGCGACCATCATCATAAGGCAGTTATCGATTGTGGCGGACACGGCATGCCGGAAACAAAGTGGCCGGGCTGTGTCATGCTGAGGGCAGCGAAGCATCTCTGCTCGCCAACAGAACAGCGGGGCCCACCACCGATGCTTCGCTGCCCTCAGCATGACACAGCCACTTTTTCATAGCGTAACATGGTTCGGGGCGCATTTCCGGTTTTGAACCCGAAAATTCATCGTACAGGGAGACATAAGAATGAATACAGACCGACCAGAGAGCGACCCGCAGAAAAAACAGACTGTCTCACAGCGGCTGACATACGGGCGCATCGACCGCGAACACCCTATCGGCGGCCAGATGTCGGACATCCTGCGCGGCATTGTCACGCGCCTGCGCCTGCCCTGGCTGTTGCAGCATTACGCGCGCGTGCCCGTGCTGGCCCTCTTTAGCTTCATCAACGGCTGCATCAGCATCGGGTTAATGGCGGCGCTGGCCCTCGTCACCGGTTCTCCCTTCATCTTTCCCTCGCTCGGCCCGACGGCGTTTCTGTTTTTCTACACGCCGACCGCGCCAAGCGCGGCGCCGCGCAACACGCTGATCGGCCACACCGTTGGCGCGCTGGCAGGATATTTCAGCCTCCTCGTCACCGGATTAACCAACGTCGGCCCCGCGCTGGCCGTCGGCGTGACATGGCCGCGTGTCATCGCCGCCGCGCTCTCGCTGGGCCTGACGGCGGGAGTGATGGTGCTGCTCAAATCGCCGCATCCACCGGCGGGGGCCACCACGCTCATCGTCTCTCTCGGCATCCTTACCCACCCCTGGCAGCTCCTGCTGTTGCTGGCCGCCGTGATCCTGCTGACGCTGCAAGCCATTGCCATCAATCGCCTGGCCGGTATCCCCTATCCGCTCTGGAACCCCATTCAGGACGAAAGCGCCAGTACAGGCGCGAAGCCGGAGGATATGCACCCGTAAATAGATGATCTCTATGCGCCGCAGGCCACCTCTTGCGGGTGGCCTGCAACTTCTGCAAAATCCCATCCACTTGCTATTTCTCCCCGAACACACTAGAATGGGCCAGTAAAAATCGGGTTCTCAACCCGTGAATGGTGAGGAGAAAAATACTGCATGGAAGGCAGATCGCATCTTCTGGTTGGTTTGACGGCGGCTGTTGTGCTTGACAGCGTGGTGCATGTCACGGGCGCGCCCTTAATGACGGCATCGGCAGTGCCGGTGACGCTGCTGGTCAAGAAAATCGTCTTTTATGGTATGGTTGGTCTGGGAGCCTTGCTGCCGGATATCGATAACGCGCATAGCACGCTGGGGCAGAAACTGGGCTGGGTCAGCAAGACTATTCAGCATGTCGCCGGGCATCGCACGCTCTTTCACAGCCTGCTCGGCCTGGCGCTGGGGTCGCTGCTGGCGCTGGGGCTGGAGCAACTGGTCGCCGACGTGCTGGCAATGCGCGGCCTCGCCATCCCGGCCCAGTTCGTGAGAGGCGAACACCTGGTCTTTCTCTCCGTCCTCTTCGGGTGTATTATGCATATTGCAGCCGACGCGCTGACGGAAGGCGGCGTCCCGCTCTTCTGGCCGTACCCGAAACGCTACGGCTTCCCGCCGAACCCGCACTGGCGCTTCCGTACCGGAACGTGGCCCGAATTCGTAATTGTCTATGGGTTCATGATTCTGGTCGGTCTTGGTATCTGGAAATCGATAATAACGATATAGTGTTTCAATCCCAGACAGGCAAGAGACTGCTTTCTGCCGTTTGAGGAAAGTATACCATCGGGCCAGAAAAGGTCGAGTGTAAAGGCAATACATTGTGAGCAAAGGGTTAAGCATATTGAAAGCCAGACAACAGACGATTGCCTGGATGCTACTGGCAATCGTGATGATCGTCTATGCTCTGGAGATGAGCAGGCAGACGGTACTGCGCTACGAAGTCTTCCAGGCCACCGCCTTTGATCTAGGCAATCTGGATCAGGTTCTCTGGAACACTATTCACGGGCGGCTCTTTCAATTTACCAATCAGGCCATCGACTGGTATGGGCCGCCGACGCGGCTGGCTGTGCATTTCGAGCCGATTATCCTGCCGCTCTCGCTGCTCTACGCCTTTCACGCCGACCCGCGCATCCTGCTGGTCTTCCAGACGCTGGTGCTGGCTTCCGGCGCGCTGCCCGTCTTCCTGCTGACGCGCTACTTCCTGCCCGAATGGCCGCTGCTGGGCGCGCTGATGGCGGTGGCATATCTGCTTTCCCCGGCGCTGCTCGGCGTCAACATCTTCGACTTCCATCCCGTCGCGCTGGCAACGCCTCTGTTGCTCTACGCCGTCCTCGCGCTGACCTACCGCCGCTATGGCTGGTTTATTCTGGCCTGCGTCCTCGCCGCCGCCTGCAAAGAGGATGTGCCGATGAATGTCGCCATGCTCGGTATCCTGGTCATCTGGCGATACAAACAACCGCGCCTGGGGACGCTGCTCATCATCGGCGGCTTCCTGTGGAGCGCCATCGCCTTCCTGGTGATTATTCCCCACTTCTATCCCGGCGCGCAGCACAACAATTTCTGGTATCGCTACGAGCAACTGGGCAGCTCGCCCGGAGCCGCCATCATCAACATCATTGTGCATCCCTGGCTGCTCTTCACCACGTTCATCACGCTTGACCGTCTCTTTTACCTTGCCGGTCTGGTGCGCAGCAGCGGCTTCCTGCCCCTGCTGGCCCCGGAATGGCTCATCCCGGCCCTGCCGACGCTGGCGGTCAACCTGCTCAGCACCGACCCGAACAGCTACAGCGGCGTCTATCAGTACAACGCCACCATCATCCCGTTTATCATGATCGCCGCCATTCATGGCACACGGCGCGTGATCCTGATCTGGCAGAAGTGGCGCGGCGAAAATAGTCGGCCCATTCCACCCTTGCAGGTGCCAGTAAACAGCGCAGGGGCAAACGGCACCCTGTTCACCTTCTACCTGCGCATCGAAGCAGCCTGCAAAAACCGGCTCCTGCGTGCCTTGCACGTCTTCGCGCAAAGCCGGCCTGGCTCTCTGCTCAAAGCGAGTCTGACCCAGATCACGCAGAACATTCGCGATAATGGGCGCTGGCAGGCGGCGCACCAACGTGGGCTGCATATCGGCAGAGCAGGCTTGCGGCAAGCACAACAACATTGGCGGCGTTTCGGCGAGCGCATGACGCCCCTGGCGAAGCGCACGAATGTCACTCGCCTGCAATGGATCGTCTTCGTCTGGATCACATTCCTGATCGGCCTCAACTTCGTTATTGCCACGCCGCAGATCAACGCTTTCTGGCCCACGCACGACCCCGGCCCGCATGAGCAGCAGATCGAACAACTACTGGCGATGATTCCACCTGACGCCTCGGTCTCGGCAGGGGATAACCTCAACCCGCACCTCACCGAGCGGCAGTATGTGACCGTCTTTCCCTCTGTCTGCGTGACCAGCCCGACCTGTACCAACCCGGTGCAATACATCATCGTTGATCTTAATAATGTCTTCCCTGACGAGCGCAATGCCACCGCCAGCACGCTCAACCAGCTGGTGCGGTCAGGTCAGTACACGCTCTTAAAGCAGGCGGACGGCGTCTGGTTACTGAAACTGCGGAAAAATCCGAAATGAAAGGCTCATCGTTAATTCGATGTAGCGCGAAAGGGGTAGTTCGTGTTATAATCGCTACAGGAGAATCAAGGCCCGACAACATGAAAAGGCTTTGCATCTTTAGCCAGGTCGATTAGCTTTATGGAGGAGAGTAGGATGCCCAACCCTTTTAATGATCCGACTCCTATGGAGCCACTCCAGCTCAAATCAGAAACTCCTGCACAGGAGGCACCGGCGCCAGCGCCTGTTGATGCTGGCGATGAGACCGTTCGCCAGGAAGAAGAGGGCGAGGGGATAGAGGCGCGGGAAGAGGCGCGTACCGTCAAATTCGCCATCGGCAAACTGAATGATTTCTTACACTGGTTCATCGTCGTGCTGGAAATCACGCTGCTGATCCGCTTCCTCTTCAGGCTGATCGGGGCTAATCCGGCCAATGTCTTCGCCGCCTTCCTGTACGCGCTGACCGACATTGTGCTGTACCCGTTCAGCAACGTGATAGGCTCGCCATCCCTGCACCAGAACCAGGCGTTTGAATGGTCTACTCTCATCGCAATGCTCATCTACTGGCTGGTCTTCTTCGCCATTCGGAAATTCCTGGCCATCCTCATCTCCGAGCCGGAGCCGTCTTCTACATAGAAACATGGCAATCGATACATTTACCGCTCAGACGGGGAAAGTGAGGGCCAGCGCATACAGTCAGTGTATCGCGGAGGAGGCGGCGGGAACGCCCCGGCGCGGCGGCGTCCACAGCGTTTTCGCCGCCGCCGCCAACATTCTCTTTCCCGGTGACTTCATCCTCTCGCTCAACGCCAGCGACTCGCCCCGCATGCCCAACGGCCTGCATCTCTCCGCCCCGGCAGGCACATTTCCCTTCTCCGCCCTGCGCCCTGGTATGCCGGTCCTCTTCGGCGCCTCTCGCCTGCACATCGAAGCCATCAACTGCTCCCTCGACCTGACTACCTGCTCGCAGTGGAACCCGCATATTCAACACCCTTCCGCGCTCAATGTGCATGCCCTGCGAGAAAATTACGAACGGCTGCGCGTGATATGGAAGAATCATGCCACCAGCGGCCACGCGCTCCCCGCAGGCCACCCGCATCCCGCAGGCCACCCGCATCCCGCAGGCCACCCGCAAGGGGTGGCCCTACTATACACGCCGGCCCGCTCGCAGAGCGAGCGAACGGGATTGGCATGGGGCAGAGATGAGGACGTATATAGTAGGGCCACCCCTTGCGGGTGGCCTGGGGAATGTGGGTGGCCTGCCGCGTGGCCTGGGGAATGTGGGTGGCCTGCCGCGTGGCCTGTACAGCTTGCCCGCACGCTCTGTGGGCGCGGGGTGGGGCTAACGCCGACGGGGGATGACGTGCTGGCGGGGTGGATGGCGGTGGGCTGGCTGCTCTATGGCCCGGAACCCGCGTTCCTGGCTGCGTGCGCGCAGATTATGGAGGTGGCGCGCGCGCAGACACACCTGCTCAGTCGCTGCTGGCTGGGCTATGCCGCCGAAGGGAACGTGGCGCTACCGGTCGTGAGACTGCTGGAGACGCTGGCACAGGAGCCTGACGGCGGGGATACAGAAAACAATGCACAGCTTGAACTGGCGGCTCAAGCTGTGCTGACGCTGGGAGCAACATCCGGCTACGACTTGATAAGCGGCATGCTGCTCGGCCTGGAACAGTTTTTGCTCACGCATTGACAGGGGTGCTGGTATCTGGCACGAGGACATCGCCATCTGTGCCGCAGGAGGAGAAGTGCAGGCCGTCGGCTTGCTGCGTCACTCCTGTGCAGGTGTAGACCTGCGCCGGGCCGGGCTGCTTCGGCACCACGTAATGCTGCACGGCATCGGTGACGCTACAATGGCCGTTTGCGCTCTTGACCGTAAAGGTGCGATCTATGCCGCTATCGAGGCTCAGCAAGGTATAGCTCAGCGTGGCAGGTCGGCATTGCTGATAATCCTGAAAAAAACAGTTTTCCACCGTTTTTGCCGCGCTGGTATCAGATATCACGCCTCGCGGCGTCGTATGGACGGTGCCACATTGCTGCACCACCACCTTTGTTGGAGTCGCGCCTGCCCCGGTCGTCGTCCCGCCATTCGTGCCGCAGGCCGCCAGCAGCAGGCAGAGACATGCCAGCGTGAGCAGCAGCCCTCCACCGAACATCCCTGCTGGCCGCCCGCCCTCACGCAAACGGGCCGAGCGTTCCACATTCTCCGATTGTGCCTGTAATCGCTGTCGTGTCGTCAGTAACAAGAGTTCCCTCCTCTACCTGCAAGCCCTGGCTGCGTGAAAACATGCAAAATGAGCCGGTTTATTCATACTCTTCCACATGTTCCACCTGCGCCGGGCAACAATTCCGTGCGGCCATATCTTCGCCAACACCTGTTATGAAGACGTTTCCCTGAAAAAGAAAGTTCCCTTCGCTCGCTTCCCTCTCCACCTGCCACTTGTTTTTCGCCGCCAGACGCGCTATAGTAGTGGCGCAATTGATTGCGTCCAGCGGCGGGGATAGAAAACCCGAAAATACCGGTAATTTGCACCGGCGAAAGAACAATCTAGAAGGGGCCAGATTCTTCGCTGCGCTCAGAATCTGGCCTGTGGAGAAGACATAGAATGGCAGTAGACATCATCAGCAATCTACACTTTATCAATATGGCGCTGGTGCTGGCAAGCGGCACTATCACCGCCATCTGGGGCTTTATCCTGTATTTCTTCGTCCTGAAGAAGGGGCAGCCAACCGCCACAGCCGTCGCGGAGGGAGCAGCCGGGACAGAGCAGAGAGAGGAAACAGCGTCCCCCGGCAGGCAGGTGGAAAAGGCCGGGAAAGTCGAGAGACCGGCGGTACTCAGGCCCTGGAACGTCGCGCTGACCGTGACGGCCATCCTCTCGATCTTGCAGGCTCTGCTGGGCATCACGCTGGTTCTGCTGGGGCAGCGACCGGGGACGGGCACGGGCCTCTATTACCTGCACTACGTCTACGGCGCGATTGTGGCCCTGTCCATCCCCGTCGCCATCACCTACACCACCAGCGGCAAGCATATCCGCCGCGACGTGCTGATCCTCAGCCTTGCCGCCCTCATCCTGGTTGCCGCCGGCGTTCGCGCCCTGATGACGGGGCCGCACTAATTTTCGTCGCTGGAAAGATAGAGAGATTCATGCGAGCGTCATTCATCCATATCGCCGATACGCACCTGGGCTACGAACAGTACGGCGTGCGCGAACGCTTCAACGATTTCAGCCGCGCCTTCTGGACCATCACCGACGACGCGGTCGCGCGCAAGATCGACTTCATGCTGATCGCCGGAGACCTGTTCAATAAACGCGCCATCGACGCGCAGACCCTCATTCACGCTATCGAGGGCCTGCGCAAGCTCAAGGAGCGCAACATTCCCGTCATCGCCATCGAGGGCAACCACGACCGCAGCTACTATCGCGACGGCACCTCCTGGCTGCAATTCCTCTGCTACCAGGGCTTCCTCACGCTGCTCACGCCTGTTATGCGCGACGGCGCTCCCGTTCTCGCCCCCTGGCAGCCTGATAGCATGCTTGGCACACACGTCGACCTCAACCTGCCCGGCGGTCGCCTGCGCGTCTACGGCCTCCCCTGGCAGGGCGCGGCCATCCATCGCAGCATCGAGGGCATGGCGGCGGCGCTGGAGGCCGAACGCATGGCGGAAGAGGCGGCAGGCATCGAGTACCGCATCCTGATGATGCATACCGGCGTCGAGGGCATCGTGCCGCGCATCCAGGGCCTGCCCTCGATGAGCCAGTTCCGCCCGCTGCGCCCCTGGGTCGACTATCTCGCCCTCGGCCACGTCCACAAGCCCTACCATTTCGATGACTGGATGTACAACCCCGGCTCAACGGAGACGTGCAGCGCCGAGGAAGCGGCGTGGGAAGAACGCGGCTACTACTACGTCGAAATCGACACAAGCGCGCCGCTCAACGTTCCAGACGAGAACAGGCCGCCGCTCTACCATCGCGCCACACACATCGCCAGCACGCGCCGTCCCTTCGCGCGCCACGACCTGCGCGTCGATGGCCTGAACTCGCCCGATGAACTCTACGCCAGGCTGGAAGACTACTGCCGCCGTGCGGGGCCGGACTACGAACACGCCAGCGCGCGCCCCATTGTGCAGATCCACCTCGTCGGCACGCTCGGCTTCGACGCCGGTTCGCTGGACACAGCGCGCATGGAGGAGATGGTACGTAGCTACTTCCAGCCCCTCTACGCCCGCGTCGACAACAACACCAACGACCAGGACTATATCCCCGACGGCGGCGACCTTGATGGCCGCGACCGCTCGGCCTGGCACGAACTCGAACGCCGCATCTTTGAAGAACTGGTTAGCCGCGACAACCGCTACCTGCCCGCCCGCGAACAATGGAGCCAGGTCATCGCCGACCTCAAGCACCAGGCCCTCCAGAAAGACGACCCCGCTGCGATCGCTCAGTTCCTGCGTGGCAAACGCGCGGAACTGTTCGGGACATAGCAGAGGATCAACCTTCTCTGTCCTGTGCTGCCCGATCTTTGTCAAAACTGTTGGAGGTTCTTATCAGGCTGGATATGCTGCTGATTTCAGAAGAGCAACAAAACTCTGGTTAAATACGCTAATTGCTCATGTGAAAGAAGGTGTGTTTGCTCTAATCCAGGTAAGCAAAGGGTGACTGCCTCCAATTGGAAGCAGTTACCCTTTGCTTGCCTCGTTGCTCACCTGCTTTCGGCGCAGTATGCAGCCTATGGCATAAGGAAGTAGAGGCTAAAGGCGTCTATATGAGAGATCAGGGAGACCAGGTATTGAGAGCCGAGCGTGATATAGTAGGGCAACTCGAAGAGCGGGAAGCCGCTGAGATGGGTCAGTTGCGCCAGGAAGGGCAGGAGGAAGAAGACGGCCAGGATGATGAAGGGGCCGTAGGGGGCTGAACGCGCGAACCCTTTGGCCTGCCGCTCTGGCAGCAGGGTGTAGACGATCTCGTAGCCGTCGAGGGGGTAGAGGGGGATGATATTGAAGATGGCAAGGCAGAAGTTGACGGTGGCGAAGACTGTGACCAGCTGCGGAATGCGCAGAAGATAGGCATTAGAGTAGAGGACGGGGGGCAGGAAGTGCAAGATTACCGCCGCTACCGCGCCGATCAGCGCGCTGAAGATGATACCGGCCAGAGCCACCAGCAGAACGCCGGCGTTGGGGCCGACGCGCATCTTCCAGGGGTCGGGCTTGACTGGCTTGCCCCAGCCAAAGGCCGTCGCGCCCGGCACCGGCATGAAGGCCAGGATCACGCACATAAGCATACCCACCGGGTCGATCTGAGTGCGCGGGTTCAGCGTCAGCCTGCCCTCGTAGAGCGGCGTGCGGTCTCCTAACAGCAGGGCCATCAGCACGTGGCCGCACTCGTGCAGCGCGACTGACACGATAAAGGAGCCAACGAGCATCAGGGCAAGTATTACATCGATCATCTGTCTTTCCTCTCACTTCTCGGCGCTAAAAGATCTATCTCTAACCCTTCATAAGCGGAACGAGTCCGGGCAAACTGCTTGCGCGCCTCCGCCTCCATCCGATCCAGCTTATCATCATCATAGGTCGGCTCGTGGTGGAAGAGGATCAGCTCTCCAACTTCCGCCGCGCGCGCCATGCCGGTCGCCATCTCAACGGTGCTGTGGCCGAAGCCGCGTTTCGTTTTGTAATCGCTGCTGGTATATTGCGCGTCATGAATCAAGAGATCGGTTCCCTTCGCCACCGCAACACAATTCGGGTCGTAGGTATCGTTCCACTCGACATCGGTAGAATAGACCATGCTGTGTCCGGCGTATTCAATGCGATAAATCACCGAGCCATCAAGGGGGTGGCTGCTGGTGTACTGGGCCAGCGCGCATACCTCTGCCTCACGTTCGCGCTTCCCATGACGCTTATCGCCATTGACGATTTCCGGCGCGCATTGCCCCGGCTTCCAGACGATGCTTTCTCCTTCTGTCAGCGTATGAAAGGTGCGGCTGGATGGCAATTTTTGCAAGTCCACTGGAAAATACGGAGGAGACATATACGGGGTTACAAGCTGCTCAATCGTCTTGCCCGTCAGGCGGGGGCCAAAGAAGTGAATGGTGGCCCGGCGCTCGAACAGGGGGGCAAAAAACGGGAACCCGACCAGGTGATCCCCGTGACCATGCGTAAACAGCAGGGAGATTTCCAGGGGTTCGGGCGAACGTTGTAAAAGATCGCTACCCAGGCGAATGATGCCGCTGCCCGCGTCCAGGATGATCGTGCGCCCTCCCACCTGCACTTCGATGCAGGACGTATTGCCCCCGTGCCGCACTGTGTGGGGGCCGGGAGTGGGATAACTGCCGCGCACACCCCAGAAACGCACGATAAAATGCTCTCCTGCGGTCATGCTTTCTGCTCCTGATCCACTATCTTCTCTCCTCTGCCTCTCTCCCTGTATTGACCAATCCACGCCCTCTCAAGAATTCTATTGCAACTTATTATACCGTGCAGTTGGTGTAAAAGAAAGGGGACAGGATAGTGAGCCAGGGAGCAGGTCGGCTCCGCCCTGGCCTGGCATCATACCTGCACATTAATGTTCGCTTTGACTTCCATTTTCCCGCAGACTACAATGAATGTCAGTGACAAAGCTCACATGCGTAAAACAGAGGCACCATGAGGGGAGGATATTATGGAAATTGGTATTGGCCTTCCGGCGGCCATTCCTGATACACCTGGAACATTGATCTTGAACTGGGCGCGCAAGGCGGATGAGGGGCCGTTCTCCAGTCTGGGGCTGATTGACCGCCTGGTGTACGGCAACTATTCGCCGCTCATCGCGTTGACGGCAGCGGGCGCAGTGACGCTGCGCATTCGCCTGGTGACGACCGTTCTGCTGACGCCGCTGTTCAACACAGGCGTGCTGGCGAAAGAGCTTGCCAGCATCGACGCGCTGACGGGCGGGCGCCTGACGGTCGGCGTGGGCGTGGGCGCGCGCAAAGACGATTTTCTCGCGGCCCCCGCTTCCTTTGAGGGGCGCGGCAAGAAGCTCGACGGCCAGCTTGAGGAGTTCAGGCGCATCTGGTCGGGCGAGCGGCTCAGCGCAGAGGTGGGGCCGATCGGGCCGCCGCCGGTGCAGCCCGGAGGACCGCCTGTCCTCATCGGCGGGCGCTCGCCGGTCGCGCTACGGCGCATGGCGCATCCCGTCGTCGCCGGGTTTATCAGCGGCAGTGGCGGTCCGGTGGCGGCAAAGCAACACTATGAGATCGCCCTCAAAGTGTGGCAGGATGCCGGTCGCCCCGGCAGGCCGCGTTTCGTCGCCTGTTCTTACTACGGCATCGGGCCAAATGCAGTCGAACTCGCGCGCGATACGCTGGTCAGCTACTATGGCGCGCAGTATGGCGAAATGCTGGTCAAATCGCTGCCCGCCACACCTTCGGCCATCAAAGACACCATCCGCGCCTACAGCGACATTGGCGCCGACGAGTTGATCCTGTGGCCCACAACGATGTTTCTGGAACAGGTCGATCACCTCGCCGACATCGTCAGCGAGTTCGCGCCGCAGCAGCCTGTACCTCCACCCCCATTTCAGGAATGATGGATAGACGAAAACCTGAAGGCCGCTTCGTTCGTAGTATCGGTGATGAGATAGGAAGTGCTACGAAGTTAGCAGGGGTGGAGCTGGCTTCTGCCCTACAGGCTTAACTTGAGACAAGGCTAGCAGGGGTGGAGCTGGCTTCCGCCCTTGCCCCTGTGAAGATGAGGATAGGCGATGGCTAGAGGCAAAAGTCGTTATGATGACGGCTATGGCTATGATGACGATGAGTACGATGAATATGAGGATGAGCGGTCTCGCCGCCCTCGTACTCGTACCTATGCGCAGACACGGAAGCGACCGCAGGGCAAACGGCGCAGGTGGCCGTTCCTGCTGCTGGGCTGCTTCGGCGGCGTGCTGCTGGTCATCCTTGCCATTGCCGTCCTCGTCTTTGTCGCCATCAGCAGAACTGCCGGTACGATTCCGCTGCCCGGCGGGGGCAGCAACGTTCCCGGCATTGGCGGCAACAATCCTTCGGCCTTTACGAACAGGGTCACGCAGTCGCTGCCCATCAGCAATCCTGTTGCTCAGGTGCAGATTCACAACCAGATCGGCAATGTGACCGTCAGCGCCGACCCCAACGCGCAGCAGGCCAGCGTGACCGCTCTCAAAACGGTGAAGGCGGCAAGCCAGAGCGCGGCGCAGTCCGAGTTCAACGCCATGCAGGTGCAGGCAGGTGTGGACCCGACAATGCACGCCCTGACGGTCAGCGCGAGCGTGCCGGCGAGCAGTGGCAGCCTGCTCGGTAATCACAACGATACCATTGATCTCACCATCGTTGTCCCGCCTTTGAGCAATGGCGATACGCCCGTGACGCTGAACATCGAAACGTCGGTCGGCGATATCCAGGTCAGCGGCCTGAACGGCGTCATGACGGTCAAGGACGACATCGGCAATGTGACGGTGCAGCAGGCGCACCTGTTCGGCGGCTCCCACCTGGAAACCGGCACCGGCAACGTCACCTTCAGCGGCTCGCTCGACACAATGTTGAACCCGCAGGCCACCTATAAATTGCAGTGCGAGGTAGGCAATCTGAATGTAACGCTGCCTGCCACGACCAGCGTCATCCTTGATGCCAACACCAATGTCGGCAACATCAAAAGCGCGTTCCCCATCAATGCCCAGACCAGCAACGGCTCCGCTAACTACTACGGGCCGCTGCTTCCCGGCGCGTCCCCCGCTCCTACCGTCACGCTCGTGCTGGATGTCAGTTCTGGCAATATTAGCATCCAGAAAGAATAGAGCAATTCCCTATTGCCACGCGCTGAACCCTTCAGTTATAATTGCCAGACGGAAAAGAGTTCTCTCTTCATCGCTGGTTTTGATACTTGAGAACTGAGTGTTGCCAGCGTCCTAAGAAGTAAAGACGGAAGATAGCCTCTCTTCATCGTTGGTTTTGATATGTAGAAAGGGAAGCCGTATTTCCCCATCGCTTTCCGCAGCGAACGGTAGCGCAGTACGGCAGGAGCAAAAGCGCACATGAGTATAGTTCAGGGAGCGCCGACAGGCAGTATCGAGTTTCTGAGCGGCCCGCTCAAAGGCAGGACCTATCCGCTCGCAAAGCAAGTCATCACGATTGGACGCGAACCGGGCAATGATATTGTGATCTCCGATGCCGCCGTTTCGCGCCAGCATGCCCAGTTGATCTATGCCGCCGGGGCCTGGAGCATTCGCAAGCTTGCGCAGCAGAACAGCGTTACCGTCAATAAAGTTGAAGCGCAGCAGGCCCCGCTGTCGCTCCAGAACGGCGCGGTTGTTGTTCTGGGGTCGGTCTGCTCCTTCCGGTTTCTGGCCGCTCCCGCCCAGCAGGCATCGCAGATGGTTCCCCCATCGATTAACGTTGCGGGAGCCAGACAGGGCACCGTTATGCCACCACCTCCGCCGCCATCCAATCCTCCGGGGGCCAGACCGCCATCCGTTGTTGTGCCTCCTCCGCCTTCGTTGCCGGGGCAGGGGCCGGGGCAGGGGCCGGGGCAGGGACAAAATCGCGGGCATTTCGGTACAGAACGCGCGCCTGCGCCCGGCGGCACAATGAGCGTAGCCGTCGGTATGCAGTCCATCGAAGTTAGCTCCAACATTCAACGCGAGAAAAAAATCTATCCGTTGAGCGGCACGGTGATCAACATCGGACGCGCCCCGGACAACGATATCGTCATCGATGCCGACGTGGTTTCCGGCCACCACTTGCAGATCGTTCGCGACGGTAATCAACTCGTGCTGATTCATCCCCATCCGACGCGCCCCAGCACCCTCAACGGCCTGCTCTACCAGGGGCGGCACATCGCGGGCAACCAGCCATTCCGCAAAATTCTGGATCGCGGCGACATCTTCCGTATCGGTGACGAACACGGCACGCTGGTCACGCTCACCTATAACGACGGCAGCGGCGCGGTTCAGGAACGCCTGCCGGATATCCGCCCCATCCCGCTGACCGCGCCGGTTGTGACCATCGGTCGCTATCCTGACAACATGGTGGTCCTGAATCACCCGCAGGTCTCCGCCCATCACGCGCGCGTCGAGCAGGCGCAGGGCGGCCATCGCATCATCGACCTGCGCAGCACCAATGGCGTCTTTGTCAACGGGCAACGCACCGCCGCTCAGGTGTTGAAACAGGGAGACGAGGTGCGCATCGGCCCCTACAAACTGACCTACACCGGCACACAGCTCACGCAACACGACGAAGGGAACGGCATTCGTATCGACGCCGTTGGCCTCAAAAAAGTGGGCAACAAGCAGGTCATTATCCTGAATAACATCTCCATCGTCGTGCCGCCGCGCAAGTTCGTTGCCCTCGTCGGCGGCTCCGGGGCAGGCAAATCGACGCTGATGGATGCCCTCAATGGCCTGCGCCCGGCTCAGCAGGGTATTGTTCTCTACAACGGCAAGGACTATTATAAGAATCTGGCCGCCTTCAGCACGCAACTGGGCTACGTGCCGCAGGATGACATCATTCACCGCGACCTGACCGTCGAACGCGCCCTCTACTACGCCGCGAAACTCCGCCTGCCGGAAGATTTTACGCGGGAGCAGATCAAGCAGCGCATTGACGAGGTGCTGGAAGACGTGGAGATGAAACATAAGCGCGATCTGCCCGTCAGCAAGCTCTCCGGCGGGCAGCGTAAGCGCGTCTCCATCGCCCTGGAACTGCTGGCCAACCCCAGCGTCTTCTTCCTCGACGAGCCAACCTCCGGCCTCGACCCCGGCCTGGATCGCAAAATGATGTTCCTGCTGCGCAAGCTGGCCGACAAGGGACACACCATTGTGCTGGTCACGCACGCCACCAACAACATCAATACCTGCGATTACGTCTGCTTCCTCTGCCAGGGCGGGCGGCTGGCCTACTTTGGCCCGCCAGAAGAGGCCAAAACCTACTTCGGCAAGACCGATTTCGCCGAAATTTACAGTGCGTTGGAGCCAACCGATGACGACCCGGATATCCCGGCAAAGGCCGAGGCAAAATTCAGAAGCTCGCCGGAATTCAGGAAATATGTCGATGAGCAGTTGCGCCAGGGGCCTGCCGGGCAGGTCGCCGTCGC
>Ga0209810_1000782_pt1 | contig 59315 bp, 53 predicted proteins | sample Coa_R1_7_FD_187159 | JGI IMG/M metagenome (GOLD analysis project Ga0209810, IMG submission 187159) | Surface soil microbial communities from Centralia Pennsylvania, which are recovering from an underground coalmine fire - Coalmine... | ecosystem: Environmental > Terrestrial > Soil > Unclassified... | reverse complement strand
AGACGGCAGTATTCTCATATAGGCGCACATCGTGATCGGTGTAGACCAGCCGGTACTTGGCGCGGTCCAGCTGGCCGACCTGGTGCGCTTGATCGGTCACCGCGTCGTTGAGCGCCAGCCCGAACACGCGGAGGACGCCCTGCGGGTGGGTATAGCGGAGCACCACCTCCTGGATCGCCCCACGCTCCGGAAGCGTGTGCTGGCTGTAGAAGTAGTGCATCTGATAGGGGTCGAAGCCCGGATCGGTAACCGTCCAGCTATAGGCCACCTCGGCGCGCCGGTGCCGGACCCGCGCGCGCACGTCGGGACGATCGTAGGCCCACTCCGACACGTGCTCTCCCACAAGAAGCGGGAGCGTCCAGCGCCGGCCGTCCGTGGTGACCACCACGATCTCACCTACCTGTGCGCCCTCCGGTAGCCCATCGGCATACGCCAATGCCGCGATCAAACGGATGTCGGTCGTCGGCCAGTCGGGCACGCGGAAGCGCTCCTCGGAGGCGAGATTCCCGCGCCCGGCATCGAACAGCGGCCGGCCCGGGTAGAAGACCGTGGCCTTATAGACAGGCGGATTCGGCCAGCGGTTGGGCGCGGCCACCCAGCGCACGCCCCACAGGTCGAGCAGGATGCCTGCGGTGTTAGCGACTACGGCAGCGTACTCGGCCTGGCGCTGGGGCTCGAGCGAGCTGTAGCCACCTGCCTGATTCAGGCCCCACGTCGCTGGGCGGTTGTACTCCAAGGAGCGGAGCGTATCGGTCGTGACCCAGAGCCGGTCGAGGGAATCCCCCTGGGCCAGGAGATACTGCACGCTCGGCGGCGGCTGCAGCAGCTCCGCGAGCGGCTGGCGCCCGTGGAAGCTGCGGCCCCACAGCACGAGGTCAACCCCGGCCAGCGCGACGAGCCCCGCTCGCCAGAGTGCGGCACGGCGGCCGGCGAGATAGCACAGGAGCAGGAGCACTCCGACAGCCAACAAGAGGATGAAGCCCAGCTCCGTGCGGCGGTTGTTCAAGTCGAGGGCGTGCAGCAGCCCGGTGTAAACCGTATCAGGACTGAGTTCGCGGTACATCCGCCGTACCGCTAGGTAGGTACTGGCGATGAGCGCCTTGCTCTGCTCCGGTGCCTGCAGTAGCCAGCTCCGCGCGAGCACGAACAGGGCGAGAAGCGCGAGTACTCCAGCATTGACCCCCAGCGCCGCCGCCAGCAGTGCGCGGCGGCGCGGCCGTTCGCGCGCGCTCCGCTCTACCCAGTCCAGGCCGTAGGCTGCCAACACGGCGAGCGCGACGACTAGCAGCAGGCTGTAGCGGCCGGGCACGCGGAGCGCGGAGAAGCCTGGCAGGGGCCAGAGCAGCTCGAGCACAGGGATCGGCGAGTAGTCACCGAACGCCAGCAGCGCCCCGAAGGTTCCAAGGAGGGCGAAGAAGATCACCTCGCGCCGCCGTACCGCCGCCAGCGCGACCAGCGCCAAGACCAGCGGGGCGACACCGACGTAGACCACCGTCTCCCAGCCCACCCACAGCGGCCAGGAGCCGGTCGGGCTCCGGAAGAAATAGGGGAACAGCAAGGTGACGAGCTGCGAGGGATGGATCGAGTAGCTCGTGGCGAAGGCGAACGGCACCCGCTCGCCTCGGAACGTCTGCTGGCCCAGCTCGTACAGCGGTAGCAGCTGGGCCATGGCCAGCCCCAGGCCTACCCCGATCACGCCGGCCAGCACCGCCACGCTGAGCAGAAGGCGCCGGCCCAGCCAAGTCGCCCGCTGGCGCCAGGCCGCGGGCCAGATGTCTACGCCGGCCGGCGGGCAGACGGTGCGAAATGCGACGTACAGGCTCAAGGCCATCAGCGTGATGAGCGCCGGCTGGACGTGGAGCGCAGTGAGCTGCACTCCCAGCGTGGCGCCGCCCGCGAGCAGGTAGCAGGCCCGCGCGCGTCCCCGCCCGCGGTATGCCAGCTCGATCCAGCAGAGCACGAGGGGGAGCCAAACGGCCGTACGCACAAGGTTCTCGTGGTGGATCTGCCCGACGAGGAAGCTCCCGTAGGCAAAGGTGAGCGCGGCCAGCAGCGCTGCCAGCCGCCGCAAGGCAAGCGCCCGCATCCAGGCGTACATGAAGGCGCCGGCCATGACGAGGTGCAGGAAGCGCAGCGCGATGAAGGCCACGGGAGTGGGCAGGAGGCCGAAGAACAGCCAGTGGAGGGGGTAGAGCATGCCCGTCTCCCCGTCGGCGAAGAGGGGGTAGCCGCTGAATAGCTGGGGCATCCAGAGCGGGAAGCGGCCCGCCTTGAGCTGCTCGGCGAACCACTGATAGACGGGATAGTAGAAGAGGTAGGTATCGCGCTCCCGCTGCACCTGGCCGAACAGCAGGGCCTCGGCCAGGAGCGTAGTAGCTGCGGCCACGATCACCCCCAGCGCGACCAGATCGGCTACCCAGCCGGGTACGAGCGCTGGCGGTCGCAGCCGCGCCAGCCATCCCCCAGCCCACGGCGCCGGTGGGGCCAGCTCGCCCCCAACGGGCACCTCTACCGCGCTCGCGGCGCTGGCCAGGGGCTCGGCAGGCCGCACGGCTGCCGGCACCGCCTCGCCATCCGGGCTGCTGGAAGAGGAGGGGGATGCCTCCGCTGGTGGAGGGACTACCTTCTCAGCAGGCGGTAGAAGCGCATCAGCGGCTGCGGCGCCGGTCGGGTCCTCGGTTCCTGGCGGTTTCTCGGCGCGGCTCTGGGTCATGGCGTGCCCACCGGCAGCGAGGCCGGGCAACCGCCCGCCTCAGGTTTGCGGCCCAGCACGAACACCGAGAGCCCCCAGGGCAGCGGCCAGGAAGGCACGAGACGCGCCTCCACTCCCAGAATCGCCGTCAGGAGCGTGTTGAGCGGCGCGGGCGGGAGCTGCATCTCCTCCTGCGCCGCGCCCCGCCACCGCTCGCTCCACCGCTTCAGCAGCGCGAGCGGGAACAGGAAGCAATTGGCGTAGGTCGCCATTACCACGACGAAGCCCGCCGCCCGCACTGCAGCCACCACCTCATCGCGCGTGTAGCGGCGGCGTGTATGTACCGCCGCATCGTGGGCTCCACGGAGCCAGTCGTGCGCCGGCACCCGCAGCAACACCCTCCCGCCAGGACGCAGCACGCGCCAGAACTCGTGGAGCGCCACGGCCTCGTCCTGGACCTGGCGATGATACAAGACATCGAAGCAGGTGACCAGATCGAAGCTTGCGTCGGCAAATGGCAAGGCCATCACCGACCCGCGGACCATATGCCGCAGGCCTCGCTGCCGCCAGAACGGGACGGCCTCGGCTGCCACGTCCACGCCGGTCACCAGGCCGAACTGGCGCAGCCAGGCCGTTGTGCCGCCCGTGCCGCAGCCGGCGTCGAGCACCCGCAGCGCGCTCCCCGGCGCCGCAGCGCCGGTCAGCAGGGCCGCCGCCAGCCGCCGCATCCCCACGTACCACCAGTGCCGGCCCTCAACCCTGGCCATTAGTGCGTACTGCTCGGCTTCCATCGGCCATCCCTACGCCCGCTGCCCCCCGACCGCCGGCACCGACCGCTGATGGCGCGGCCGGCCTTACTGGTCGAGGGCCGCGAGCGTAGCCTCCAGCGTCGCCGCCACCTCGTCGACCTGCGTCAGTGGCAGCTCGGGATACAGCGGGAGCGAGAGGATCTCTTCCGCCAGCCGCTCGGTTACCGGCAGGCTGCCCCGCGCGACACCGAGAAACGCATAGGCGCGCTGCAGATGGGCCGGCACAGGGTAGTGGATCAGCGTGCCGATCCCGGCTCGCGCGAGCGCCTCCTGGACCGCCGCCCGCTGGGGCACCCGCACCACATAGAGATGGTAGACATGCTGGGCCCAGGGCGCCTCGGTAGGGGGAATGGCCCGGCGGAGCGCTGCCGTGTAGCGCGCCGCCCGCTCGCGCCGGGCCGCCGTCCAGGCATCGAGGTGGCGCAGCTTGACCCGCAGCACGGCCGCCTGCAGCTCGTCCAGGCGGGAATTGAGCCCGAGCACCTCGTGGTGATAGCGGTCGCTCTGGCCGTAGTTGCGCAGCCGCCGCACGCGCTCAGCCAGCGTGGCGTCGTTGGTGATGACCATTCCGCCATCGCCATAGGCGCCGAGGTTCTTCGTGGGGTAGAAGCTGAACGCCGCCAGGTGTCCCAGCGTGCCCACCCGGGCGCCGCGGTACCGGGCGCCGTGCGCCTGCGCCGCGTCCTCGATGAGCCAGAGGCCGTGGCGCTCTGCCAGCTCCCGCAAAGGAGCCATATCCGCTGGGTGGCCGTAGAGATGCACGGGCAACAGCGCTCGCGTGCGTGGCGTCACGGCCGCGGCGGCGGCCGCGGGATCCATCGTATAGGTCATGGGGTCGACGTCGACGAAGACCGGCCGCGCCCCGGTGAGCGAGATCGCATTGATGGTGGGCACCGCCGTATGCGCCACCGTGATCACCTCGTCGCCCGGCCCCACGCCGCAAGCCCACAGGGCCAGATGGAGCGCCTCGGTTCCCGAGCCCACCCCGATGCCGTAGCGCGCGCCACAGTAGGCGGCGAACTCCGCCTCGAACGCCTCCACCTCCGGCCCGAGCACAAACCATCCCCGCTCCAGGACCCGGGCGATGGCGGCATCGATCTCCTCGCGGATCGCGGCGTACTGCGAACGTAGCTCGTTGAACGCGATGCGGGGTCCGGCGGCGGGACGCGATGCGGACGCCACGCTGCTCCTCCCGATGTTAAGAGCCGTCTTAATATAGGGCTGCCAGGCCCCCACGGCAAAAAATCAAGCAACGCAGCGCACACCAGCGCCCCTGCCCGGCGCCTCGCGGCGGCGTTCTACCAGTAGTGGGCGCGGTGTGCCTCGTAGTAGGCGAGGGTGCGCGCGAGCCCCTCTTGCAGGGACACCCGCGGTTCCCAGCCGAGCGTGCGGCGGATCTTGCTATAGTCCGCCTCGTAGCTGCCGATGTCGATCGCCTGCTTCTCGGGGGGGAAAGGCACTAGGCGATACCGGCCGCGGCCCGCCAGGCGGATGAGCAGCTCCACCACCTCCAGCAGTGAGGCGCTCTCCCCCCCTAAGTTGTAGATCTCCCCGTCCGACACCTCGGTACACCCGGCCAGCAGGAACGCCTCCACGGCGTCGTCCACGTAGGTGAAGTCGCGGCGCTGGCGCCCATCGCCGAAGAGCTGGATCTCCTCGTCGTCGAGCACCTGCCGGATGAACCAGGGCAGGAACCCCTGGCGGTTGTGCTTCATGAGCTGGCGTGGACCGTAGGTGTTAGTCAGCCGCAGGACCGTCGTGCGGATGCCGTAGGCGTGGTAGTACACGAGGTGGTAGCCCTCGCCCGCCAGCTTGTTGACCCCGTTGACATCGGTGGGCTGGGCAATGTGCGTCTCGTCCACCGGGAGCCGCAGGGGGCGCCCGTACACCTGGCGCGTGCTGGCGAAGACCACCTTGACGGTGGGGTTGTGGCGCCGACAGGCCTCCAGCAAGCTGAGCTGGCTGCGGCAGTTGATCTCCAGGTCGGTGTACGGGTCCCGCATGCTGTCGATGTGGCTCACCTGCGCGGCCAGGTTGAAGAGCACGTCCTGCCCCTGCACGAGGTAGCTCATCGCGTAGGGGTCGCGGATATCGGCGAAGTTGATCCGGAGGCGGTCGCGGATATCCGCGACGTTGAACAGGTTGCCGCCGTAGTCGGGAACCATGGAGTCGATCAGGAGCACCTCGCTGCCCAGCTCGACCAGCCGCCGGGCCAGGTTGCTGCCGATGAACCCCAGGCCCCCGGTGATCGCTACTCGCTTGCCGGCGTAGTAAGCCGCTGGTTGCTGCACGTCTCGCTCGCCTGGGCGCGCGCCCGGAGGCGGCGCCGAAACTCGTCCCGCCAGATCAGCTGCCACCACAGCCGTACTAGATCCCGCCCCACCCGCGCGATGCGGCGGAAGTTGAAGAACTGCGACTTGCCGTACGCACGGTGGTAGTGGTGCACCGGCACCTCGGCGATCCGGAACCCCGCCTGCTGCACCTTGGTCATCAGCTCCACGCAGATCACCCCGCTGTCCTCCTGCAGGTCGATCTGCTCGAAGATGCGGCGGCGCATCAAGCGGAAGTCGCAGTCGACGTCGCGCAGGCGGAGCCGGAACAGCACGCGCACGAGGTGGTGGTAGATGCGCCCGATGATGATCCGGTGCAGCGGGTCGTGGCGCTGGATCTTGTAGCCATTCACCAGGTCGACATCGGGCGTCAGGGCCGGCAGCAGGAGCGCGAGCTCGCGGGGATCGTACTGGGCGTCGCCGTCGGTGTAGAACACCAGCTCCTTGGTGGCGTGCGCGAAGCCGCTCCGCAAGGCGCCGCCGTACCCCCGGTTGCGCGGGTGAGTGATCACCCGCAACCGGGGGTACCGTGCAGCGAGCTCTTCGAGGACCTCGCCGGTGTGGTCGGGGCTACCATCGTTGACGACGATGATCTCGTAGTCGTCGGTGAGCTGGCGCAGGGTGCGGTCCGCCATCACGACCATGCTGGCGATCGTGCCAGCGTCGTTGTAGGCTGGGAAGAAGGCCGAGATGCTTACGCCCACCGTACTCCTCCGTCGGCCCGGCCGGTGAGAGCCATGGCACCGGGCTAAGGGTAACGGAGGCCGGCGGCGAAGGCAAGCCTCGGGCTCAGTCGAGGTAGGCGCGCAGGCGCGCGGCGGCCGGCTCCTGGCGGAGCTTGGCGAGCGCGCGGTGCTCCATCTGGCGGGCGCGCTCGCGGGTGACGCCGAGGCGGCGCCCCACCTCCTCCAGCGTGTAGACGTGGCCGTCGGCCAGCCCGAAGCGGAGTTCCAGCACGAGCTGCTCGCGCGGCGGTAGCAGGCTCAGCAGCTCGCTCACCTCGGCGCGCAGCATCTGGTGGGCCACGATGTCGAACAGGCTGGGCGCTGCCTCGGCCGCGGCTATCTCCCGGCTGTCGGCCTCCTCCCCGTCGCCGCGGGGGCTATCCAGCGGGATGGGCGCCGCGGAGGCGCGCACGACGGCGGCGAGCCGCTCAGGCCGCATCCCCATCGCCTCGGCCAGCTCCTCGTCGGTCGGCTCGCGGTTCAGCTCGTAGCGCAGCCGCTGGAAGGTCCGCCCCATGCGGTTGAGCGTCTCGTGGATGTGGACCGGCAGGCGCACCACGCGGCCGCGGTCGGCGATCGCGCGGGTGACAGCCTGCATGATCCACCAGGTCGCATAGGTAGAGAAGCGGAACCCCTTGCGGGGATCGAACTTCTCGACCGCGCGGATCAGCCCGATGTTGCCCTCGGCGATGAGATCCTCGAGGTCGAGACCGCGCCCCTGGTACCGCGCCGCGATCGCCGCGACGAGCCGCAAGTTGGCCTCGACCATCCGCTGGCGGGCCTGCTCGCCAGCAGCCCGCTCGGCCTCCAGCTCCTGGCGCCGGGCAGGGTCGAGGCCGGGCTGCTCCAGCAGCCGGGCGGCGCGCTTGCCGGCAGCAATACGCTCCGCCAGGGCGATCTCCTCCTCCGCGGTGAGCAGGCGGACGGTCCCGATCTGCTGGAAATAGGCGCCGATGGCGTCCGCGTCTTCGAGCTCCTCGTCGCGCGACGCCTGGCGCCGCCACCGAGGGGCGGCCTCGTCCTCCTCGTCGAGGGGCAGGTCGCTCGCTAGCGGCTCCGTTGCCCAGGAAGCGGTGCTCTGCCTCATGGCTACCCAACCACCCTTACTGCGAGTTCTCAGCTGGCAGGCCGGCAGCACTCCCCCGGCCCGCCGGTGCAAAAGGCGCACCACCACTGGAGTCCACACACAGAGGCGGTCGCAGTTATCTTACCGGGCCCTGCGCCACAGCAGTGTCAGGAAAACCGCGGTATTCTGTGTCAGGATTTGCCTGACAGGGGGTGTCCGAAAACTCCCTACCCCGCTGAGGAGGTGTCCGGGGCATCAGGCTGGAGGAGCCCCTTGCGCAGCGCGTACTTGACGAGTTCAGAGCGGTGGTGGAGGTTGAGCTTTTCCATCACCCGCTGGCGGTAGGTGTCGACCGTCTTGGGGCTGATGACCAGGCGCTCGGCGATCTCCTGACCGGTGTATCCCTCGGCCGTGAGCCGCAAGACCTCGCGCTCGCGGGGCGTCAGGCCGTCGTAGGCCGCGGCCTCGTCGGCCTCGGTGCGCTCCAGATACTTGCTCAATAGCAGCTTGGCCGCGGAGGGGTAAAGGAATACCTCGTCGCGCGAGACGACCCGGATGGCCTCGATGAGATCACTGTCGGCGCCCGTCTTCAACACGTAGCCGGAGCCGCCCGCCTCGATCACCGGCAGCAGGTACTGCTCCTCGGCATGCATGGTGAGGATCAGCACCTTGCACGGCAGGCCCAACGCCCGAATAGCGCGCGTGGCCTGGAGGCCGCCCCCGCCCGGCATCGCGATGTCCATCACGATCACATCCGGGCGCAGCGCCTCGGCCTGCCGCACCGTCTCCTGGCCGTCGCCCGCCTCGCCCACGACCTCCATGTCGGGCTCCGCACTCAGCAGCGCCCGGAGCCCGGCGCGCAGCACCGCGTGGTCGTCAGCAAGCAGGATGCGGATGCGTCCGGAGCCCGACGACTCCTTGGACGCGGATTCCATCGCGCTACCTCCTCTCTCCTCGCTCGGCTGTCACACGCGCGCCGGCCCGCCGGTTAGCGCCCCGCCGGCACCGGCCGGAGCCTGGAAGGCCTCGAGCGGGACCTCCGCGCGCACGAGCGTCCCGCGCCCCGGCTGCGAGTCGAGCAGCAGGCGCCCACCCACCAGCGCCATGCGCTCCTGCATGCCGAAGAGGCCCAGCCCGCGCTCGCGGGAGGCGAGCACCGCCTCCACGTCGAAGCCCACCCCGTCATCGCGGACCATCGCTACCGCGCGCGAGCCCTCCTGCATCAAGGTGACCTCGACATGGCGGGCATTCGCGTGGCGAGCGACGTTGGTAAGCGCCTCCTGAACCACGCGATAGAGCACCAGCTCCACCTGCGGCGCCAGCCGGTGGGAGAAGCCCTCGCTGCGGAACGAGACGGCGAAGCCCAGCAGCTTGGCGCAGTACTCCGTATAGCTCTGCACCGCCGCCACCAGCCCCAGGTCATCGAGCGTGGAGGGGCGCAGCTCGCGCGCCATGTTGCGCACCTCCTCCAACGCTTTCAACGTCAGCTCGCGCAGCTCTGCTGTCCGGGCACGCACCTCGGCCGGGTCAGCGGCGCGCTCAAGGATGCGCAGGCGCACGAGGAGCGAGGTGAGCGTCTGTGCCGTCTCGTCGTGCAGCTCACGCGCGATGCGCTTTCGCTCAGCCTCCTGGGCGTCGATGATCTGCGACGAGAGCGCCTGCAGCTGCTGGCGATCGTGCTCGAGCGTCTCGAGCATTGCGTTGAGCGTGGCCGTGAACTCCTGGAGCAGGGGGTCACGCATGACGCCGGCAGGGACGCGCGCGGCGAGGTTCCCGCGTCGTACTTCCCACAGCGTGCGCTCCAGCTCGCGCAGCGGCAGGAAAGCGGCCTTCAGCACCACGTAGTTGACGAGCAAGCTGAGGCCGATCCCGATGAGCATGAAGGTGCCCACCAGCCAGAGCGGCGAGGCGGTCGGCTCTTGGCGCGCGAACTGCACCGTGAGATACGTGCCCAGGCCCGCACCGAGCGCCACGACCAAGCAGTTGCCGAGGAGCACCCGGTAGAAGAATGGAACCGCCTGGAGCGGCTGGACCAACCGCTGCACGAGGCGCTCGCGGGGGAGCGCCAACGAGGCTTCCACGCGCTTCCTCCTCCCCTCCGCTGCTCGGATAAATATGCCGCACGGGTTTCTCGCCGTGCAGTCCCCTTTCCCACCCAAGATTTTACTTAATTGCCCGTTGGGCAGCGTGTCGCCCCACGCCGTCCCGCGCCGCGCGCCCGGTAAAGGAAATGGTAAACTAGAAAGAGTGCACGAGAGGGTGGCGCCAGCGGCGCCCGGGGCGGCCGCGGTTGGTCGGCTGCTCTACCCTGTGGTATACTGGCGCGGACTCGCGGGGGGCAGCCGCCTCATGCGCAGGCTCACCCTGTGGCAGGCTGTCGCCATCTCCACCCAGCTTGGCTTCCTGCTGGCCGTCTCCGTCCTAGTCGGGTTCGCTCTAGGGTGGGTGGTCGATCAGTGGACCGGGGTGGGGGCAGCGGCCTATGTGGTGGGCGCGCTTCTGGGGATGCTGGCCGGCATCTACAGCGTTGTCAAACTAGTGCAGGAGTTCCTGCGGGGCTAGGGTTGCCCCCAGGATAAGTTAGGGCACAATTCCCGCGGCGCGGCGAACGCCCGCCGCCTTACTTCCGAGGCCGCACCACGCGGCCTCTGTTAGTGCACCTGCAACGGTTCGCACGAGGAGCGGTGTGAGCGTCGAGTTCCACCTGCCACCCGGGGTGGTGTTCTACCTCGCGGGCATTCCGGTGACCAGCACGATCATCGCCGCCTGGCTGGCCTCGGCGGTGCTGATCGCGCTCTCGCTCGCAGCCACGCGCCGCATGGCGCTCATCCCGGGCGGGCTGCAGAACTTCATCGAGTTTGTGGTCGAGGGGCTCCTCACGCTCTGCGAGCAGGTCGCTGGTCCCCGGGGCCGGGCGTTCCTGCCGCTGGTGGGCACCCTGTTCCTGTTCATCGTGACGGCCAACTGGATGGGCATCCTCCCGTTCTACGCCGAGAGCAACTGGGCACATCCCGTTCCCTGGACTGCGAGCCACGGCCCGCCGCTCCGCTCGGCCAATAGCGACCTCAACGTCACGGCGGCCATGGCGGTGATCGTGTTCCTCTGGGTGCAGGTCACGCGGATCCGCACGGCCGGGCTGCTCGGGTGGCTCAAGCACCTGACCTGGGGGCCGCCTCCCCTGCTCGAGCTGATCGCGGAGATCGCGCGACCGGTCTCGCTGGCGCTGCGACTGTTCGGCAACATCCTGGCCGGCGAGGTGCTGCTTCTGGTGATGAGTGGGCTCGTGCCGGTGGCCGTTCCCGCCCTGTTCATGGGCTTCGAGCTCTTCGTGGGCGTCGTACAGGCGTTGATCTTCGCTATCTTAACCCTGGCCTTCCTCGTGCTGGCCTCCGCTCACCACGGGGCGGGGGCGCACCACGAGGCCGGCCACTGAGAAGCCGCGTGCGCGGCAGACCCGAGAGGAGGAGCGAACATGCCAGAGCTGACGCCGCTCGCTGCAGGACTCGCCATTGGCCTTGGGGCGTTGGGCCCGGGCATCGGGGTAGGCATGGGGGTCTCCAAAGCGATGGAGGCCATCGGGCGCAATCCCGAGGCGTCGGGCACCCTGTTCCTGCCGATGATCATCGGGTTGGCGTTCGCTGAGGCGATCGCGATCTACGCGCTGATCATCGCCTTCCTGCTCTTCGGTCGGATCGGGTAGGCGGCCGCGCTCCCGCCGGGAGCGCCCGCGCCGGGGCGCCGGCCGCCAGGGCGGGACTATAGCGGAGGAGGCATGCAAGCCTTCGAGACGCTCGGACTCAACCTACCGGGCTTCCTGTGGCACCTGGTGAACTTCCTGATCCTGCTGTTCGTGCTCCAGCGCTTCCTCTTCCCGCCGGTGCTGAAGATGCTCGACGAGCGGCAAGCACGGATCCGGGAGAGCATGGAGCGTGCCGAAGCCCTGAAGGAGGAGTCGGCGCGTGCCGCGGAGATGGTGCGGGCGCAGCTCGACGAGGCGCGGCGGGAGGCGCAAGCTATCATCAATACGGCTACCCAGATCGCGGAGCGCATCAAGGCCGAGCGCCAGCAGCAAGCCCAGGCCGAGTACGAAGCGATCCTCCGGCGGGCTCAAGAGGATGCGGCGCGCGAGCGCGAGCAGGCCTTTGCTGAACTGCGCGCCCAGATCGCCGACCTCGCGGTCCTCGCCGCCGGGCGGATCATCCGGCGCGAGCTCGACCCCAACACTCAGCGGCAGCTCGTCGAGGAGTTCCTCGCCGAGGCCGCGGATGGGCGGAGTCGCTAGTGTCGATCATCCGTCCGGCCGCCCGCCGCTACGCGCAGGCCATCTTCGCCCTGGCCCGCGAGGACAATAGTTACGATCGCTGGTGCTCGGAGCTGGAGCAGATCGCGGCCCTGTTTGCCATACCGCTGGCCGCGAAGGCGCTGACCAGTCCCGTCCTATCGGCCGAGCGGAAGGTCGCGGTGATCGAGACCGAGGTGCCCGACCTGCAGCCGCGTACCCGCAACCTGCTGCGGCTCCTGGCCCACCACAACCGGCTGCGGCTGTTGCCCGAGATCGCGAGCGCGCTCCGGGAACTCGTCAACCGCGCGCGCGGCATCGCCACCGCACGCGTGACGACAGCCGTGCCGCTGGATGCGGCGGCGCAGGAGCTTTTGGCCGAGCGCCTGGGGCGCTACCTGGGCCAGCAGGTGGAGCTGGAGACGACGGTCGACCCGAGCATCATCGGTGGGGTGATCGCCCGGGTCGGCGACCTGCTGCTCGACGGCAGCGTTCGGGGGCGGCTCGAGGCGCTGCGCCGGCGCCTGCTGGTGGCCAGCGGGGCGAGCCGACACCCCTCGGCCGCTACAATTCCTCTAGAAGGGAGTTGACGCGCGGCATCGGCCCGGCAGGCGGGCACACGCGAGAGTGTAGTGTGTAAGGAGGCACGACGGTGGCCGTACGCGGGGAGGAGATCAGCCGCATCCTACAGCAGCAGATCGCCGGCTTCGACGAGACGCTCACGGCCCAGAACGTCGGAACCGTGATCGAGGTGGGCGACGGCATCGCCCGTATCTGGGGCCTGTCCAACGTCATGGCCAGCGAGCTGCTGGACTTTCCTAAGGCCAACGTGCGGGGCCTGGCGCTCAACCTCGAGGAGGACACGGTCGGGGCCATCATCCTTGGCCCCTACGCCGACGTGGCCGAGGGCGACGAGGTCGTGAGCACCGGCCGCATCGTCGAGGTGCCGGTGGGCGACGCCCTGATCGGACGCGTGGTCGACGCGCTGGGCCAGCCTATCGACGGCAAGGGCCCGATCGCTGCTGAGGGCACCCGCCCGGTGGAGCGCATCGCGCCCGGCGTGGTGCTGCGCCAGCCCGTCAACACGCCGGTCCAGACGGGCATCAAGGCGCTGGACTCGATGATCCCCATCGGGCGCGGCCAGCGCGAGCTGATCATTGGCGACCGCCAGACCGGCAAGACGGCGATCGCCATCGACACGATCATCAACCAGCGCGGCGGCGACCTGATCTGCATCTACGTGGCTATCGGGCAGCGCCGCAGCGCCATCGCTGAGGTGGTCGCGACGCTGGAGCAGTACGGAGCGATGGAGCACACCATCGTCGTGGCGGCGAGCGCCTCGGACCCCGCGGCGATGCAGTACCTGGCGCCCTACGCCGGCTGCGCGATGGGCGAGCACTTCATGGAGAGCGGGCGCGACGCGCTCATCGTGTACGACGACCTGTCCAAGCACGCCTGGGCCTATCGCCAGATCTCTCTCCTGCTGCGGCGGCCGGCGGGGCGCGAGGCGTACCCCGGTGACGTGTTCTACCTGCACTCCCGCCTGCTGGAGCGCGCCGCCCGGCTGAGCGACGAGCACGGCGGGGGCTCGCTGACCGCCCTGCCGATCATCGAGACCCAGGCCAACGACGTCTCGGCCTACATCCCGACCAACGTGATCTCGATCACGGATGGCCAGATCTACCTCGAGCCGGACCTGTTCTATCAGGGCATCCGCCCCGCGCTGAACGTCGGGATCTCGGTCTCCCGCGTCGGCGGCGCGGCCCAGACGCGGGCCATGCGCCAGGTGGCCGGCAAGCTGCGCCTCGACCTCGCGCAGTTCCGCGAGCTGGCCGCCTTCGCCCAGTTCGGCTCGGAACTCGACCGCGCCACCCGCGCCCAGCTCGAGCGCGGGCTGCGCATCACCGAGGTGCTCAAGCAGCCCCAGTACCAGCCGATGCCCCTGGACCAGCAGGTGATGATCATCTACGCCGTGACCAACGGCTACCTGGACGACGTGCCGGTGAACAAGGTCCAGGCCTGGGAGGCCGAGTTCCATCGCTTCATGGCCAGCGCGCACCCCGAGATCGGCGCGGAGATCATGCGGGAGAAGCGCCTCTCGGACGACCTCATCGAGCGCCTGAAGGCGGCGATCGAGGAGTTCAAGCGCACCGTGAGCATCTAGGGGACGGAGCCGGGCGCCAGCATGCCGAGCCTGCGTGACATCCGACGGCGCATCCGCAGCGTCCGAAACACGGCGCAGATCACCAAGGCCATGGAGCTGGTCGCGGCCTCGCGCATGCGCCGGGCCCAGCAGCGAGTCGTCGCATCGCGGCCCTACGCCGGCGCGATCCGCACCATGATGGCCCAGCTCGCCGCCGCCCGGCGAGAGGGGGAGGTACTGCACCCGTTGCTCCAGCAGCGGCCCGTGCGCCGCGTGGGCTTGGTCCTGGTCACGACTGACCGCGGGCTGTGCGGCCCCCTCAACGCTAACATCATCCGGCGCGCCGGCGAGTTCCTGCTCCGGGCTGAGCAGCCGGTCGAGCTGGTGACCGTGGGGCGCAAGGGGCAAGACTTCATGGCCCGGCGCGGCTATGCCCTGCGGGCGACGTTCACGCAGCTGGGCGATCGCCCCGAATACATGGCCATCGTGCCGATCGCGCGCGTGATCATCGACGACTACGAGCGCGGCACCATCGACGCAGCCTACATCCTGTACCCCCGCTTCGTCTCGACCCTCGTCCAGCGGCCCCAGCTCGATCCGCTGCTGCCCATCACGCCGCCCGCGGCCGAGGAGCGGGACGGGCGGCGCGCGGCGGAGTACATCTACGAGCCGGATCCGGCGACGATCCTCGGCGCGTTGCTGCCGCGCTACGTGGAGGTGCAGATCTACCAGGCCGTGCTGGAAACCATCGCCAGCGAGCACAGCGCGCGCATGATCGCCATGCGCAACGCTACGGACAACGCCAAGGAGCTGATCCAGACCCTCACCCTGACCTATAACAAGGCGCGGCAGGCAGCGATCACGCGGGAGGTGACCGAGATCGCCAGCGCTGCCGAAGCGCTCGCGCAACGGGAATAGTGCGGGAGGCAACGTTGGCTGGGAAGGGCAGAGTCGTTCAGGTCATCGGTCCGGTGGTGGACATCGAGTTCCCACCCGACGCCATGCCGGAGCTGCTGCACGCGATCAAGATCCCCATGCCGAACGGCAGTACGCTCACGGTGGAGGTGCAGCAGCACCTAGGGAACAACTGGGTGCGCTGCGTCGCCATGGGCAGCACCGACGGCTTGCGCCGCGGCACGGAGGCCATCGACACCGGCGGGCCGATCACGGTGCCGGTAGGCCCCCCGACGCTCGGGCGGATCTTCAACGTGCTAGGCGAGCCTATAGATGGGAAGGGGCCGGTCCACGCCGACACCTATTACCCCATCCACCGCCCGCCGCCGAGCCTGGAGGAGCAGGAGGTCCGCCCGGAGATCTTCGAGACCGGGCTGAAGGTGATCGACCTCATCGCCCCCTTCCGCAAGGGGGGGAAGGTCGGAGTGTTCGGCGGCGCGGGCGTGGGCAAGACCGTCATCATCATGGAGCTGATCCGCAACGTCGCCGAGGAGCACGCCGGCTACTCGGTGTTCGCCGGGGTGGGGGAGCGCACCCGCGAGGGCAACGACCTCTACCTCGAGATGAAGGAGTCGGGCGTCATCGACAAGGTCGTGATGGTGTTCGGCCAGATGAACGAGCCGCCCGGCGCCCGCCAGCGCGTAGGCCTGACGGGGGTAACGATGGCCGAATACTTCCGCGACGAGGGGCGCGACGTCCTGCTGTTCATCGACAACATCTTCCGCTTCACGCAGGCCGGCGCGGAGGTGAGCGCGCTGCTAGGCCGTCTCCCCTCGGCGGTGGGCTACCAGCCGACGCTAGCCACCGAGATGGGCCAGCTTCAGGAGCGCATCACCTCCACCAAGCACGGCTCGATCACCTCGCTCCAGGCCATCTACGTGCCCGCGGACGACTATACTGACCCTGCGCCGGCTACCACGTTCGCTCACCTGGACTCCACCATCGCGCTCGAGCGGTCGATCGCCGAGCAGGGGCTCTACCCGGCGGTCGACCCGCTGGCCTCCACCTCGCGCATGCTGGATCCCCGCATCGTCGGCGAAGAGCACTATTACGTCGCGCGCGAGGTCCAGCGCGTGCTGCAGCGCTACAAGGACCTCCAAGACATCATCGCTATCCTGGGGGTCGACGAGCTGAGCGAAGAGGACAAGCTGATCGTCGCGCGGGCGCGGCGCATCCAGCGCTTCCTCTCGCAGCCGATGCGCGTCGCCGAGGCCTTCACCGGGCGCCCGGGCGTGTACGTGCCGCTGCGGGAGACGGTGCGCGGCTTCAAGGAGATCCTGGAAGGCAAGTACGACGACCTGCCCGAGCAGGCCTTCTACATGACGGGTACCATCGACCAGGTGGTCGCCAACGCCGAGCAGATGGCGCGGGTCTAAGACGCCCCTCGAGACCGCCTACCGTAACCGGCGCTGGGGGTCGCGGGCGACCTCGCGACCCCCAGCAGTCATGCTTGCGCCCGGCGCCGTAGCTGCTCGCTCCTAGCAGCACGCCCTACCCCCGGCGCCGTCGCGCTCTGGCCCTCCCGGGCACCGCTACGCGCCACCGCCGTGTGGCGCCTTGCTCGCGAGCACGCCCTCTGGCCGGCGGGCAGCGGCGTAGGCGACCGGGTCGCTCCGAACGCGGGACCGAACGCTCGCGCAGGCGACACCCCAACGCGGTATCCTAAAAGGTGGGAGGCTGGTGCTATGCAGGACGAGGCACGAGAGCGGCTTGCGGCTGCACGCGAGCGTGGCTGGATCACGCTCGACGAGTTGCTGCAGCTCGCAGCTGGTTCCTCCATCGATCCAGAGAAGGTCGTGGATCTCGCACGCGACGTAGGCATCGAGCTCGTCACGAGCGAAGACGACGCCTGGGAAGATATCGAGAAGCTCGCCGAGGAGGGGCCGCAGGCCTTCATCCCTGTGCGGGAGGCCCCGCCGCCTGCAGAGGAGCTGGCACCCGATAGCCCTGCAGCTCTCTACCTGCGGGAGATCAGCCAGACCCCGCTGCTGACCGCCGAGGAGGAGATCGCGCTGGCCAAGCAGCTCGAGGCGGGCGAGGCAGCCAAGCGCCAGCTCGCCCAGGGCGTGGCCGACCCCGCCGAGCGGGCGCGGCTAGAGGAGCTCGTCCGCACGGGCGAGGCGGCCCGCAAGCGCCTGATCGAGTCCAACCTGCGGCTGGTCGTCTCCGTCGCCCGGCGCTACATGGGCCGGGGGCTCTCCTTCCTCGATCTCGTGCAGGAGGGCAACATCGGCCTGCAGCGCGCGGTCGAGAAGTACGACTGGCGGCGGGGCTTCCGCTTCTCCACCTATGCCTACTGGTGGATCCGCCAGGCGATCAGCCGCGCCGTAGCCGATCAGGCGCGCACCGTGCGCCTGCCGGTCCACGTCATCGAGCAGCTCACCCGCATCTACAACACCGCGCGCGACCTGCACCAGGAGCTGGGGCGCGAGCCCACCGCGACAGAGATCGCCGAGCGGCTGGGGCTCGAGCCGGAGAAGGTGCGGGAAGCGTTCCTGGCTGCCAAGGTGCCCATCTCCCTGGAGACCCCTATCGGCGACGAGGAGGAGTCAACTATCGCGGACTTCATCGCCGACGCGACCGCCCGCTCCCCGCTCCAGGAGGCCGAGGAGCAGGTGCTGGCCGAGACGCTCGACAAGGCGCTGCGCGAGCACCTGCCGCCGCGGGCTGCGCAGGTCCTTCGCCTGCGCTACGGCTTGCCCGACGGGCGGCCGCGCACGCTCGGCGAGATCGCCGAGGAGGTAGGGGTCAGCCGCGAGCGCGTGCGCCAGATCGAGGCCGAGGCGCTCCAGCGGCTGCGCACGATCGCGCCCTTCCGCCAGCAGTTCCGTGAGTACGTCGAATAAGCGCCCGATGGTCTTCAGGCCCGACCGCGCAGGAGCGCCAGGAACTCGGCACGCGGCAGGGCCTCGCGGAGCAAGGGCGCGGGGTTGCCGCTGCCGAGTAGCTCCGCCGCCAGGCGCTTGACCGCAGCGATGGCGTAGCGGGTAAAGGCCGCGCCGTAACTCACTCGCGCGACACCCAGCGCCTCGAGCTCCGGAATAGAGGGCGTCTCTTCGGTAGCGAGGACGCTCACGGGGGCGTGGATCTCCTGGACCAGCGTGCGGATGATCGTCGCGTCGCCCGGGCGGAAGATAAAGATACAGTCGGCGCCCGCCTCGGCGTAGGCATTCCCGCGCCGGATGGCCTCCTCCAAGCCGGCGCGGTGCTCCGGCACCGTCCCGAAGACGTCGACCCGCGCGTTCAGGAAGAACTCGCTGCCCAGCTCGCGCTTGGCCTCCATGACCGCGCGGATCTTGGCCAGCTGGACCTCTAGTGGGACGAGCGTCATGGGTGCGCCGTGCGGGTGATAGTCGCTGTCCTCGAGGTTCATCCCGGCGAGCCCGGCGGCCACGAACTGCCGGACCGTCTCGCCGATCTCCTCCGGCCCGCCGTACCCTTTCTCTCCGTCGGCGTTCACGGGCACCGAGACCGCGGCAGCCATCTCGCGGTAGATAGCTGCCGTCCGCTCTCGGCCGAGCAGCTCCTCGTCGTACAGGCCGTGCACGGCAGCGATCCCGCCGCTCGTGCCCTGAATCGCCGGGAAGCCCATGGCTTCGAATAGCCGTGCGGTGAGCACGTCGTAGGCGCCGGGCATTACCAGGATCTCGGGAGCGTGGAGCAGCTCGCGCAAGCGGCGGCTCTTGGCGTTCGCCGCGGCGATGACCTCGGGCGGTACAGCGGACATGTTGCCTCCTTCTCGCGCTTGGGTGCTCGATCCCGCTGCGGGGCAGCACGCCCCGGCCTCCCCCTTATACCCCGCTATACTCCCGCCGAGCAGCGTGGACACGGCACGGGACGGAACTTGGCGGGTCGCGCAATCCCCGCCAGGCACGCGACGCCTCCCGGCGTATGCCGGGAGGCGTCGGCGCTGGGCCCGCTAGCCGCTACTCCCCGACGAAGCAGTAGAACACGCCGTCATAGAAGTAGTACTCGGTGAAGCAAACGTCAGCAGGCTCATAGGTGTACACGACGTAGAGGTACGGGAAGCGGATATGGCGCCAGTAGTACCACTCAGCAGGGTAGACATGGAGCGGCCCGTGGAAGTAGCGATAGCTGTGATGCACGTGGCTCCAGCGGCCGCTGTGGCGCGGGTGGTGCCCCCGCTGGTGGTCGCTGTGGTGGTCGCTGGGCCGAGCCAGCTCGGTCGCCGCAGCGGTGGGGGGGCCGACCGGCGAGCCGGGGGCCCAGCCGGCGGCAAGCGCCAGGATGGCCACCGCGCCCAGGGTGGTGATCCGCTGCCTGATGCTCATGAGGAGCCTCCTTCCTTCCGCTCCGGTTCTTCGGCGGTGTGCTGAGCGCAGCGCCGCGCTCCACAATGCAGCACCTCCAGTGGCTACTCTACGGACCGCTGTGCGGCGATGCCGTGAGCGGCATCACAGCCAGCCCGTGAATCTCCCCACGCTGCGGCGCTCAGGCGGCGGTGCGGAACCTGCTCGCTGTGCGCTGCGGTTGGCCCTTGCTCCCTCAACCCGGCTGGCGTAAGCTACTGCTGGTCCGGCCGTCTGGCTGGGGGAGGGGATCGCATCTGGTGTGGAGCGGTCAGGAACCGACTACGCGCCCATGCCTTCCGTGCCACGCGCCTTCCGGCGGAAGCTACTTGTTCCCTGGCGGTGGGTGATCCTGCCAGCCGCTATCGCCCTCGTGCTCTACCAGGCCCTCGTCCTCGCGGCGCTGTGGTGGCACGGCACGCGCGACGAGCGCCGCCCTGTCGAAGCGATCGTGGTGCTCGGCGCGGCGCAGTGGAATGGGCAACCGTCTCCAGTGCTACAGGCGCGCCTGGACCACGCGCTGGAGCTGTACCGTGAGGGCTACGCTCCCCGCCTCCTGGTGACCGGCGGCGTCGGCGAGGGCGACCAGTGGTCTGAAGCAGCGGTCGCCGCCAACTACCTGCAGGAGCAGGGCGTACCCGCCGAGGCGATCCTCATGGAGGACCAGGGCCGCAGCTCGCTGGAAAGCATCCAGGGGGCAGCCGCGATCCTCAACGCCCTCGGGCTCTCGCGCGTGCTGTTGGTGAGCGACCCGCCACACATGCTGCGCATCCTGCATATGGCGAGCGCGGCCGGGCTGGAGGCTTACGGCTCGCCCGTCCCCGCGAGCCCCACGATGCACAGCGCAGCGGCCCAAGCCCGTTTCCTGCTCCGCGAGGCGCTGCTGTACGAGAGCTACCGGTGGCACAACATCCTGCCGTGGCTCGCCGCACCGCGTGCGCCCGCGCCGACAGGCTGACCGCATTGAGCCGCACCGGTGCCGCCATACCCACGTGCTATACTGGCGAGGGGTGAGAGCATGCGCTATCGCCAACTAGGCACCTCGGGCTTGCAGGTCTCGGAGATCGGTTTCGGCTGCTGGACCGTCAGCACGAACTGGTGGGGAGAGCGCGACGAGGCCACCGCGGCCCGGCTCCTCCAGCGCGCGTTCGATCTCGGGATAACCTTCTACGACACCGCAGATACCTACGGGAACGGGCAGGGCGAGACGATCCTGGCCAAAGCCCTCGGCACGCACCGCCACGAGATCGTCATCGCGACCAAGTTCGGCTATGACTTCTACACCTATAGTGGCCCGCGCACCGGGCACCGCGAGCTGCCCCAGGACTTCTCCCCGGCCTTCATGCGCCGCGCGCTGGAAGCCAGCCTGCGTCGCCTGAACACCGATTACGTCGACCTGTACCAGCTCCACAACCCGCGGATGGACGCTATCCTCCGTGACGACCTGTTCGCGGAGCTGGAGCGCGCGCGCGAGGCCGGCAAGATCCGCGCCTATGGCGCCGCGCTCGGGCCGGCGATCGGCGGCACCGAGCACGGTGACCAGGTCATGCAGGCTCGCCCGCTGGCCTCCCTGCAGATCATCTACAACCTGCTCGAGCAGGACCCGGGGCGCCGGTTCTTCCCCATCGCCCGCGAGCGCGGGGTAGGGATCCTCGTGCGTGTGCCGCACTCGTCGGGCCTGCTTGAGGGCAAGTACACGCTGGAGACGACCTTCCCGGCTAGCGATCACCGCAGCCATCGCCCGCGCGAGTGGCTGGTGGAGGGGCTTCAGAAGCTGGAGCGCCTCCGCTTCCTCACCGAGGGGCAGCGCCGGACGCTGGGTCAGGTGGCCTTGCGCTACGTGCTGGCCGAGCCCAGCGTCGCCAGCGCGCTGCCCAACATCTACGACGAGGAGCAGCTTGTCGAGTTCGTGGGGGCCTCCGACACGCCGGACCTGACGGAGGAGGAGCTGGCGCGCATCGCCGACCTGTACGCGCATAACTTCTACCTGGATCAGCCGGCGACCCCCTCCGGGGTGGGGGGCGGCCGCTAGGCACGCGGTGCCCGCACCGTGATCTACCTGCTCTACGGCGGCGACGAAGTCGCGCGCGATGAGTTCCTGCAGCGCCAGCTCGTCGCGCGCCTGCGTGCCCTCCCCGGCGGGGAGTTCAACCTCGACCGCTTCGATGGACGCACCGCGCCGCTCGCGGAGATCATCGCCTGCTGCCAGGCAACGCCGTTCCTGGCCGACAAGCGCATGGTGATCGTCGAGCACCTGGGGGCGCGCGGCCGGGGACGCGCCCCCCGCGACGGCGCGAGCACCGAGGCGGCAGCCGCGCCCGCTGTGCGTGGAGGACGGCGCGGCCGCGCACCCGGCGGGGACGAGGAGCTGGCGGCGTTCTGGGCTTTTCTCCCCACGCTGCCCGCCAGCACCCACCTCGTCCTGCTCGAGGAGCGCGCCCTCCCGCTGCCACCGCTGCCCCCCGGCCTGCTTTTCACCCGCGAGTTCCCCGCGCCCAAGCCGTGGGAGGTGCCCGGCTGGGTTACCCGGCGCGCCCGGGCGCACCAGCTGCGGCTCGGCCGCCACGTGGCGGACCTGCTAGTCAGCCTCGTGGGCCCGGACCTGCGCCGGCTGGACAACGAGCTGGCTAAGCTCGCACTCTACTGCGGCGCGCGGCCGGCGCAGGAAGACGACGTGCGGCGGCTCGTCGCCCCCGCCGAGGCGAACGTGTTCGCGCTCCTGGATGCCGTCGCGGAGGGGCGGGCCGGCGCGGCGCTTGCCGCCCTGCGGCGGCTGCTCCAGCAGGGCCAGCCGGTGGAGGCGCTCGTTCCGCAGCTCGCCGCTCTGGTGCGCCGCCTGCTGATCGCTAGCGAGCTGCAGGCCGAGGGGCGCTCACTGGCCGCGGAGGGCGCGGCGTATGGGCTCAGCACTAGCCCGCGGGCGCTCGAGAAGCTCGCGCGGCAGGCGGCCCGCTTCCAGCCGGCGGACCTCGAGCGCCTCTACGAGCGGTTGCTTGCCTGTGACCGCGCGATCAAGACCGGCGGGTGCCCGGCGGAGGTAGCGGTCGAGCTCCTCGTCGCCGAACTCGCGGGGGTGACAGCCGAGGCGCCGGCGACTGCGCGCTAGCAGCCGAGCCCGGCCAGGAGCCAGGGGCTCGCGCCGCGCTACTCAAAGCCGTGCCTGAGGCGTTCACGCGGAGGGCTCTCTGCGCTGCACGGTACCCAGCGGGTGCGGCACCCGCGCCGGGTAGTAGAGCGTCACGGGATCGGCGGTGTACTCCACATAGGGCAGGTGGGCGAGGAGGGTGACCGCGCCATAGCTCATGCGCAAGTCGCGCGGCACGAGCTGGCCCGTCTGGCACAACCGCTCCCACGCCTGCTTCAGCAGCTCCCGTGGCACCAGGTACTCCCGCCCGATGCCGTGCGAGTAGAGCCAGACCCCGTTGTCCGCCACCTCACGGATCTCGCTGTTGGCCTGGCCCGCGAGCGCATGCAGCACAGGGCGGGTAACCCCCAGCGTGTGCAAGTCCCGCCACACCGTCTCGAACGACACCGGTGTGGGGAGCGCCTCCGTTCCTCCGCGCTCGCCAGGCGCGCCAGCGGCCACCTCCACCGCGGGTGAGAGCGCCGGGCTCGCGTCGGTGGCCACCGGCGGCTCGGCGACTGGCGCCTGACGGCGGGCCGGGCGATGCGCCCGGCGCGCTGGCGCGCGGCGCGGCGTCGGCTCGCACGGACCCAGCTCCTCGGCTGGGGAGCGCGGTGGCGCGGCACGCGCCGCGGCGGAGGACTCGGCCGGTGGGCCGGCCTGCGGCAACGAGACCGCGGGCGGCGCCACACCGGTCGGCTCCAGCAGCGCGGGCTCCGGCGGGCCCGACGTAGCAGTGTTCTCCTCGCCAGCCACGATCGGCGGCGGCGCGAGCGCGGTGAGCTTCGCGCGCACGGCTTCGAGCGCTGCGCGTGCTTCCGGCGTGATCTTCAGGTGCGCGAGCACGTGCTCCAGCATGCGCCCGAGGTACTCCCACTCGATACTGTCCAGCCAGAGGGCGGCCTCGGGCTCCTCCGCCCCCAGGACCCGGCGGAAGCGCACCTCCCCGGGCGGGACCTCGACCGTAGTGGCCAGCCCGTCCTCCGTCCGCACGCGGACGTGGCCGAGCGCGGCGTTGTAGATCACGTGCGTCAGGCGCGGCGGCTGTTCGGCGAGCGTCTCGTCCTCGGCGGGCATGATCCCATCCCCGTGGCGTGCATAGCGTATCGTATAATGGCTGCGTCACCCCTGACCAGAGGGAGGATGATGCGCTCGATCCCCGAGCTGGCTCGCCCGCGCGAGCAGCGGCTCGCCGAGCTAGGCCAGGACATCGCGCACGCCGCCTACCTACGCGGCCGGTTCGTCCTGCGGTCCGGCGCGACCAGCAACTACTACTTCGACAAGTACCTGTTCGAGACCAAGCCGAACCTGCTGCGGCGCGTGGCCGCCTTCCTGGCCGAGCTAGTGCCCCAGGGCACGGACCGGCTCGCGGGACCGGAGCTGGGCGGGGTGGCACTTGCCACCGCGGTCTCCCTCGACCTCGGTCTCCCGTTCGTGATCGTGCGTAAGGCTCAGAAGACCTACGCCACGACCTCGCAGATCGAGGGCGAGCTATATCCGGGCGAGCGGGTGGTCGTGCTAGAAGACGTGGTGACCACCGGCACGGAAGCGATCCAGTCGGCGCGGGCGCTGCGGCGCGCCGGCGCGGTGGTGCAGGAGGTCATCGCGGTCATCGACCGAGAGGAGGGAGCTGCCGAGGCTCTGGCGGCCGAGGGCCTACAGCTGTGGGCGCTGTTCCGCCGCTCACAGCTCGGCCTGTAACGCGCCGTGGGGAGAGAGCAGATGGAGGAGGCACAGGTCTGGGAGCTGCTGGCGCGCGCCGGCGCACTAGTGCCGGCTCACTACGAGGCGGATGGCCGGCATCGCCTGCGGCGCTTCGAGCGCTTCGACCCCCTGGCCGACCCAGTCGCCGCCGAGCAGCTCGGCACGGCGCTGGCCGAGCGGCTGAGCGAGAGCGCCCACGACCTCGTAGCTATCTGGGACGGCGTGGAGAACATCGTGCTGGGCTACGTGGTCGGGCGCAGCCTGAAGCGCCCCGTGGTCCGGATCTTCGACGACGAGGGGCTGGTGACCGCCTCTGCCCCGATCCCCCCTGGCGCGCGCGCTGTCTTCGTCGCGGTCGTCCCCGATGCCCAAGAGCTCCGGCTGGTGCGCGCGCTGCTGGCGGCACGCGACGCGACGCTGGCGACGGTCGCGGTGCTCATCGACCTCGGCCAGGCCTCCGAACGCCCCATCGCGCTCGCGCGCCTAGAGTCCTACGCGCCCGAGCACTGCCCCGCCTGCCAGCGGGGCGAGCCGCTGAGCCTCAGCCGCGTATCGCTCGCCCCCGGAGGCCAGCATGGCTAAGGCCCCCCCTGATCTCGTGCCCTCGGACGAGGAACGGGAGCTGCCCGGCGCGACCTCCGCGGAAGAGGAGCCGCAGCCCGACGCCGGCCGGTTGACCACGATGCTCCAGCGGCTGAGCGAGATCGGGGGCGACGGCCAGGCGATGGTCAGCCGGCTGGCCTTCACGCCTGCTGAGCGGGAGGCACACGCCACGGTCGCGCGCTGGATGGCCGAGGCCGGGCTGACCGTGGAGACCGACGCCATCGGGAACACCTACGGCACCCGTCCCGGTCGGCGCGCCGACCGGCCCCCGATCGGGATCGGCTCCCACCTCGACTCCGTGTTCCAGGGCGGCCGGTTCGACGGCGCGGTGGGCGTGGTGGCGGGGCTGGAGGTCGTCCGGCTGCTGGAGGCCGCCGGAGTCCAGACCGAGCACCCCATCAAGGTCATCGCCTTCGTGGGAGAGGAAGGCGCCCGCTTCGGCGAGGCCTGCTTGGGGTCCAAAGCGGTCGTGGGCCTGCTGCAGCCCGCGGACCTCCAGCGGCTGCGCGACGCCCAAGGCATCACGCTCGCCGCGGCGATGCAGGAGCTGGGCCTAGATCCTCGCCAGCTCCCCAGCGTGCGCTGGGGCCCCAACGCGCTCGCCGCCTTCCTGGAGCTGCACATCGAGCAGGGGCGGCTACTCGAGGAGGGCGGGGCGGCGATCGGCCTCGTGGAGGCGGTGGCCGGCAACACCCGGCTCCGCATCACGGTACACGGGCGCGCCGACCACTCGGGCGCCGCGCCCATGCACCTGCGCAAAGACGCGCTCGCTGCCGCCGCGGAGATCGTCCTCGGCGTGGAACGGCTCGCGAACGAGCCGCGCCGCCGCACCACCCGGGCGACGGTCGGACGGCTGGACGTGTCGCCCAACAGCATCACGACCGTCCCCGCGCGCGTGACGTTCTACGTCGACGTGCGCGACATCGACGGCGACCGCCAGCGCGCGACCGCGCAGGAGGTGCTGGCCCTCGCCCAGCAGATCGCTGCCCGGCGCGGCGTGACCGTCGAGGCGGAGCTGATCGGCGACTCCTCGCCGGTGGTCCTCCCGCTGTGGCTCCGGCAGCTCACGCGCGAGGTCTGCCGGAAGCTGGCAATCCCCTACCGGGTCCTGAACAGCGGCGCGGGCCACGATGCGGCCATCCTGGCGCGGGCGCTGCCGGCCGCCATGCTCTTCGTGCCCAGCCACGAGGGGCTGAGCCACTGCCCTGAGGAGTGGACCAGCATCGCCGACATCGCCGTGGGCGTGCGCGTGCTGTACCACACCTTGCTGGCGGTCGACCGGGCGCTGGTGGAGCAAGCGGCATGAGCCTATTCCCCCCTGGGGTGGCGCTGGACGTGTTGCCTCCGCGCGAGGGGGAGCGGCCCCCACCCAAATTCGTGGCCGCAGAGATCACCGCCCAGTACCCGATCGCGCCGGAGCACTTCCTCATGCGCCTGCGCGACCCAGACATCGCGCGCGGGCAGCCCGGCCAGTTCATCATGATCAAGCCGACGCGGGAGGCCGACCTCCACCCGCTCTTGCCCCGGCCGATGGCGATCTACCGCTACCTTCCCGCTACCGGCGAGTTCGAGATCGTCTACCGCGTCATCGGCGCCGGCACACGGGTCATGAGCGAGCGCGAGGCCGGCGAGCGTGCGGAGCTGGTCGGACCCGTAGGCCAGTGCTTCCGCCTCGCGGACGCCCTGGAGGGGCTCCTGGTGATCGGCCGCGGCATCGGCACCTGCTCGCTCACGAGCGCCGCCGAGCTGGCGGCGCAGCGCGGGGCGCGCGTCTACGCCGTGGTGAGCGCGCGCCGGCCGGATGTGCTGATCGGGCTCGACCTCTTCGACGCGCTGGGAGCCCGGGTGCTCCCGGTTACCGATGCCGAGGGGACCAGCGATCCAGCCCACGTGGCCGCATTCGTCGCGCCGCTGGTGGAGGCGCGGCGCGTGCAGCAGGTCTTCGTCTGTGGCTCCAACCGCCTGATCGCCCTCGCTGTCCAGCTCGCCGCGCCCTATGGCGTCGAGGTCCAGGTGTCGCTCGAGGCACGCATGGCCTGCGGCATCGGCTATTGCCATGGCTGCTCGCACGGGGCGGTCGGTGAATCGGAGGAGGCGCCGCTCGTCTGCCGGGACGGGCCGGTCTTCCGCTGCCGCGCGGTGGCATCCAGCAACCGTCCCGTTGCGGCGCGGGGCGCGCACGGCTCGAGGGTGTGACGCGGAGGGGCACGATGCACGACCCGCGCCTCGCGGTGGACCTCGGCGGCGGCTTGCGCCTCCGCAACCCGGTGATGCCGGCCTCCGGCTGCTTCGGTCCGGAGATGGGCGCTCTGGTCGATCTGAACGTGCTGGGCGCCCTGGTGACGAAGACCATCTTCTACCACCCGCGGGCTGGCAACCCGTCGCCCCGCCTGGCGGAGACGCCCGCCGGCATGCTGAACTCGGTAGGCATCCCGTCGCGCGGCGTCGAGGACTTCCTGGCCCGCATCCTGCCAGCCTACCTGCGCTACCAGCCGCCCACGATCGTCAGCATCGGCGGGCTGAGCATCCGCGAGTACTGGGACCTGGCGGCGCGCCTGGACGGCGTGCCCGGCGTGGCGGCGCTGGAGGTCAACATCTCCTGCCCCAACCTCGAGGCGGGCGGGCTCGAGATCGGCGCCAATCCGGAGCACGTGGCGGCGGTGATCCACGGCGTGGTGCGCCGGTTCCGCGGCCCGGTGATCGCCAAGCTGACGCCCAACGTGACCCGCATCAGCGACATCGCGCTCGCTGCTGAGGAGGCGGGGGCCACGGCGATCTCGGCCATCAACACGTTCGTGGGTATGGCGATCGACGTGCGGCAGCGCCGCACGGTGACCGGCACGGCAACGGCGGGCCTCTCAGGGCCGGCCATCAAGCCGCTTGCGCTCCGCATGGTCTGGGAAACCGCGCGGGCGGTGCGCGTGCCGGTGATCGGGATGGGTGGGATCAGCAACGCCCAGGACGCGCTCGAATTCATCCTGGCTGGTGCCACGGCGGTCGCGATCGGGACGGCCAACTTCGCCCGCCCTACCGCGATGCACGACACCATCGCCGGGCTCAGCCGCTTTCTGGACGAGGAAGGCATAGGCGACATCCGGGAACTCGTGGGGGCGGTGCGGTGCGATCCCCTCGGGGCGGCTGCGACGCGGGAGCATGCCGTGGCCGAGCTGACCCTCGGCGAGCCCGAGCTGGCGGGCGAGGACACCGTGCCGGCCTCCGATGCCCAGGCAGGCTCTCCTGAGCCGCGCTGAGCAGCGGGGGAGCGGCGGCGCGCCCGCCCCGCCTCGCTCGCCGGCCACCCCCGGGTCCGGAACGCGCGGTATCATGGTTGGGCGGTACCTGATAGGCGTCGTGCTGCTCGTGAGCCTGCTGGCCGGCTGCGCCCCGCCGGCGCCCGAGGCGCTCACCCCTTCACCGGCGCCGACGGCCGTTGTCGTGCCAGCCCCGCCTTCCCTCGAGCTGGCCGCCGTGCAGGAGCCCACCCTCGAAGAGCCGCCGGCGTTGAGCCCGCTGCCGCCGCTCACCGCCGACGCCGCGGTGGAGCAGGTGGTCGAGCGGGCGCCGCTGCCAGCCGAGGCGCGCCTGCTCGCGCGCACGCTGCGCCCCACGATGACGGCGGAGTACGATCCCAGCGGCTACTGGCTCGTGAGCGCTGGCCCCCTGGGCCAGTGGCGCGTGTACGAGCACACCTGGCAGGTGGAGCCAGCCGACGGCGTGGCCGAACTCTGGGAGCTCCAGAGCCGGCTGGACCTGCGCTAGCGGCGCGGCGCGTGGCCCCGCACCCGGCCGCCATGGCAGAATAGCCCTCCAGCATCGCCACCGGTGGACTCGCAGGACGAGACAACCGACCATCCGTGAACACGCGGCCCGCCGCTCCAGCGTGAGCCCCGCGCCGGTAGCAAGGGAGGAGGCCAGGGTGCCGATCGACTTGTTGATCGAGAACGGAACCATCGTTACGATGAACCCCGCCGGCGAGGTGCTCGCGGGCGGGGCTGTGGCGATCGAGGGCGCCCGCATCCAGGGCGTGTACCGCGCCGGCACGGTGCCCCGCGATCTCCCCGTCGCCCGCCGGCTCGACGCCCGCGGGCGCGTCGTGATGCCCGGCCTGATCAACGCCCACACGCACCTCTTCCAGACGCTGATCCGCGGGGTCTACGAGCGCCTCGGCTTCCTGGAATGGCTCCGCCGCATCTACCTGACCGGCCGCGTGCTCGAGCCGGAGGACTGCTTCCAGGGCGCGCTGGTCGGGCTCGGCGAGGCGGTGCAGAGCGGCGTGACGACCGTGGTCGATCACCACTTCCTCAACCGCACGCCCGAGCTGGCTGAGGCCACCATCGCGGCGTTCCAGCAAGTAGGGGTGCGCTGCGTGCTCGCCCGCTGCATCATGGATGTCGCCGGGCTGGCCCCGCCGGAGGTGGTCGAGACGCCCGAGGCTGGCCTGCGCGCCTGCGAGGCGCTGCTGGCCCGCCACCGCGCCGCCATCGCCCAGGGCCGCGTCACTATCTGGACCGGCCCGAACACCCCGCCGCTCAACGCCAGCGAGGCGCTCATCCGCGAAACCCACGCTTTCGCCCGCGCGCACGGCATCGGCGTCAGCGCGCACGTCGCCGAGGCCGCGAGCGTGGTCGAGGCCGTGCGCGCCCAGCACGGTGCAGAGGGGGTCGTCGCGCTGTTCGACCGCCTGGGCGCGCTCGGGCCTCGCCTCCTGGCTGCCCACAGCGTGCACCTGTCGGCGCGGGAGATCGCGCTCCTCGCCCAGGCCGGCGCCTCCGTGGCCCACAACCCTGTGAGCAACGGCTTCCTCGGTGACGGCATCGCACCCGTCGTGGAGCTGCTGGCCGCGGGCGTGAACGTGGCCCTAGGCACCGACGGCGCGGCCAGCAACAACAGCCAGGACATGTTCGAGGTCATGAAGGTCGCGGCGCTCTTCCAGCGCGCCCGCACCCAGGACCCCGCGGCGCTGCCGCCCGAAACCGTGCTACGCCTGGCCACCATCAACGGCGCCCGCAGCCTAGGGCTGGAGCACGAGCTCGGCAGCCTGGAGCCGGGCAAGCGCGCCGACCTCATCATCGTGGACCTGGGCAGCGCGCTGCACAACTGCGCCGTCCACGACGTGCTCTCACACCTGGTGTTCACCGCGCGCGCGACGGACGTGCGCACCGTGCTCGTGGACGGGCGCATCCTCCTGGAGGAGGGGGTCCTGCAGACCATCGATGCGGAGGCGGTGCGGGCCGCCGGCCAGGCGCGCGGCGAGTCGCTGGTGCGCCGCCTGGCCGCCACCTAAGCCCCACTCTTTAGGGCGGGCGCGGGGCTACGCGAACCATGTCCCCGGCGCCAGGTCCGCGAGCGGCCACCCGGCTAACCGCTGCCACATCTCCCGGACCGGCGCCTCCAGCGCCGCCGCGGCCGCGAGGTCGGCGGCGAAGCCAGGCTGGAGCGCTGCCCGCGCCGCACCCACTGCGCGGTACACGGCCTGCTCGTCTACCCGCGTGAGGCGGCCCTCCCGCACCACGATCTCGCCATCGACTAGGACCGTGTCGACCGAGGCACCGTTCTCGCAGTAGACGAGCTGGATGGGGAGGTCGTTCGCCGCCGCCAGGGCGTAGGAATCGCGGCGCAGCAGAACCACGTCGGCGCGCTTGCCCACCTCTAGCGAGCCGATCGCGTGCTCCAGCCCGCACGCCCGCGCCGCGTTCACCGTCGCCATGCGCAGCACCTCCCGCGCCGAGAGCCACTGGCGGTAGTCCACCTGGTTCGAGGTGTGGAGCAGCGCCGCGAGCCGCATGGCCTCGAACATGTTGAAGTTGTCGCTGCTACAAGGCCCGTCGGTCGCGACCGCGACGTTCACCCCCAGCTCCCGCATGCGCCGCACGCGCGCCACCCCGCTGCCGAGCTTGAGGTTGCTGGCCGGGTTGTGCACGATCGTCGCCCCGCGCCGAGCGACCAGGGCGAGCTCGGCGTCATCCAGCCAGACGCCGTGCGCCAGCGACACATCCGAGCCCAGCACCCCCAGCGCCTCTAGCCGTCCCACCAGCGAGGTGCCATAGGCCCGCCGCGCCTGCACCGCGTGGGACTTCGCCTCGCCGATGTGGAGGTGCAGCCCGAGGCCGAAGCGGTCGGCGAGCGCGCGGCAGCCGGTCAGCAGGGCGTCGCTGAGGCGGTGGGCCGCCGACGGCCCGACCAGCAGCGTCAGCCGCGGGCTGCGGCCCTGGTACGCCGCGAAGAACGCCTCGGCCGCTGCGAGGCTCTGCTCGGTCTCGCGAGCTGTCACCCGCTCCGCCGCCGGCCGCGCCCCTGCCACCAGCGCCGGATCGAGCGGCAGGGTGTCCTCCCAGCGGAGGTCGGCGAGCACGTAGGCGAGAGCGACGCGCATGCCGGCCGCCTCCATCGCCACGATCTCCTGCGGCATGCCTGCGTAGGGCAGGGACGTGTTGCCGAAGAAGTGGTCCAGGCAGGTGGTCGTGCCCGTGCGCAGCATCTCGATGGCGCTGACGAGCGAGCTGAGGTAGAGCTGCTCCGCGCTCAGCCGGCTGGTCGGCGCACGCATGTAGATCAGCCACAGGTCCAGCGGCAGGCGCTCGAAGCTGCCCTTGAACAGCGTCGCGTAGGTATGCGTGTGGGCGTTGATCAGGCCGGGGATGGCGACATGGCGCGCCGCGTCGATGACCATATCGTACCGCTCACGGCGGCGGGCGGGGTCTGGCGGACCGACATAGCTGAGGCGGCCGTCCTCGATCACCAGGTCGCCGCGCGGGAGGATTGTATCCGCAGCGTCCATCGTTACGAGCGTCGCGTCCCGGATCAGCGTGCGCACCGTGCTCCCTCACGCTCAGGCCATCCTATGGACCAGGCGGCCGGCCCTGCCTCATGCTGCGGCAAGCTGGCCGCCACGTCAAGCGGATGGGCGTGCTGCCTCCTGACCAGAGGGGCTCAGGGCACAACGGTGAACAGCGCCTGCATGCCTCCGATGATGTGATCGTTCACGCTGCAGTGGAACAGCCAGGTGCCGGGATCATCGGGCACCATGTCGACCACCTCCATGGTCATCGGCAGCAAGCTTATCGTGTCCGTGCGCATGCCGCGCCAGAGAACGGTCTGGCCGTGCCAGTGGGGCGTGTGGAGCCCGCTCTCGGTGCCCAGCGCGAACACGTACCAGCGCACCCGCTCCCCGACCTTCATCGTGAGCCCGGGCAGGGTGCCGTACAGGAAGCCGTTGATCGTGTGCTTCAGGTTGCTCTCCTTGAACTCCTCATCGTCCTTCTTCACCCGCTGGGGGCGCGTGGTGAAGGTCCGGATGTTGTAGTCCAGGTAGAGGCTCAGGTTCTCGTCATAGATGTTGAAGAGCACGATGAACTCCCGGTCGACGTCCGCCGGCCGGCCATCGGGCCGCGCCGCATCGCGCCGGGTGACGATCAGTGGGCCGATCAGCCCCGTGTTGGTGTCCGTGACCTCGCCGACGTGCGAGTGGTACATCCAGAGGATCGAGCTAGGGTCGTGGGGCCCAGGCCCGGCGCGCTCGGGCACCTGCCAGACATAGGTGTGCACCCCGCCCGGCGGCACCACCGCCCCGGGCTTCTCCGCCGCCGACAGCCCGTCGTTGTAGGGAGCCCCTTCGTGGGCTTTGGTATAGAAGACCCCGTGCGGGTGGATGCTGAACGGATACTGCGTGTTGTTCTTGAAGACGACCTCGATCGTGTCGCCTACCGCGGCGTAGATCGGGGGGCCCAGCGCGCCGAGATGCTCCCACTCGGGGGGCACCGGCTTCCGGGTCGTGAAGCTCGCGTCGGTGTACTCCCGGAACAAGGCCTTGCGGTACACGCGGCCGATCCGCGTCTCGCCCCCCTCGACGAACACGCGCGCTTCCTTGCTGTACGGCCGCCCGGTGATCTGGTTGATGTCGCTGGGAGCGTAGTTCCAGTCGACTTCCTCCGCCGCGAGGTAGTAGGTCCGCGTCTGCCCGCCGCTGGGCTGGCCGGCGCTCGCGAAGCTGGTCAGCAGGGCCAGGACCGGTAGGGCGACCGCGAGCCCCCCGAGCGCCTGCCCCAGCCGGTGGCCTGCCGGCCGCGCCGGCGCGAGCCGGCTCAGCCACGCGGGGGCTCGCGCCCGCCGCGCGAACAGGACGAGCGTCGCGAGGGGCATGGCCAGCACCAGACCGACCACCGCATCGAGCAGCCCATGCCCCGCGGCCAGCGGCAGCGAGACGGCCCCCGCCGCAGGGCCGGTAGCGGCGAAGAGCGCCCCGACGGGGGCCAGCAGGCAGGCGAAGCTGAGCGCGATCAGCATGGCGCGCAGCACGAGATGGGCAGGCCGGAGCGTACGCCACCCCAGGCGCGCCGCCAGCCAGCCGCCAACTCCCACCGCGCCGAGGGCCAGTGGGAACGCGAGCGCACTGTAGTGCAGCCAGCGCACCAGCAACCGGGCGAGCGGCTCGCGCGAGGCCGCGAGGCTCGCCCCATGGGCTCCCCCAAGCCCAGCATGGACCACCAGCTCCCAGCCCACAACCCCATAGGCCAGCAGCGCGGCGAGCAGCAGCGCCTCGCGGCCCTGCCCAGCAGCCACACGCTGGCTGAGTGGCAACGATACACGCATGAGACCCACCTCCCCATGATCGAGCCGCGGCCCACCCCGGCCGGCAGGCCAGACGGTCCGGCTGTCTCAGCATAGGCTGAAACTTTTCATTAGTCAAGCCTGTAACGCGGGATCGGCTCCCACGTTTATTGAGATGAAGGGTCGCCCTTGCTACCGAGGACAGGGCGGCCGAGCAACGCGACAAGGAGGCTCGTCCTATGCGACGGATCGCGATGGTCCTGCTGCTCGGCAGCACGCTACTGGCGCGGCCAGCGGCGGCGTATGCCGACGAGATCACCGAGCACCCCGAGTGCCAGCAGCTCTGGTACCAGCTGGCCGGCCCGGTCGTCGCGCGCATGCTGTGGTACGTCCAGGCTGCCGATCAGTACCCGCTCCTGCCCAATGGTCGCCCCCCTGTGAGCCCCTACCCCTACCTCGCCTACCCTTGGGCTCCCGCCATCTTCCATGGGCCGGGCGGACCGGGCTGGACCTTCGCCAGTCTCTACGCCTTGCGCGGCATCCAGCAGTACCCGCTCAATGCCGCAGTCTTCGGCCCGTTCGGGGGCGCGCCGGCACCAGGCGGGGTGCCGCTCGCCGTCCCCTTCGTGGCCAACCAGGTGGTCGCGGCAGCGGGTGGCCTGGGCGGCGTCGCGCCGGGCGACCTCATCGGCCTGGCCGACCTGCGCCAGGCCCAGGTGGGCAACATCCTCGCCGCGATCGACACCCGCCAGGGAATCATCGGCAACCGGCTGGCCGCCGCGGAGTTCAACCTGAACTACGCCGCTTACCCGCTGGCCCAGGCGGTGAACTACCGCGAGGTGCTCGAGGGGCTAGACTTCTGGGTGCGCAACGCCTGCCCGCGCGCGGTGCCCGAGCGCAACGGGGGCGGCGAGAGCAGCACGGAGCGCCCCTGACACCGCGGCTGTGCTCCGGCGGCAGGCCCGCACGCGCGGGCCTGCCGCCAATTGCCTCCTTGCGTACCCCCATGGCGCCCGACAACGGTCTCCGAGTAGACTGGTAGACGAATCGGCCCGCGGCCGGGGCAGCCGGTGCCCTGCTCGCAGAGGGCGCGGCACTTCCGGGAGACACCGCATGCCAGAATCGCTTTCCCGGTGCGCGCCCTCTTTGTACCTAGGGAGCAGCCTCCGCTAGGCAGCGATACGACAGCGCCATGCGGCCGGTGTTCACAGCGGGGCAGCGAGCGCTACCGCCTCGGCGGCGCTCAAGGAGGCACGAGCGGGCACGGCTGGCGGGTACCGGACTCGACGGCGGGGCAACGGGGCCTCGCCCCTAGGCGGCCCCTTGTGGGCCGCGCACACTCGCGAGGAGGCTAGTAGTGGACCTGGAGGTCCTGGAACCACGCACCGTGGCGGAAGCGGCCGCCCTGCGCGCCCAGTACGGCGACGAGGCGCGCCTGCTGGCTGGCGGCACCGCCCTGGTGCTGCTGCTCCGCAACCGGCTCATCGCCCCGCGGTACCTCATCAGCCTGAACACCGTCGCGGGCCTGCGCGACATCGTCTACCAGCCGGGCGAGGGCCTGCGGCTCGGCGCGCTGGTCCCGATCGCCGCGGCGGAGCGCGCCGCGCCGCTGCGCACCCACTACCCGGCGCTAGCGGCTACCTACCATCAGGTGGCCAACATCCGCGTGCGCTGGGCCGCCACGGTGGGGGGCAACCTCGCCGAGGCCGACTACGCCTCCGACCCGCCGACCCTGTTGATCGCGCTGGGGGCGCGGGCCCGCGTGGTGGGGGTACAGGGCGCGCGCGAGATCCCATTAGGGGAGTTCTTCACCGACTTCTACGAGACCGCCCTAGCCCCGGACGAGGTGCTAACCGAGATCATCGTGCCCGAGCCGCCCCCGGGCCTGCGCGCCACTTACCTCAAGTTCGTCACCCGCTCGTCGGAGGACCGCCCCTGCGTGGGCGTTGCCGCTGCGGTGCGGCTCGACCCCGCCGGTCACTGCGAGGAGGTGCGCGTCGTCGTGGGGGCCGTGGCGGGCACCCCGCAGCGCCAGCCCGAGGTCGAGGCGCTAGCCCGCGGCGAGCGGCCCACCCCCGCCCTATTCGAGGCGATCGGCGCGGGCTACGCGCGGGCGATCGACCCGGTCGACGACCTGCGCGGCTCGGCCTGGTACCGCCGGCGTATGATCCGCGTGCTGGTCGCCCGCGCCCTCCAGCAGGCCGTCGGCCTCGATGGGGCCGCGAGCGCACCCTGAGGAGGAGACGATGGTCACCACCGCCCCCCTGTCCGGCCAGCCACTTCCCTACCTCGACGCGGTCGAGCGCGTGACCGGCACCGTCCCCTACACGCTGAACCTCGTGCTGCCCGGCATGCTTTACGTCAAGCTCCTGCGCAGCCCCCACGCGCATGCCCGCATCCGCCACATCGATGCAACCGCGGCGGAGCGCATCCCGGGGGTCGCCTATGTGCTCACGGGGCCGCGCCTGCAGGAGCTGGGCATCGCCACCCACTACGGCGTGGTGATCCAGGACAAGCCGATCGTGGCTATAGACAAGGTGCGCTATGTAGGGGACATCGTGGCTGCCGTGGTCGCCTGCGACGAGGACACTGCCACCGACGCGCTGGAGCACATCGCGGTCGAGTACGAGGAGTTGCCCGCGGTCTTCGACGCTGAGGAGGCGCTGCGGCCCGGCGCGCCGCTGCTCCATGAGGGCCTGCCACCGCAGCGCCAGGCCTTTGCAGATATCATCCTGCATCGCGAGCCGAACACCAACCTGTGCAACTACTTCAAGCTGCGCAAGGGGGACGTCGAGGAGGGCTTCCGCCAGGCCGACGAGATCTTCGAGGATGTCTACAGCACCCCGGCGGCCCAGCACTGCCCGCTCGAGCCCCATGTGGTCGTGGCGCAGTGGGAGCCCGATGGCCGCCTCACGGTCTGGTCGGCGACTCAGACGCCCTACTCGGTGCGCGCCGACCTGGCGGAGGTGTTCCGCCTGCCCCAGGCCAAGGTGCGCGTCCTGACGGCCACGCTCGGCGGCGCGTACGGGGCCAAGAGCTACATCCACCTGGAGCCGCTGACCGCGGCGCTGGCGCTGGCGACGCGGCGCCCGGTGAAGCTCGTCCTCTCGCGCCACGAGGAGTTCCTGGAGATCACCAAGCACCCGTCGCGGATCTACATCAAGACGGGGGTCAAGCGCGACGGGACGCTCACGGCGCGCGAGGTGCGCTGCTACTGGAGCGCGGGCGCCTATGCGGACATCAGCCCCCGCCTGATCAAGAACGGGGGCTACGTGAGCCCCGGCCCCTACCGCATCCCTCACGTCAAGGTCGACTCTTACGCGGCCTACACTAACCTCCCGCCGGCGGGTGCCTTCCGCGGCTACGGGGCGCCCCAGGCCCACTGGGCCGGCGAGTGCCAGATGGACGACATCGCGCACGCCCTGGGCATCGACCCGGTCGAGCTGCGGGAGCGAAACGTACTGCGCGACGGCGACACCTTCGCCACCGGCGAGCCCATGCACGATACCCACTTCCACGAGCTGCTGCGCGCGACTGCGGCGCGCCTCGGCTGGGGCACGCCGAAGCGAGCGGCCCCGCCGGGCAAGGCCATCGGCCGCGGCATCGCCGTGGCGCTCAAGAGCACGGTCACGCCCTCGACCTCCGCGGCCGGCGTGCGCGTCGAGGGCGATGGCAGCCTGACGGTGCTCAGCAGCACGGTGGAGATGGGGCAAGGGGCCAAGGGCATCCTCGCCCAGATCGCCGCCGACGCCTTTGGCGTGCCCTACGAGCGTGTCCGCGTCGTCGACCCAGACACCGACATCACGCCTTACGACCAGTCCACGACCTCCAGCCGCTCGACATTCTCGATGGGCACGGCCGTGCAGTACGCGGCGGAGGACGCGCGGAACCAGATCCGCGAGCTAGCGGCCGGCCTGCTGGAAGCCGCGCCGCACGATATCGAGATCGCCGGCGGGCGCGTGTTCGTCCGCGGCTCTCCCGACCGCGCGCTCAGCCTCGGGGAGGTGCTGGCGCGCACCCGGCGGCAGCAGGTCGTGGGTCACGGCACGTTCGTGACCGAAGGGGGGCTGGACCCGGAGACGGGCCAGGGGGTGGGCGCGGTGCACTGGCACCATGCCGCGGGCGGCGCCGAGGTGGAGGTCGACCTGGAGACCGGCAAGGTCGAGGTGACCCGCTACCACACGGAGGTCTACGTCGGCCGCGCCATCAACCCGCGCAACGCGGAACTCCAGAACGAGGGGAGCGTCACGCTCGGCATCGGCCAGACCTTCTTCGAGGAGATGCGCTTCGACCACGGCCAGCTGCTCAACGGCAACCTGGCGGAGTACATGGTGCCCTCGTTCGAGGACCTGCCTCGCGAGATGACTAACCGCCTCGTGGAGCACCCCAGCGGGCACGGCGAGGCGCACGGCCTGGGCGAGACGGCAGTGCCCCCGGTCGCTGCCGCCATCGGCAACGCTATCCGCGACGCGATCGGCGTCCGCATCCACGAGCTGCCCATCACCCCAGAGCGCGTCCTGCGCGCGCTGCTCGCGCAGCGCGGGGAGCTTGCTCCGGAGGACGAGCCATGAAGCGCGCGCTGACGCTGCACGTGAATGGCCGCGCCCATCGCGTGGAGGTGGCCACCCACCACACCCTCCTGGAGGTGCTGCGCCGCGAGCTGCAGCTGTTCAGCGTCCGCGAGGGCTGCGGGGTAGGAATGTGCGGGGCCTGCACCGTGCTGCTCGACGGCCAGCCGGTCAGCTCCTGCCTCCTGCTGGCGACCGAGGTGCGCGGGCGCCCGATCGAGACGGTGGAGGGGCTGGCCGACCGCGATCGCCTGCACCCCATCCAGGAGGCGTTCATCGCGGAGACGGCGTTTCAGTGCTCGTTCTGCACACCGGGAATGCTGCTCGCCACCAAGGCGCTCCTCGCCGAGAACCCCGATCCCACGGAGGAGGAGATCAAGGACTACCTGGCCGGCAACCTCTGCCGCTGTGGGAGCTACCTGAAGATCATCGCCGCGGTACGCCGGGCGAGCGAGCGCCTGCGCGCGGCGCGGAGGTGAGAGAGCCGATGGATCGCCATCTCCGGTCACCAGCGGGGGTCGGAGCCTTTGGCCTGCTGGCCCTTGCGGTCGGGCTCGTCCTAGCCTGCAGCCCGGCAGCCAGCGGCGCGAACCCGGCGCCCCAGCAGGTCGCGGGGCCCGCCGCAGAAGCGCCCGCGCCGGCCGCACCCCCGGCGCCGGTGCGGCTGCGCGTCGCCTACAGCCAGGTGTACCCGGGCCAGACCGTCCTCTGGACGACGCAGGAGGCCGGCCTGTTCGCCCGGCACGGGCTCGACGTCGAGCTGAGCTACATCGCTAGCTCGCAGACGGTGGCAGCCGTGCTGGCCCGCGAGGTCGACATCGCGCTGGGCGGGGGCTACGCGGTCATCAACGCGCGCCTGAGCGGGAGCGACCTGGTGATGTTCTTCGGCCTGGTGACCTGGTTCCCCTACGAGCTGATGGTCGCGCCCGAGATCGAGAGCGTGCAGGACCTGCGCGGTAAGGCGCTCGGGGTGAGCCGCTTTGGCTCCTCCTCGGACGTGGCCACGCGCCTCGCGCTCCAGCAGTTCGGCCTCGTCCCCGAGCGCGATGTGATCATCGTCCAGACGGGCTCGCTGCAGGAGCGCATCGCGGCCATGCGCGCCGGCGCGGTCGTGGGCGGGATGGCCTCGCCACCCGACCCCACCATCCTGCGCCGCCTGGGCTTCAAGAGCATCCTTGACCTCGGCTCCAGCGGCGAGCAGGAGCTGAACAACATCGCCTTCGCCAGCGCGGCCTGGCTGCGCGAGAACGAGGCTGCGGCCCAGGCCTTTGTGGACGCGCTGCTCGAGGGGATCCACTTCGCCAAGACCAACCGGGAGTTCACCGAGCGCGTGCTCGCGCAGTACCTCAAGCTGGACGATGCCGAGGCGCTGGCGGACTCCTACGACCACTTCGTGGGGCAGCACCTGGAGCGGGTGCCCGATCCGGGCCGCGAGGGGGCCCGCAAGTACCTGCAGAGCCAAGCCGCGACCGATCCCCGCGCCGCCCAAGCCCGCGTCGAGGACTTCTTCGACCTCCGCTTCCTCGAGCGCGCGGTCGCCAGCGGGCTGATCGACCGGCTATATGGCAGCGAGTGAGTGCGGCCATGGACATACGAGGGAGGCCAGGATGAGCGAGGTGCAGTGGCGCGACCTGCGGGACTGGATCCGCATCGTGGAGGAGCTGGGCGAGCTCCGGCGCGTGGAGGGCGCGACCTGGGAGGAGGACATCGGCGCGATCACGGAGATGCTCGACCACACGCCCGAGAGCCCGGCCGTGCTCTTCGACGCCATTCCAGGCTATCCCCGGGGCTACCGGGTGCTGTGCAACGCCAACGGGACCCGGCGGCGGCAGGCGGTGACCCTCGGCCTCGACCCCGCCACCGCCACCCACGAGACCCTCATGGCCTGGTGGCGCCACACCCTGCGAACGCTCCAGCCGCTGCCGCCCGTCGAGGTGGACGACGGCCCCGTCTTCGAGCAGATCGACCGGGGCGACGACGTCGACCTCACCAAGTTCCCGGCGCCCATCTGGCACCCGCTCGACGGCGGCCGGTTCATCGGTACCGCCTCCCTCAACATCATGCGCGACCCGGAGAGCGGGTGGGTGAACGTGGGCACCTACCGCAACATGATCCATGACCGCAACCACCTCGGCGTGTGGATCTCGCCGGGCAAGCACGGGCGGCTCATCCGCGAGCGCTACTTCGCCCGCGGCGAGAAGGCGCCGATCTGCGTCTCCGTGGGCCACGACCCGCTCCTGTTCATCGCCGCCTGTGTCGAGGGGCTGCCGCCGGGGCTGAGCGAGTACGCTTGGGCCGGCGGCGTGATCGGCCGCCCCGTGCCCGTGGTGCGCGCCCCGATCACCGGCCTGCCGATCCCGGCCTACGCGGAGATCGTGCTGGAGGGCTACATCGACCCGGCCGACATGCGGGTCGAGGGCCCCTACGGCGAGTTCATGGGCTACTACGCCAGCGGCGCGCCCACCCTCCCCACAATGGAGGTCGTGGCGGTCTACCACCGGCGGGACCCGATCATCCTGGGCTGCCCCCAGGGCAAGCCGCCCCACGAGGACAACCAGTTCCTGGCGTACGTGCGCTCCTGCCTGATCTGGGAGCAGCTCGAGCGCGCGGGCGTGCCGGACGTGCGCGGCGTGTGGTGCCCGCCCATCGCGGCCAACCGCTTCCTGACCATCGTGTCCATCAAGCAGCGCTACCCCGGCCACGCCCGCCAGGTCGGCGTGCTCGCCGCCCAGGTGGGCGCCGCGGCCTACATGGGCCGCTACATCGTCGTCGTCGACGAGGACGTCGACGTGACCAACCTCGAGGAAGTGCTGTTCGCGATCCTCACCCGCAGTGACCCGAAGCGCTCGATCGAGATCCTGCACCGCTGCTGGAGCGGGCCGCTGGACCCGGCCATCCCGCCGGAGGAGCGCGGCTTCAACTCGCGGGCCATCATCGACGCCTGCCGGCCCTACGAGTGGCGCGACCGGTTCCCCACGCCCATCGTCACGGCGGAGCGCGCCGAGGCCACGCGCCGCAAGTGGGGCCACCTCCTGGCGCCCACGTCCGAACCGGTGCGCGCCGCCGACGCCACACCGGTCTAGGCCTGCCCCGCACCCGTCCGGCCACGCTGAGCCTGCCGCGCTCCCGCTCAGGGTGCGCTCGGTAAGGGAGTAGCGGGCGGCCCCGGCCGGGGCCGCCCGCGCGCTGGTATCTCGATCCGCGCACAAAATCCTCGGCCGCCCCCTCGCGCATGGTACGATGATGGCGAGGCATCGCACACGGCCGGTCGGCTCCGGGCGCGCACCGCGGCGCGCCCAGCGCCCTCACCGGCGCTACCGTCGCGACGCAACGGCGCGTTGCGCGAAAGGGGACTGACCATGGTTGATCGGCGCGTACAACGGGCCTATGAGGTCCGGTTCGGCTCAGATTTCACCGCCTTCTCCCCCGAGGCGCCCCCCCTCACCGGGGTGGTCGATGTGCACGCCCACGGCCACGCCGGCCAGCAGGACCCGCTGGCCGTCGGTCGCCTCGCCAGCCGCGCGGGCATGGGCGGCATCCTTTGGAAGACCCTGGGCGATCCCCGCGCCCCCTGGCTCGCCCACCGCGCACTGACCGAGGCGCTGGCCCGCTGGGCGGAGCAGGAGCGGGTAGCTCCCGTGGCCTGCGCCTTCGGGCTGATGACGGAGACGCCCTTCGGCGGTCCCACGCTCGCCTGGGTCCGGGAGGGCGTCGAGCAGGGTGCCGCAGCGGTCTGGCTCCCCGTGCTCACCAACGTGAACAGCCTGATGCGAGTCGGCGCGCCCGGGCGGTTCCTGGGCCGCCAGGGCTACCTGCCACCGCTCACGGAAGCGCAGGCGCGGGCGGTGGGCGGCATCACGCTGCAGGAGAACGGGCGCCTGCGCCCCGAGATTGTGGACATCATCCACTTCCTAGCAGATCGCGACGTGGCGCTCTTCTTCGGCCACGCCTCGCCCGCCGAGGTGCTCCTCCTGGCCGAGGAGGTGGAGCGCATCGGCTTCCGCAAGGCCGTGGTGGACCATCCCTTCAGCCCGATCATCGGGTTGACGGTGGAGGAGCTACGCCAGGTGGCCGCCGCGGGAGTGTACGTGAACTGGACGTACGACGAGCTCTCGCCCCTGCTCGGCGTGGATCCCCAGGACATGGTAGCGGCCATCGAGGCCATCGGGCCCGAGCGCTGCCTGCTCTCCAGCGACTCGGGCGATCCGGTCCTGCCGCACAGCGTGGAGAGCATGCGCTTGATGGTCGCCACGATGACGTACTATGGTATACCCGCCGCGGCTGTCCACCAGATGGCGGTGGAGAACCCGAGCCGCATCATGGGCCTCCCGGTGCCCGCGCAGGCGCGTGCCGGCTGAGGCCGCCAGCAAAGAGGGAGGGGGAATATGCGGCACCGCCTCGTGTTCGGCATCCTGGCGCTTGTCGTCATCGGCACCAGCACTGTCGCCCCGGCCCTGGCTCAGGGCGAGCCACCGCTACCGGGCCCCCCGGGGCCGCTGCCGACGGCATCACGCACCGGCCACCCGGGCGACCAGATCTGGGCGGCGCCCTGCGACGGCTGCCGAGTGCTCGTCGACCCGTGCGAGTTCCTCGGGCTCTGCATGCCGCTCCCGCCGGGGCTCTGGCCGGCGGAGCTGGGCCTCCATCCCACCACGATCCATCCCAACCTGTTCTTGTTCTTCCCCAGCGGGCCGTACCTCTGTGGGCGGCGGGCCGGCGACCAGCCGGTGAGCTGCGCCAGCGCGGGGCTGATCCCGCCCCCCACAGGCCCTGCCCCGGTCCGGCCCGGGGAGGCGCCGCCGCGGTAGGGACCCGCTCGGGTCCTGGGCGGGGCGGGTGTGGCGACGTGCACACCCGCCCTCTCGCGACCCGGCAGATAGGGAGGCTTGCGCCTGGCGAGGCCTTGCGGTCGTGCACGGTGCCGCGGAGGATGGGGAGCCCCGTCTGAGCCGGTGGACGCGGCGGGCTGCCTCTCGGTAGAATACAGTGTCCGCCCTGCCGAGGTAGCTCAGTTGGTAGAGCACGCGACTGAAAATCGCGGTGTCGGCAGTTCGATTCTGCCCCTCGGCACCACAAATCCCTAGCAAAAACCAGGGCAACTCGAAAGCCGCTCCGGCCGAGAGCGGTTTTCTGTGTGGGCTGCTAGCCAATCTGCTAGCCAGAGACCTCCCGGGCGCCAAAGAGGGCGTCCAGCTTCGCCGCCGCCCCCCGCTGCAGATCCGGCAGGACGTGGCTGTACACATCCACGGTCACGCTGATGGTGCTGTGGCCGAGGCGCGCCTGCACGACCTTCGGGTGCTCGCCCAGGCTCAGGGCAGGGTCGCCGCCGTGGACTTCGCCCAGGCGGCCATCGGCCCGGGCATGGCCATCTTCTCCCGGTACAGCCGGGTGCTGGAGGCCAGCGGCCGGCCCATGAGCGTGCGCACGGCCCTCGGCCTCATCGATCAGGTCCTGACCGAGGTCCTCTCGGAGCAAGAAGACGAGTTCGACAACGACACCCGCTGGGCTATCGCCTGGTTTGAGCAGCACGGGTTCGGCGAAGGCGAGTTCGGGCAGGCGGAGCTGCTCTCCAAGGCCAAGGTGACCACGGTGAGCGGGCTCGTGGAGGCCGGCATCGTGGTCTCCAGGGGCGGCACGGTGCGGCTCTTGCGCCCCGAGGAACTCCGCAAGGACTGGAACCCGGAGCGTGACCGGTGGTTCACCGTTTGGGAGGCCACCCATCACCTGCTGCGGGTGTACTATTACGAGGAAGCCGGCAACGAGGCCACGGCGGGCCTCCTGCGGCAACTGGGCGCCCGCGGGGACCTCGCCCGGGAGCTCGCCTACCGGCTCTACAGCGCGTGCGAGAAGCGCAAGTGGTCGCAGGAGGCCCAGGCCTATAACGCCCTGGTCTCGGACTGGCCGGAGCTGGCCCGCCTGGCGAAGGAAGCGCGGACGGAAACGGGTCTGCTGTTTGCGGACGCCACGGAGGCGAGGGGAGATGGCTGAAGCAAGGCCGGCCGTCGCGGATGCCCAGGACCCCGTCCTGAACCTTGCGGTGGGGCGCATCGTCGAGCGGTTCCGACCGCTGCGCATCATCCTCTTCGGCTCGCGCGCGAGGGGCGAAGCCGGACAGTGGAGCGATATCGACCTTCTCGTCGTGTTGCCGGAGCTCCGCGATAAACGGCAAACGACGGTGGAGATCCTCCGGGCCCTGAGTGATCTGCCGATCGCGAAAGACATTGTGGTGACCAGCCCGGCAGAGATCGAGCGTCGTGGGCGCGTGGTGGGAAGTGTGCTCCGAGCAGCGCTGCGCGAGGGGAAGGTGATCTATGAGCGCACCTGAGTCAGCTGAGGAGGCGCAGCGCTGGCTCACGTTTGCACAACAGGATCTGCTGGAGGCAGAGGCGCTGATGACGAGGGAGGAAGCGATCCCCCGCCACGCGTGTTGGTTCGCTCAGCAGGCGGCGGAGAAAGCCCTCAAAGCAGCGCTCGTGCTGGAGGACATCGAGTTCCCTTTCGGCATGACTCGATGCGTTGCGGAACCTGCTCCCCGTCGGCTGGCGGGTGAAGGAAGAGCACCCGCATCTTGCTGATCTGACCGTCTGGGCTGTCGAAGCCCGCTATTCCGGGGACTGGCCTGAGGCGACGCGCGAGGACGCCCAACGTGCCGTGCTCCGGGCCAAGGCGGTGCTGTCCTCCATCGTTGAGAACTTCCGCAGTCGCGGCGTGGGAGTACAGGGTGGTTAAGGGGATACTGGAAGCCGAGACCGCGTCGCCCATCGGTCACCCTCGCGGCGGCGTCTCCGAGACGGGAGAAACCACCACCGCAGCAGCCAGCGGGACGACCGGGACCGACACGCCGGTCGAGCTTCCCCCGGCACTCCCGAAGCGGTTCCACGGCACGGTCGCGCTCGACCCCCTCCGGCCCGGCGCGGACGCCGGTCGGGTGGGGCAGGAGGTGATCGCGCACCTCAGCGGCCTGCCAGGAGCCCGGGTGCAGGTGACGTTGGAGATCGAGGCGATAGTGCCCGAGGGGGTGCCGGAGAACGTAGCGCGCATCGTGACCGAGAACGCGCGGACCCTGAAGTTCGCCAGCCAGGGCTTCGAGCCGGAGTAGACTCCGCCGCGTCCGGCCGTGAGCCGGTCGAGCGCTGCTGCCACGGGCCGGCACCCCACGGGACTGGCCGAGCGCTGAGCCGATTCGGCGGGCGACCGAGCGACAGGATGCCGGCCGACTCGCTCATCCGCTGCCCTGGCTGCAGCCGCGTGCCCGGCGCTCTCGTGCAGGGGAGGTCATCCTCTGCTACCGCGGCCGCGAATAGGTCGTTTGTTTCTTGACCATCCGCTGCGAGCGGTGCGGAGCACGGAGTGGTAGTACTCGCCTGCCCCGGCACGGTCGAGTGCGTATAGCCGCCCTTCTATTCCTCCCGGCTAGAAACGCTCGTCCCTCACGCTCCTCATTGCCACGGTGGCCTGCCCCCCCTACAATGGTTCCCAGCCTGGCAGGAGAGTGCTGCTGTTGGGAGGGTCGTCGCACGTCCGTGCCGTAGTGTTCTAGCCCCGCGGCGGGAGCGCGACAGAGCGGCTCCGCCAGGGAAGCCTGGCAAGGAGTGGCCCATGAGACGCAGGCTGAGTGGTCTCCTCACGCTGCTGTTGATCGGGATCGGTTGCAGTCCGGCCGCCCCGCCGGCGTCTGTAGCCGGGCCTGAGCGGGCCACGACGGGGGCGGCCACCGCCGCCCAGGCAGACACGGACTACCGGCAGCGGGTGATCGAGGGCGCCCGGGCGGAAGGGCAAGTCAATGCCGCCCTGCAGTCGGCCTGGACGCCCGAGGGCCTCCGCCAGCTCGAAGACGCCATCGAGCGGGAGTACGGTGTCCGGATCAAGATCAACTTCACGCCCGTCCAGATCTATCCCCAGCGCCTTGCCGAACTCACCGCCGAACTCGCCGCCGGCCTCACGCCCTCCTTCGACCTGCACCAGACCGCGACCGCGAGCGCACTCCGGATGCTCGATCGCGACCTGCTCGAGCCTGTGAACTGGGCGGCGCTGCTGCCACAGGGCACCCCGCCGGCGATCGTCAAGGCAGACAACCGCTTTCTAGTCGTCTATACCGATCACATCGGCCTGATGTACGACCCGACGGTGATCTCCGAGGCAGAGGTGCCACGCTCGATCAAGGACTTGAGCAACCCTCGCTGGCGCAGCAAGGTCATGCTCGCCCAATACGCGGATATCTACACTGCCTGGATAACCATGCTGGGTCGTGAGCAAACTCTTGCGGCCCTGCGCGCCGCAGTCCAGAACGGTGCGATCACAGATATCTATGCTAACGAATACACCAGATTCGCGGCTAAAGAGTATCCGATGGCGGTAATCACCAGCACATACTATCTTACTGCCTTGAAGCGCGGCATCCCTGCTGCCTTTGCATCGCTTGATTTCGCTTACAATACGGACCACTACGTGGCAATACCAAGGCGGGCGGCCCATCCGAACGCGGCGAAGCTGCTCGCTGCCGTCCTGGTCGGGCCGGAGGGGCAGCGCATCGCCGAAGAACACCTCGGCATTAGCAACCGCTACTATGAGGGCTCTGTAGAGAACCGTCTCGAGCAGGCGGCGCTCGCCGCGGGCTTCCCGTCGTTCACCTGGTGGGAAAGCGCCGAGGTGAAAGCGCTCGTCCTCTCGGCGGAAGGTGAGGAGCTGTCGCGGGAGATCGACCGGATCTTCAAGGGCGGCTAGCCCCTCACCGCGCTGTCCGCGGTGAACTCACCGTCTCGCCTCAGGTCCCACGCCTACGCCGGTAAGGCGTAGCCCAGCGACAGGTGGAGGCGGGGTGGAACCCGCCGGGAGGGATCCGCGACTTAGGCCAAGGTCATTATCTTATAGACGCAGGTGCGACCACGCGGCGGCCGCGCGGGTTCTGATACTGGCGCGGGCGGAACACGCGGCGGCAGCGTCCGCTCACGCGCTCACGCGCAGGGCGCCCAGCACCTCGCTGGCGAAGCGGTCCATCGCCCGCAGGATGGCGTCGTAGGGCAGCCCGACGTGGGCGAACACGAAGGCCCAGTCGCTAAACTCGAGCTCCTCCTGCAGGTAGGCCAGCGTCTCGCGGCAGGCCGCTGGCTCGCCCATGATCACCCGCGCGCGGGCCTGCAGATCCTCGAAACGCAGCTGCCCCGTCTGGGCCAGCACCGGCCCGTGCGCCGGGTAGGGATGGAACTCCCGCCCCACGCCGGCCAGCTCCTGCGCCCGCCGCGCCGCGCCGAAGTAGCCCTCCATGGCGCGCGCCCCCACCGCCCGCACCTCGGCCGCACTGCTGCCCACATAGACGTGCCAGACGCCCAGCACGCGCTCGCCCTCCGGGGGATGCCCTGCGGCGCGGTAGGCCTGCCGGTACAGCGCGATCCGCTCCTTGTGCCCCGCCACATCGTGCAGGAAGCCGATGACCATCATCCGGTAGCCCTGCTCGCCCGCCCAGCGGAAGGTCTCGGGCGTCGCCGTGGCTGCCACCCACACCGGGGGATGGGGCCGCTGCACAGGCTTGGGCAGCACGACGGGCACGTGGTAGCGCCCGTACTCCCCATCGTAGTCCAGCCGCTCCTCGGTCCAGGCGCGCAGGATGACCGTCAGGTTCTCGCGGAAGCGCTCGCGCGCCGTCTCCAACGCAACGCCGAAGTTGTCCGCTTCGAGCTTCTGGAAGCCCACGCCCACGCCGAACTCGAACCGGCCCTCGGTGAGCACGTCGACTGTGGCGTAATCCTCCGCCACGCGCAGCGGGTGGTGGAAGGGCAACAGCGCCACAGCGGTGCCGAAGCGGAGCCGAGGCGCCTCGGCCGCTAGCGCCGGGATCACGACCTGGGGGCTGGGCAATATCCCGCCGAAGCCATGGAAGTGGTGCTCGGCCAGCCAGAAGGTGCCGAATCCCAGCGCCTCCGCCTGCCGCGCCTGCGCCCGCAGGCTCGCGTAGAAGGGAGCGCTCTCCACCCGGAAGTCCGGATAGAATGCAGGCAAGCAGAAAACCCCGTACCCCATGTGCTTGCCTCCGTGCGATCCACGCCCCGTGGCACGCCTTCCCCGGGCGCCGTGCGCAAGTAGCCGGCGGGCAATGCTGCTCCGCCCCCACACCGAGCACCGGCACCCAGGTCAAGCGCCTCCGGCGCAGGCTGACACAGCCCTCACACCCCAGTCCTCGGAGCGGTCCCCGCGCTTCCGCCGGTCGGCCTGCCGCGCGCCCCTGGCCGGCCAGAGCGGTCAGCAGCCCCAGCGCGCCGCCAGCGCGGGGCCCGCCCGGCGGTGGCTCACGGTGCCTGCTGGAACTCGAGCGTGTGGCCGTCCGGATCGCGGATGAACACCTGGTCGCTCCCCACGAGCCCGGTGATCTCCTGGTAGGGGATGCCCAGCTGCCGCAGCCGGGCCCGCAGGGCATCGAGGTCCGCAACGGCGAACGCCGTGTGTCGCCCGGTCGGCGAGATGCGTGCCTCCGGGCCGGGCACATAGTCGTCGCTCACGATCAGATGGATCTGCGGCCCGCCCTCTGGATAGCCCAGCCAGACGCCCGGCGCCGGCAGGTTGGGGCGCGGCAAGACCTGCAGCCCCAGCACCTCGCGATAGAACCGGAGCGCGGCCTCCAGGTCGCGCACCGGAATCCCCTCGTGGAGCGTGCCGACGAGTGCCGGCGCCGGCACCGCGGTCGTCTGACGCTCCTCGCCCGTGATCGCCATTGCTGCTCCCTCCCTCACTAGTGGTTCTGCAAGCCCGCCCGGCCCGCCGGCGCGGCACGGGCTACAGCCGTAGGAAGCGGATCGCGTTCTCCCCCAGGATCTTGCGCTTGACGGTCTCGGAGAGATCGCCACGCTCCCGGATCTCGGCGAACGAGTTCTCTCGCGCCTCCACATGCGGGATGTCCGCCGAGAGCATGATCTGGTCCTCGCCCAGCAGCTCGATCACCCGCGGCAGCAGCGCCTCGTCGCCCTCGCAGGTGAGGTAGATCCGCCCCTCGCGCAGGTACTCGCTCGGCCGTTTGCGCGGCAGGTCGCTCGTATCGATGTGCTGGTGCGCCTCCCAGTACTGGTCCATGCGCTGCACGAGGTAGGGCAGCCAATCGGCCCCTGCCTCGTAGAAGGCTACTCGCAGGTCCGGGTGGCGGTCCAGCACGCCGCCGCCCACGATGCTGAAGAAGCCCATCAGCGGTGGCAGGGAGAAGCCGATGAGCAGCGCGGCGTAGGTCCCGCGGCAGCTCGCCGTCAGCCCCGGGTGGCTCCAGCCCGTATGGATGCAGACGGGCAGCCCCAGCCGCGCCGCCTCGGCGAAGACGGGGTCGAACTCCGGCTCATGCAGCAGCTTCGGCCCCGCCGTGCCGTAGATCGCGGCGCACACGGCGCCCAGCTCCTTGGCCCGGCGCAGCTCGGCGACGGCCGCGGGCACGTTCCGAAGGGGGATCATCGCCGCCCACTTCAGGCGCTCGGGCGCCTCACGGCACACCCCGGCCATCCAGGTGTTCCAGCTCCGCATCAGCGCCGCCTCGAACTCCAGGTCGTCGGTGAGCGGCGCGAGAAAGACCGTGGAGAAGATCACCTGGACATCCAGGCCCATGGCATCCATGTCGCGCAGCCGGGCGGTGGGGTCGAGCAGCGTCTGGCTGCCGTACGACCAGCTCTTCTCCCGCCCGAAGGTGGACACCGGCGGGGTGCCGAAGAACATCCGGCCCGGGCCCTGGGGGTTGGGGTGTAGCCGCCCGTCGACGAGCCAGAACGCATCCTGCTTGGTCGTGAGAGGGGCGCTCTCCACCCGCACGATGGCCGGACGACGCGCCGTATAGGGCGGCTCGAGCGCCGCCCAGGCCTCCTCCGGCTCCTCCACATGCGAGTCGACGTCGATCACCAACGGTCGGGCCATGGCCGTCCTCCTCGCACACAGGCCTGGCGAGGGGCCGCTTAAATAGCGGCCGTCGCCTCCGCTTCCTGCCCGGCGGGCGGCCCGCGTTGCCGCATCCCGCCTTCCTACCCTACGCTCCGCGCGGCCGCAGCGATTTATGGCGAACGCCCGCCCCCGGTGCATTCTGGTAGGTGCTGCGATCCTAGCACCACAGCGCGCCCAGGGGCAAGCTGCCCCTCAGCGCAGCTGCGCCACAGCGGCGTCTAGGTACCGGTACTCCACGAAGGTGCTCAGGTCCGCCTTGGTCCGCACGTCGCCCTCCCGCACCCAGAACTCCTGCTGGCGGTTCAGATCGTCGAGGTCGATCCGGCCATTGGGCGGCGCGCCGGAGATCTTCGCCCGGCTGAGCACCTCGACGGGGATGTTCGTCCAGCGGCTCACGATGTCCAGCAGAGCCGGCTCTACCAGCCGGTCGTCCTGGATCCCCGCCTCGAAGTCGCGGAGCCCCTTCACGAAGCCGACCAGGAACGCGGTGTTGGCAGCGTCGCCGCGGCTAAGCATGCTCGGCCCGACCACGATGATCGATGCGGCATCCTTCCAGACCATCTCCTGGACGCCGAGGACGCGCACCCCGATCCCACGGCTCTCGATCAACACCGGGAACGGCTCGACCACCGCCACCGCATCGACGGCTCCGTTGGCCAGCGCCTGCACCGAATCGGCCATGCTCAGCCGCTGCACCTCGATGTCCTGCAGGCTCATCCCGTTCTGGTAGAGCACCCGGCGCATGGTGAAATCGATGGGCGAACCCTCCACCATGAAGCTGAGGCGCTTGCCCTTGAGATCCTGGACCGTCTGGATCTGATCAGCCAGCTCCCGGCGAGCCATCAGCTCGGTGCCGTTCCAGCTGATGACCGAGACGGCCTTTAGCTGAACCCCGCGCGCCAGCGCGTTGAACAGCGCAGGGCCGGGCACCCCGTGGCCCGCTTCGAGCTGTCCGGCCGAGACCGCCGGGATGAGCAGCGCGCCAGAGTCGAAGGGAGTCATCTCGATATCGATGCCCTGCTCGGCGAAGTAGCCGCGCTCCACCGCGACATACATCGGCCCGGCCGAGATGATGGGCACATAGCCGTAGCGGATGGTCTGGCGCGGCGGCGCGGCGACGGGGGCGGTCACTGCCGGGGATGGGGCTGCCGCTGGCGCCGGCGCGCGCGGCGGTGCGGCGGCTGGCGCGCACGCCAGGACGAGCAGCAGCAAGCAGCCTACCGCGGGAGATACGCGCATAGCTCGCCCTCCTCATAGAGCCATAGCAGCGATCTCAGGCTGAATCGGCACGCGGCCACGAAGCTCAAGCCTACACCACAACAGCAGACGCGACGCGTTCCCCTGCACGCACTACCGAGACGAGCGCTGCGCTCACCAACCGAGCGCTCCCTTGGGGAGCATAGGCTGTGTCACGGTCGGTGTCCAGCCACTAATGGCTGGCGATAACTTCAGTGACTTTTGAACCAACTGCGATTTGAGCCGCGCTGATCCTGACTCTATGATGGGGTCGTACTCCACGCGCGAGGCCGAGAGGTCACATCAGGAGGCTCTCCATGGTGACGCCCCACGTGCTGTTTCCCACGTCCGTCTGCGCCAGGTGGAGCATGCAGCGCCTGTCCGCGTACCTGCGGCTGGTGCTCGTTGCGGCGCTCCTGCTCGCGCCCAGTCTGGCCTGCAGCGCGCCGGCCGCCACGCCCCCGCCGGCAGCCACGCCGGCGTCGTCCGGCGTCGGCGCCCCTGCCGCGCCCGCGGCTCCCCCCGCCCCGCGCGAGCCAGCGCTCGTCCGGATCACCGACATCCAGATCACCTCTGCAGCGGGCAGCTACATCGCGGCCGCGAAGGGCTACTTCGAGCAGGAGGGCATCCGGGCCGAGTTCGTGCCAGTAGCCACCTCGGACCAGATCCCGGCGCTAGTCGCCGGCCAGGCCGACGTGGCCGGCGCGGCGATCAACGCGTTCCTGTTCAACGCGCTCGCCCGGGGGGTATCCATCAAGATGGTGGCCGACCATGGCGCGAACCTGCCCAACGCTTCCGCCGGCGGCTGGGTCGTGCGCCGGGACCTCGTCGAGAGCGGCGCCTACCGAGGGCCCGCTGACGTCCGCGGCTGGCGGGTCGCCAGCGGCTCGCCCGGCAGCACGGCCGACATCACGCTCGACCGCTTCCTGCGCAGCGGCGGCCTGCGCTACGAAGACGTGACCCTCGTTCAGATGACGTTTCCGGACATGATCCCGGCCTTCGCGAACCAGGCCATCGATGCCGCCTACTGGCAAGAGCCGTTCACGACCATCGCGGTGGAACGGGGGCTGGTGGTGCGCGGCCCCATCGGCTACGACATCTACCCCTACCAGCAGATCGGCGTCGTGCTGTTCGGCAACCGGTTGGCAGGCGACCGCGAGCTCGGCACGCGTTACCTGCGGGCTTACACGCGGGGCGTGCGCGACTACGTCCGGGCCATGCTCGACCGCGACCCGGCCGCCTTCGATGAGGTCGTCCCGATCCTGATCGAGCGCACGACGGTCAAGGACCGGGCGCTGTTCGAGAAGGCGATCCCCTCCGGCCTCAAGCCCGATCCGATCCCCAACGTGCAGTCGATCATCGACGACCAGGAGTGGCTCATCGAGCACGGGCTCGTCGCGCAGCGCGTGAACGTGCTCGACTTCGTCGACCTCTCCATGGTCGAGGAGGCGATCCGCCAGCTCGGGCCCGCCCAGCGGTAGGGGCGGGCTGCAGCTCCCGGCGCGAGTCCCTGGAAAGGAGCGGGCATGGCAGAGCGTGACGCCGATGTCGTGGTGATCGGTGGCGGGGGAGCCGGCCTGGCCGCCGCGGTGGCCGCCGCCGAGGCCGGCGCGTCGGTGCTGGTCCTGGAGCAGCAGCCAGCGCCCGGGGGCAAGACCGCGCTGGCGATGGGGAGCATCACCGCGGCGGAGACGGGCCCCCAGCGCCGCCACGGCGTGCACGACTCCCTACTGGCGCACCGCGAAGACCTGCTGCGCTGGCTGGCCCGCCACGGGCGCGCGGCGGCACCCGACGACCCCTCGGTAGCGGTCGTCCTCGAGGACGGCGCCGCCGTGGTCGGCTGGCTCGAACAGCTCGGGGTTACCTTCAGCGGCCCCCATCCCGAGCGGCCGCACCGCGCCTACCGGCTGCACTGCGCCGTGCCCGATGGCGCGGCCTACATCAACTGCCTGGCGCGGGCGCTCGCCCAACAAGGCGGTGTGCTCCGCTGCGGCGCAGGGGCAGCGGGCATCGCGCTCCGCGACGGCGGGGTCGAGGTCGCGCTCGCTGGCCGGCCGGAGCGGCTGAGCGCTGGCGCGGTGGTGCTGGCCGCGGGCGATTACAGCGGCGCGGTGGAGCGCTTCCGTCCTGCCGCGCGCCTAGAGGTAGAGCCCTTGCGCGCGTGGGCGCGCGGCGACGCGCTCCAGCTCGCCCAGGCGCTCGGCGCGGCGCTGCGCGGGATGGACGAACCCCTCGTCCCCAGCGTCCGGTTCAGCGAGCCGCCCTACACCGAGCCCGACGCCCAGCTCTACGCCGCGGGCGCCATCCTCGTGGATGAGCAGGGCCAGCGCCGCGATCAGGATGGCGAGCCGCCCGCCTATACCCCGGCGGTCTGCGCGGCGCGCCAGCTGTGGATGGTCTTCGGCGGCGAGCTCGTCGACCGCTTGGCGCGCCCCGCGGATGACGCGCCCTGGGCGCGCGATGGCTGGCGGCGCACGGGGCGCCTGTTCATCTGCACCGCGCCAGGGCGCGGCTACGACTACCTGGAAGACGCCCTCGCACGGCCCGGCTGTGCCCAGGCGGCCTCCCCCGAAGCGCTGGCGCGCGCCGTCGGCATCGACCCCCGTGGGCTGGCCGCCACGCTCAACGCGCTTAACCGTGACCGCGCCCGTCAGGGGCGCTACCTGCCCATCGCCCGTCCGCCCTTCGTCGCACTGGGCCCCCTCCGCGCGCGCCTGCTGCTGACACACGGAGGCATCCACGTGGACACGCGGCTCCAGGTGCTGCGCGCCGATGGCACCCCCGTGCCCCGGGTCTTCGCCGCGGGCAACGCCGCCTACTCGGTCGGCTGGGCCGGCGCCCACGGCTACAGCCTGGCCTGGGCGTTCGCCTCGGGGCGTCGCGCGGGCCGCCATGCTGCCGCGGCCGCGCTAGCGGCTGGCTAGCGTCAGGGCGCCGGGCCGCGCAGTGGGCGTGTTAGCTCTCCGGCACGCGGCCGATTTCGGCGAGCACCTCCTCCAGGAGGTCGGTGCCCCACAGCGCTGCGAAGGCCGCGTCGGGCACCGGCTCCGGGACGAGCCCCTGCTCGCGGAAGAACCGGTAGCAGTACAGGACGGAGTCCCGGTGCGGCTGGCCGTTGGGATGGATGCCCGGCGGCGCCATTTGGCGCACCGCCGCCACATCGATCCGGGTGTGCCGCGCTACGGACTCGTCGACCTGGTCGCGGGTGAGCTCGCCGGGGCGCCCAGCGAGCGCGGCGTTGTAGGCGCGCGCCGCCCGGAGATAGGCGCGGACCCAGGCCTTCGCGACCGGCCGGTTCGCGTAGAGCTCGTCGGAGAAGCCAGCCATCCCGAACTGGAAGCCCGGGTAGAGGTCACCGACGCTGAACACCTTGACGCCCGTGCCCTGGCGGAGCACCTCGGCCAGGAACGGCTCGGAGACCATGCCCGCATCTACCGCGCCGTTGGCGAAGGCGGCGACCATATCTGGGAAGGAGAGCGGTTGGATGTTGACGTCGTCCAGCGTCAGTCCCACGCGCTGCAGCCCGGCCGCGAGCGCGCACGCGCTGACCGTGCCCTTGCCCGGCGGCGTAATCGCGATGCTGAGGCCGCGGAGATCCTCGATCCGCTGCCCGCGGCCGCGCTCGTAGAGCTCCCGGCGTATCACCACGTGCTGGTCCCCGTATCCGCCGTAGAAGCTGCCCTTGTCGAGTACCACCTTGAACTTGACCCCCCGCGCGATCGCGTTCCACGCCGCGGGGTTACCGGCGATGGAGGAGATGTCCACCTGGCCGGTGGCCAGGGCGGGCATCATCTCCGAGGCGCTGGCAAAAGACACGAACTCGAGGTCGATACCCTCCTGCTGGAAGTAGCCGTAGTCGGCGGCGATGTAGGCTGCAACGTCGCTGGCGTTGTTCTGCGTCGCCATGCGGACGCGCACCAGCGCCGGCGCCGGCGTGGCGACACCGGCCGCGGCGGGCGCCGCCGGCGGCGCGGCCGGTGCCGGCGCGGCGGGGCGGGTGGGGCTAGCGCCCGGCGCACAGGCCACCAGGGCAAGTGCGGTGCAGAGAAGCCCGAGCAGACGCAGCACTGCGGTAGCCATCAGTCCCTCCTTGCAAGGAGCACAGCACGGAAACCCGATGCTAGGCAAGCACTCGCGTCAGGCCCCTTCCGGAACGCGGTAGACGAGCGCCGGCTGGAGATCGTCGTAGCCGCTGGGCCGCAGGGCGCGAAGCGCGGCCAGCGGCTCGGCCATGAGCGGCGCGAGCTGCACGGCGCGCTCGGCCGAGAGCGGGAGGCCAGCGTACCGCGCCAGCTGGACGAGCAGCTCGGCGGAGATATTGAAGCGGGGCTCCTCGCGCGACGTGACCATAGCTTCTTCTCCCCACCTGGGGGTGCATCACGGCCGGTACGGCCCCAGCACCCGGAGCGCGAACTCGGCAAAGCGGTTGTCAACTACCCGGTCCACGTCAATCGGCTGCTGCACCTGTCCCTGCGCCACGTACCAGTCCTGCTGCGCCCGGATATCCGCGGTGTTGATCCGCCCGTCGGGATTGACGTAGGGCATCCCCATCTGCGCGTAGAGCGCAGGGTCCTTGACCGGCAGGTGCTTGATGAGTTGGCTCACCGCCGCGGCGCGATCGCCGCCGGCGTCGAAGAACGTCCGCACGTAGTCGCGCACCCCCTTCAGGTAAGCGACCAGGAAGTTGCTGGCGACCGGCTCCTTCTGGGCGAAGCCGGCCGAGTAGAGCACGACGGTGATCTCGCGGCCGGGCGCCAGCTTCTCCGCGGACACGAGGACCTCCAGCACCCCTTGCTGGCGCCCCAGAGTGATGAACGGCTCGATGAGAAACGACGCGGCGAGCGAGCCGTTCTGGAGCCCCGCCAGGGTGTCGGGGAAGGAGACCGTCTGCTGCTGCACATCGGCGAGGGAGAGCCCCTCGGCCTGCAGGGCCGTGGCGACCAGCAACTGGGCTAGAGCCCCCTCCGTCAGGACGTTCACCGGCAGCCCCCGCAGGTCGGCTACCCGCCGGATCCTTCCCGCCTCCATCAGAGGTTTGGAGGCCACGATCGCGTAATACGGCCGCTGCTCGTCGAGGTTCCGGGCGATCCCCTGGTTCGCCACCATCTTGATCTCGATGCCCCGCGCGATGGCATTGAAGAAGCCAGCACTGCTAGCCCCATCGAAGGCGACGTCGAGCTGCCCGGTGCTCACCAGCGGGATCATGTTGACGATCGTATCGAACTGCTGCAGCTCGAGCGTGATGCCCATCTCCTGGAAATAGCCCCGCTCCAGGGCCATGAACAGCGGCGAATCCGTCAGGGCGAAGATCGATCCGGCCCGCACCGTCGCGCTGACCGGGGTAACCTGCGCCGCGGGCGGCGCGGCCGTGGGTGTCGGCGCCGGCCGCGGGCCGGCGCCCGCGCAGCCGGCCAGCCCGGCGATCAGCCATGTGCTCAGGACCAGTCTCAGGCGGCTCCAGCGAGCGCGACGACCGTTGTGCTGCATAGTGTACCTCGCAAGGGGCTGCGCTCCGCCCGTGCTTAGCGCCGGATAGGCAGCAGCAGGTGGCTAGGACGCGCGCGATCGTGATAGATCGTGTCGGTGCCCATCTTCACCCCGTAGTCGTGGCCGAACGGCGCGTCGAGCACGGGCGAGTCGCCGGGCGCGATCTCCAGCCGGATGCGGTGGCCCCGCTTGAACACCCAGGAGGTCGGCCAGACCTCGATAGCGAACTCGTACACCTGGCCCGGGACGAGCGGCTGCCGCTCGGTGTGGGAGTGGAACGGCCGGTACGGCGTGCTCCGCGCCGGGTCCAGCGCGCGGTGCGAGGCCCGCAGCCAGCCCCGCGTTATCCCACCGGGCGGCGAGCCCTGCTCGCCCGGCGGCGCCTGATCGGCGAGCTTCACATAGAAGTCGGTGTCGGTCTGATCGGAGGCGGCCCACAGCCGCAGCACGATGGGCCCTAGGATCTCCACGTCTTGCTCCAGCGGCGGGGTGGTGAACGTCACGATCTTCGCCACCCCGTCCAGCGTGCCGTCCGGGCGCAGCACCGCCGTGCCGGGTCCCGGCCAGCCGCCCCACTCGGGATGCGGGTAGGTATAGGAGGTAGGCGGCGCCCCCGCTGGCGGCGCCTCCCAGGACAGGCAGCCGTCGTTGAGCGATTCGACGGCGCCCGCCTTGCCCGGCGCCAGGTAGAGCGGCGTGTACTCGACGTCGCGCGGCGGCCAGTCCGGGAGCGTCCGCCACGCGCCGCTCGGCCGCACCATGTAGCGCACCGGCGGCTCGTCCATGATGCCGGTGTCGATCCCCTTCAGCCAGTAGTCGTACCAGCGCAGCAGCTCGAGGTGCAGCTCCTTAGAGGCAAACAGCGCCTGCGGGCCACGGAGGCCGCTCCCGCTGTAGATGGTCAGCTTCTTGGGCCCCCGCACCAGCTCGTAGCCGAGCAGGTTGCCGCGGAGGTGCAGCCCGACCATCTGCCAGTTGCCGATCGAGTAGGTGGGGACCCGGACCTGATGCAGCTTCGCCGCCGCCGACCGCTCCTCCCAGAACGCGTCGTACAGCGGGTGGCGGAGGAACGCCCCGATCATATCCCAGGCCATCACGTTCTCGGGATGCGGCCCGGGCGCGTCCAGCAGCGTCCGCGCCCGCACCTTGGAGGACCAGTGGCCGAGAAACTCCATGGAGAAGATCCCGCCGTGGTAGACGAAGTCCCGGTAGAGGTCGGCGCAGGCGTCGAACGGCGCGATGCACGCGAGATGTGGCGGGTTCTGCGCCGCGGCGAGCCACTGGACCATGGCGTAGTAGGACTCGCCGATCATGCCGACCCTACCGGTGCACCAGTCCTGCTGGGCGATCCACTCGATCGTGTCGTACAGGTCGTGCTGCTCCGCCGTATCGAACAGGCGCCAGACGCCCTCGCGCGACTCCCCCGAGCCGCGGGTGTCTGCCAGGACGTAGGCATAGCCGCGGCGCACCCACCAAGCGATATCGCCCGTCTCGCGGGTGCGGAACGCCGGCCAAGGGGGGAGATACACGAGGTTTTTCCGGTACGGCGCCACGGCATAGAGCGCCGGCCAGGGCCCTCCCTGGGCCGGCCGGTACACATCGACAGCTAGGCTCACGCCGTCGCGGGCGCGCACTGTGCAGTGCTCGACGACGATATCCTCTCCCAGCCGCAGGAACGGGCTGGGCTCGTCTAGTTCTGCCGGCGGGTAGCGGTCAGCCATGGTCGCCTCCAGCTCGCAACAGTCCGGCGCACGCTGCCAGGCCCGGCGTACGAACGGCAGCGGTTAGCTCCAGCACCGCGCGGTTCGGTCGGCTCGCAGCATAGGCTATGGGTGTGCCCTCCGCAAGCACATCGCGGCTCCAGTCAACGCACCGCATGTCCGGCCGGCTGGCACGGCGCGCCCCTCCACAGCACAAGTGCTGTCACTGCCTAGCCAGTGCCGTCGCGCGGCGGCGCCGGGTCGAGCCCACAGCTCAGCGCGCGGCGCCGCTGGGCCGTTGCCGCCTCGTCGATGGCCAGCGTGTGCGGGTCTAGCACCACGCCGTACTGCTCCCGCGCCGCCTCGAGCGAGACGTACCCCTCCACGACGTCCCGCTGGACCCACTCCGCCGGCCGCTCCCACGGCGGCCCGTAGCCGCCGCCCCCGCCGGACTCGAGGATGTACGCGTCGCCCGCGCCCAGCTTCAGGTTATTCACCTTGCCGTTCGGCAGCCGCTCGAGCCGCCCGTCGGCGCGCCGTATCGAGACGCGGTTGGGCAGCGCATCGCGCCCGCCGAACAGCCCCCAGGGCGCGCACTGCGTGCGCTCGATGCGCGTGTTCAGCGTCATCTCCCCCAGTACCCGCACCACCTTGCGCACGCCCAGCCCGCCGCGGAACCGGCCAGCGCCGCCCGAGTCGGGGCGCAGGCTGTATTCTTCGATCAGATAGGGGTACTTGCTCTCCACCGCCTCAGCCGGGCTGTTGTGCGTGTCTCCGTCGTTGATACACACGACGGCGCTCATCCCGTCGCTGTCGTGCTTCGCCCCCCAGCCCCCACCGGGCAGCCCCACGCCAGAGAGCACGAAGCGGCCGGTGCGCGGATCGGTGCCGAACAGGTGTGAGCTGAGGAGATCGGCGTGGTGGCCGGCCGCCACCTTGTCCGGCAGCGCCGGCGCCAGCGCCCGAATGATCGTGTCCACCACCGTCATCGGAATCGTCATCCACATCCGCACCGCCGCCGGCTTCGTCGCCGACACCACCCGCCCCGGCGGCAGCACCACCCGCAGCGGCTCAAACGCCCCGTCGTTGATCGGCAGCAGCCGCGGCGTCGTCAGACACTTGAACGCCACCTGC
>Ga0209810_1000781_pt1 | contig 59344 bp, 36 predicted proteins | sample Coa_R1_7_FD_187159 | JGI IMG/M metagenome (GOLD analysis project Ga0209810, IMG submission 187159) | Surface soil microbial communities from Centralia Pennsylvania, which are recovering from an underground coalmine fire - Coalmine... | ecosystem: Environmental > Terrestrial > Soil > Unclassified... | reverse complement strand
TAAGAGATTTGCGGAATCTTATTTCAATTGTCGACCCAGAAACCTTCAAGGCAAAAAGATTATGCATTCTAAATCCCGTTTTCGGTAATGCCTCGGGTCTTGTTGGAGGCGCGGATGCAGACCTAGTGATAGACAAATGTTTAATCGATATAAAAACTACCAAAAAAATGGAACTGGACAGAAATCATTTCAACCAAATAATAGGTTACTATGTTTTGTCTAGAATTGGATCCATAACGGGTGCTCCAGCCGGACACGAAATAGATACAATCGGTATTTACTACTCCAGGTACGGTGAACTTCATACAATCCCTGTCAAAAACCTAATCGATGAAAATCGACTATTATCCTTTCTAAAATGGTTTGTAATGAGAGCTTCTGATCAACATTACCTTACGATTGTAAGGTGGTATATATGTCTCTTTAAGAAGAGCTCTCCTAATGAATCCTTTATTGAATGGTTTGAGAAAAGGACCGCAGAAAAACCCAAATTGAGAATATTGTATAAATGGTATAAAAAGAGGTCTCTCGAAGAGCAAAACATCCTGCTTCAATATTCGAAAGGTTGAAGGTAGTCGAAAACTGATTTGCGGAAGGAGATCTCTTCCCCACGAGATTAGTCCAGGCGAAGAAGGTCAACCCTCCTTCGTTTGATAACAATCCGAAATTCACACCCGCCGTCGGTGGCGATTAGAGCAATGCTGTTCTTCTCCATATGACAACTTCCAACAACTGTGGTCTCATGTTATTCCGCAGTTTTCCGACTGACAGAGTGACTAATGTTTACAACGTTTGAAAAGTGAGCTGTGTTTTTACAGAAAACATCAGTTTTTTCTTCAATTAGCGAATATTATCAGAATTACGTTGTTGCCGAGATTAAAGTCGTTTGTGAGGATCCCGTGGGCCAACTTCATTTCGTTGTCCAAGAACATCACGCATCTCATCTTCATTATGATTTTCGCTTAGAGGTTGGAGTGGTTCTCAAGTCCTGGGCTGTCCCGAGAGGTCCTTCAATGAACCCCAATGAAAAACGCCTGGCAGTTCAGGTTGAGGACCACCCGCTGGATTTTCGAACTTTTGAGGGAATCATCCCTGAAGGGAGATACGGTGCAGGAGCGGTGATCATCTGGGATCAAGGACTTCTTAAACCGTTAGAAGATGCAGAAGACGGTTTAAGAAGAGGTCGGCTCTCGTTTTTTTGGAGGGAATCCGGCTCCGGGGAGAATTTTCCTTAGTCCGCATGAAGACTGGAAAGAGTGAGAAAGAATGGCTCCTTATAAAGAAAAAAGATGAATATGCCGACCCGGCTTGGCGGGTAGAACTCATGTTGACACCGGCAAGGCGCCAAGCATTAGAAATTAAACTGCCTTCATGCAAATCTTTTTAAAAGTGAAAACGGATCCAACTCTGAAAAAGTTGATTATTTTTCTTAGAATGCTTGCCTGCGGCAGTCTTAGAGTAGTTTTCTGAACGCTTTCTGCTCGACCTATCTTCTATGAAAGTGGTTTATCGTGCCGGATGAGAGCCACGACCTGCTCAACAAATCCGGGCTCTGCTAGGGGCACTTGAGCGTAGCAGAGATCGGCAATGCCTTCAAGCTTCGCCAGCAGGTGGCCTCGTCCAAGGAGGCGCTCCGCACCAACTTCGCCCAGCGCTATCTCTGAGGTTCCTTCCGAATCTACTTTAAGGATAAGGCGGTTGCCTAAGTTTGCCCTAAGCTGCATTGGCATTACGTTCGCATCAGGCCGCTGGGCTGCAAAGACTAGGTAAATGCCAGCTGCGCGGGCCTTAATTCCCAGTCGGCTGACGATACCGGTCACGTGCTGCTTGTATTCTTCCACCAGCATCCATTCCGCAAACTCGTCGTGGATGAGCCAAATGAAAGGGATCCGCTCTGGTATTGGAACCTTCTGATTGTAAGCGGCCAAATTTGTCACTCGGGCCGATCGGAGCTTCATGTAGCGGGCATCCATTTCCATAACAAGGGCCTCTAGCTCCTGGGATGCCCTTTCTTGATCGTCAATAATCCCAGCTTTCAAGTGAGGCAGGTATTCAAATTGGTAGTAATCGACACCCTGTTTCGGGTCGATTAGAATAATGCTCGCCTGTTGAGGTGTGTTGGTAGCTGCAACTCCGAGGATGATATTCTGCATGAGCACGGACTTGCCACTCCCTGTAGATCCAGCGATTAAGGTATGAGGTGCGTGTTTTCCCGGTGAGAGCATAAGAAGCTCACCGTCATCCTCTCGCATACCGATGAGAAGTTCTTGACCCCCCTCCGTCGCGGCGGGATGCCATCGCTCCCATAGCTCTTGGGTCTTAATCACCCGCCGGGTCGGACGCTCGATGGCAAGAGAGACGACTCCGGGCTCAGGCTGAATTGAGATGAGGTTGAGACCATGAGTGGTTAAAAATTCCGAATGCCGCCGTCTTACCTGCTCCACAGTGAGGTTCGCGCTTCCTGAGAACTTCAGAATCACACAATTTGGTGTAAGCACACTCCTAAGCAGTTTTGCCTGGAGCTGGAATTGCTGAAGAGCGTTCTTCATTCGATTCTCGGTTTGCTTTACCCAGGCCTTATCATCCTCATCTTCCACCGGCATTAGGTTTTTGGTTATGAGTCTCCCAATTTCAGGATATGCCCATTTTGCATCGTCGCTAGGATTCGTCCCGCCTCGATTTGGTGGTGATGAAGCTTCTGCCTTGAAATCCGCTGTCTCCCCTGCCGGACCACGACTTTGTGGGGGAGCCGGAGAGATCTCAGCAGAGGATGGTGACCCTTCCTCATCTTCACGCTCTTCATGCCGAAGTCTGCGTACGACGTTCGTCGCGGTAAGGTCAGTCGGTTTGCGGTATGTCTCTTCCTCCCACGGCCTCCCCTCTGTAAGCTTGCCGAGGACTATAGCCGGGTCCGCATTGCGGGCATAGCACTGAACAAGTTCTCGCACGAGCGAACGACCGAATACTTCTTGGTAGGCTGAATCAAGACCCGCGACACGCGCAAACGAGGAGCAATCAGTAGCGTCATTTGGATCCGAAACGAAGATGTGGGAGTAGCCACGAACAGAGATTTCGCATTCACCCTCACGGATCGCCCGACGCCAATCGGCCAGATTGATATTCGCACTGGCGGGAAACTGCACCCCGTCGAGTATTAGGTCTGACAACCGAGCAAGCCAAAGCTCGCGGTCCAGGCGAGTAGGTGAGCCAAACACAGCTTCGTTTATACGCTTCATAGTGTCCCGCAACTGCTTTTGGGACTCTTTGCGCTTCGCCGCTAAGTTCACCACCTCAATGTACTTTGCTTCTGTGATAACTACGGAAAGTCGATAGGTACCTTTCGCTGTCCGTTCAGGGCTGAGAACAAGGATGTCCGCGATCTGTTCTTCACGCTGGCCTAGCCAGCTGGCATAATCATCTAGAAAGTACCAGCCGTGGTAACGTTCCAAACCGAGTTCATTCCGTACGATGTAGCGGCTGAGCACGATGCCCATCAGTTCACTGGCATTTCTACCTCTTTTTGCGGCACGGAGCACAATATCGCCTGAAATATCATTCGCGTCTTGGATGAATCGTTCGGCGATTGCGGCCTCCTCCTCACCTAGGCCTAGGTTCAGCGTTTTGATTCGGCTAAGCACCATCGACCGCAAAAGACTCAACGACGCCCTGGAAGAGATCACGATGTTGCGCCCTTGCGTCGCCGATTGCTTATACCGGATCACACGCACGTTCTGATTGAGGAGCTGGCGGCGATCAAGGAGCTCGTCATAGTTCACGACCCAATTACCGAGGTTGTGCGTCTCCTCAAAGATACGCGCTGTCTTCGGATCCCGGAAGTCTAGCTGTCGCGCAGGAAGAAGCCGGCGATCTTCGAGCCCATCCCAGTCGCCTTTTAGGAAGGAAGTAATAGCGGTGAGGAAGATCCATCCTTCAGCGCTTTGCACTGGGCAGCAAAGATACACAACCGATTTCATATCATCCCTAGCCGCAGGTCGCCGGCGCGACCATCGGGCAGGAACCAACGTTTCAAGCTTTACTGCCCTCGCATTCTCGGTGTACCACTCAATACGAGCATGGCGTGCGATGACATCCTGGCAGAAAACGACGTCATATGGACAACCATCCTTAGGATTCGGGGGCGGCGCCTCGTCAGCAATAATGCAAATTCGTAAACGTGCCATGAAGTCTTGGGTTGCTTCGCTTGGATTGAATTTATCGGGATCAGCATCAGAAAGGCTGATGATCGCCTTGTATAACTCGCGGAGGCGGCCAGCATCCCCATGCCGCAAGAAAACCTGACAGTGGATATTGTCTTCGTCCTCGTACAAGCTACCTAATTTTTCTACAACCGCCTGTGGAAGTCTTGCTGAGTCACAGTTATAGAGAACGACCGACATATTTGCCTGCTCGTGCGGGTGCAGTGTGAGGTACCGCTGGACCATTTCCAGAACGCAGTTACTCCCATCAGAGGGATTTTCATTCGTATCATCAACAGACTCCGTTCCGATGGTGGGTGCCTCATGAAGGCTATAATCCTGGACGACGTCACTAAGCGCCAGTAGTTCAGGTTTGCTGTTTATCCAACCCAAGACCAATTCTGGATAGAAAGGGTGGGCCATCTCCCGGTCCAGATCTTTGAAGAAAAGGCGAGTATCTCCAAAAAATACTTCATCGGTTGTAAGAAGGTGGTGAACAAGTCCGGCCACGTGGTGAGCCTTCCGCTGCATGGCGACTAATCGTAGTGGGTGCCATGGAGTAACGACCGCCGCTGGCGGACCACCGTCGATACCTGCTGTACCGATATCTAAAAGAGGCCTTAGTAGGAGATCGCGGTTTCGGTCGCCCTGTGCACAACGGCAGATCGCGGCGAGCAAGGCAGCATAACAAGAGAGTTGAGCTGCAATACTTGGGTGGCTTGCACCAATTTCACAGAACTCCTGAATTGCCTCAGTGTAGGCCAATTCGAACGCGTCGAATTTTTCTGCGAGCTCCTGCGCCACAATAGCGGTAATGAATCTCTGTGATTTTGCATCCTCCAGGTTGCACCTCCAGACCATGGCAATGTCATTCACCTTCCGGTAGACAGGCACAAACGACCCACGATCCCTGTCGTACGCCGGCACGAATGTCCGTACATTTGAAAGATCGATCGTTTGGAAACGTCCCTTTGCACCGATGAGGTCTCGGTTCACCCGGCAAATTACAAGAGGGTGATCCAGGAGGCGCGACCAGTCATCGTAAAACTGACTCACGACGGTGTTCGGATTAAACTTCCAGATCAATTGCGTGGAATAATTCTGTGTACCACCTGTGGTTAGTTCTACTTCAAGGTCTAGAAGGAACTTCAACTGGAGCGCCGCGCGCGCCGTCGAGTAATTCAGAGGCGACCTGCCGGTGGATTTCCAGCTTTCGACAAGAGCCGGGAATGAGAATAATTGCCCGACGCTCCACGATACCCGATTACCGAGCAAGCCTTGTAGTCCGGCGTACCGACGGGCAAAATAGAGACCAGCGTTGACATTAAGATCCCGCAGATCCTTCTTGGTCGCTCGATCACACCGGATTCGAAGTCGCCGTCTTAGGCCTGAGGATTCTTGGTTGAACAGTGACTCGAGAGAGGCCGCTATGCCGGCAAGGAAATCCTCAGTCTCGCGAGGTTTTCCGAAAATAAATCGGTCCCAGGCTGATTTAAGTTTTCGCTCCTCTTTTAGTTCATTACGGTGCGCTTCGTAAAACGACGCATCTTCGTCCGTTGGTTCTGTAGCGGGTCGATCAGACAATCGCTTCAGGTACTCCCGCTCTTCTTCATTCAGGATCCCTGGTTCACGATCTTCGTAGAGTGTGAACGTTTCCCTGCCGAGGTTAAATTTTTCACGCTTCATTCCGTCGAATAGCGGCTTCACCACCTCCCATTCGAATTCTGCCAATTGGGCCGCCGCTGAATTCCAACCGCTCGGCGCACCAATAAATGCTAGAATTGTCTTGTGCACTGCTTCCGGGATAATATCCTTGGTAACATCAAAAGAGAGCTGAAGGTCTTCTTGGTTCAGTAAGAGTTGAGCCGGGGTTTGTTTGAGGAGATAGCAGGCCCTGCTTTTTGCGACCGAGCCGTATACGGTTTTCCAGGCAGAGGCGTGACCGCGAGCCTTTTCCTTCACACGTGTCCATAGGACTGTATCCTTTGGAAAGTGTAATGCTGGGAGGCCTGCCCCCAGTGCATGAAGGAGTGGTAGGCCCTCCTCCGATATAGCTTGCCGTGTTCGTAGGATGTATGCACCAAGTCGATCCAGGGAGAAAAGTCTCAGCTCTTGCAGACCGCTGAGGGCCTTCGTCCACCACTTTGTATGATCGGGAGGAAGGCCAAGACCGTCACTGGCTACCTCGATCCAGAGATCAGGTTGGTCCTGAAGTTCCGGAGCGCCAATCCTAGTGAATTCCTTCAGCGACTGCTCCTCCTCATCGCCCGTGTTAGCAACGACCAGAACAGGCATGGAGCTGGCGGCATTCCGGTAGTATGTCGCTGGGTTCATTGTAAGTATATCGGCAGGAAGGCCAATCCCGGCTAGAAAGTGCTGTGGCAGTTTCAAATCGATCTGATTCGAGAGCACGGGATCTTGAAGAATACTCTTCGCAATCGCTGCCGTTTGCTCTTGGCTTAAACAATCAATAATGTACCGCGCTGTGCCATCCGAATTCGTTCCTTGATTCTCAGCAAGTTCGTTTCGCAAATAGAGCGCAACAATCTTTCCGATCAATTCGGACACACTCATAATTCGGCCCTGCTAAAGGGATTCTGGACGTATGCACAGGCGTCCGAGAGCCGGCGAAGCATCCCAAGGCTACCAAGCCGCTGCTCAAGGCGCTCTGAGTTAGCCTGGAACGCCTTCCTATCGTACTCCCCACCCTCAAGCACACATTCGGCTTCGCGATCACCAAATACGAGCCCGTAGCGAGAATAGAGCAGCGACAAGAACTCCTTATACTCCATGCGCTTTCTAATGTTGGCGAAGATTAATGCTTTGAGGAGCACATCTGTAGGAGCATATCGAAGTTTATTAGTACCTCGCTTAGAGACCAGCCCAACGTCTCGTCCGTAGTTGCGGTGGATGTTAGCTACGTGCTGGCGGTGGCGAGAAAGAGCTCTTCGTCGCAATTCTCCGATTAAGCTTTGCGGGTCGTTAGGCCCGTCATAGTCCTCACGGTCCTTCGGCCAACGTACGCGCTCCAGCAGTAAGGTCTGACAAGTCGAAAATGCTCCCGCTTGTGTAATAGCCCGGCGCCATTCCTCAGATTCCTCGATTCCCTTTATATATATCTCTACTGCACGTTGCGAAAGTTGCATGTTTTGTTGAAAGTTGGCACCTGAGAGTTCTCGCACCAACGTTTTTTTTGGTGCAACAATCTCACAGATAAGATGAACGGGCCGCTTCTCCCCACACCACTCGGCAGCAACGTGGAGTTGGTATAGAATCAAGTGGAAAGCACCCAAGGTTACAAGAAATGGGATAGCATCGAAACCGGGAAGACGAAGTTCGAGGATCTGTAACCAGTCCTCAGCAAGCCGGTCAAAACGGGGATGTGAACGATATGGAAGGTAACTCTTACCCCGCGTATGGCTCTCCTCGAACCCCTGCGGCTGCAACAAGCCAACCAGGGTATTCCAAGAGTTTTGTCCTGCGAGCAAATCAGCAAGATATGGGCGCAGTTGGGAGGAACCCGCCGATCGGCACAACATCATATAGAGCAGTTCGCCAGTTCGACCGAAATTGATATATTCGCGGGACACAGAGCCTGCAGGCGTAATGTTTAGGTCTTCATACAATGCATTCGGTCCAAATGGAAACACGAAGCGAGAAGTCCATCGTCTGTTCCTGTCGTTCTCAACAGCAGAACTCCTGAGCATGGCAACAACGGAGGCAAATTGCTGGAAGGAGAGGAAGCGACCCTGTATGTAAGAAAAATCACGGAATGGAACAGCCTTGGCGTTCTCCGCCATCCAAGCCAGCCAGTTGGACCAAGCAGACATGCTGTCGGTATAACGCTCGCTGATGCGAAATAGCTCCTCATCATTGAAGAGGATATTGCGCAGAAACATTCGCTGGAATGGCCTGAATATCAATGGATAGTAGTTTCCCTGCTGATTGAGTAGTTGGTTGTCGCGTTGGCAGGCCTCGGCGATATTCAAGAATTCAAGGAAGATAAGCCACGGGCTTTGAGAATCCCAAAGGCGATGTCCCCAAATTTGTTCGTCGAGCCATAATTCGTTTTCCGGATGGTCATTCCGAGGAGGAGCCGGAAGGAGCTGGGTCGGATCAACCAAGGCGCACCTCCACGACTTCATCAGTCGGGTTTCCCAGCGCGTCCAGGTCCATCAGCCGGAACGTTATAACTCCGATCTCTCCCTCACCGTCCGTTCGGCGACGTTCCATTAGGTACCCCAGGAGCTTGCTCTTGAATGCGAGCACATCTTCGTAGCACTCGCGGGAGAAACTATCTGGGAGCGCTCCTTCTGCAACCCGGCTGAGGAACTCGTACCGGATCAGATTGAGAGGCCAAGTGCAACGGATGCTGTCATTCAATTGTACAGCGAGGGTAGGTTTTACCCCTTCAAAAGTGAGTTCCACGCGTTCGTTTAGCCGAGGCGTCACAGGAATGCGATCTTCTAGGATTTGACTTACTTTAGAGTTGGAGAAGGAAAAGCTCGTTGCCAGGAGGAGTTCTCGGTCGGTACTGACTAACATGCCGACGAATACTCGGTTTAGACCCCTTACCAGCCGGGCGAGAATAGATCGATCTACTTTTCCGCCACTCTCCAAAACCCTCAAGACTCGCGACAAATACTCACCAGCGTACTTGAAGACGGTCAACTCCCAGAGAGCCAGCTCCTTTTCTTGTGCTTCGGGGATTATAAAGAAGAGCCTTCTCCGTTGTCTAACGAGAAGGTCCAGGAAAGCACCAGCGTTTATTTCATCTCCTTCTGCTCCTTCAATATATGCCCGCTGTGCAGCATAGTAGCTTGGGTCTGCTCCATAAAAACTGTCTGACCCAACAAGAGTGTTGAAGTACGGCCGCAGGATCTCGTCCGCTTCCCCAAAGATCAGAATATTGTCAATTCGGTTTGAGGTCTCATAACCAATACGAAAACGATTTAAATAAGTGAATACCTCAAGCGACTCCTGACGTGTCTCAGAGAGGTTTCCTCCAAAGATATTATTAAAGAGGCTCGCCTTCGCGGTGGTACCCCGCTGGATAATACCTGGAATGTCCGCTGCCTGCATGAGATGGTCCCTAACATCGGGGTGGCCGAGAACGGCATTTGCGAGGAGGAGCAGGATACGCCGGATCGGGATGTGCAAATCGTTCGAATCACAAAGTTTAAAAAGTGCTTGCAGACGACGCTTCACGAGTGGACTCTGAAGCAGCTCATAGTTACGTCGAATCGGGCACAGCGGGCCGAAGAACTCGGCCTGCGGGCCTGCTTCCGAAGCACAAGTCTCCCAGCCGGCATGGGAGAGAAACGCATCGAGTGAGAGTTCGAAGAGATTGGCGCACGGAACACGGCTTAGGTTAAAAAATTTTAGCGGGGTTCCTTCGGTTTCCCGTCGATCCTCAACCAAGAGAGACTCAAAGAGCTGTCGAATCCTCTCTACTTCTTCTGAGGGAGGTAGTCGGTGCCAGGCTTCGATTAGCTGACCGTCATTTGCTGCAATAAGAAAGACGTCGTCAGCAGCAGGATGGATTAACGCTTGACAGAAGAGAAGCAGTAGTTCCTGCTTGTCCGCATAACGGCCTCTCGGATCATGACCAGGTAGTGCCGTAAGGTCGCGGATGAGGTGGACCCTGACTCGGCGACCTCCGATGGTTGTTGATCGCTGGTAGTAGATATCGTCTGAACCCCACTCCTCCTCATCCCCCCCAATCTTAGACCAGATCTTGTGACATAAGTAGGTCTTGCCATCCCCTGCAGTTCCGGTAAGAACGACGGAGAAGGGGCTGGGCGCGTCAGCATGGAATATAGAAAGGATAGCATCCTCTAACGGATGCGTAAAAGAAATGGGGTCGACGCCTGCCCGCTGAGCGGATCGCCGAATGTGCTCATCATACATGTTGTCGTTGCGTGGGACAGGACCGTACTGCCGGAGAAATCGGATCCATTTCGCGCTTTGGCTCAGCGGCACTTAATTCCTCCAACTCTTACGCTGGTTCAGTCTAAAACATTTCGGTCCACCGATTGTTTTCAAGAATATGCCAATAGGAAGGCCGAGCTAAACATGGCAGATCAAACACCCATCTTTCTCGCCGTCTTCGTCGTCATCGGCCTGCCCGAGGATATGTATTAGCAAGTTACTTCCAGGAGAAGATTCCTTCGCCCTCTGCTGTGATTTTTCCCAATTACGCTTGATTTCCTCCATTCGTTCGGGCTGCTCAAGTTCAGCTAAAGACTCATTATTGCTCCAGAAAAATGGTTCGCCGTTCAGTTGATTTGCATACTCGTATTGCTTCGCCTGCGCAAATAGCTCTGGGTACCGCTCCTTCAGCCGCACCCATTCGATTTTCTGTTGATAGAAACAGAAATAGCAGCCCGAACGGGTGCGCCCCCACGCCATATACGGCGGGAGACCGAGGCCACTCTCTTCAAGGATGCGGATAATGTCACGGCGAACTAAGCCAGCCTCACGAAATGGATAGATTGTCTTGATATTCGTCTTGGTACTAATGTAGCCTTCGCGATCCTCATCAGCGCGTAGAGCGACATAGTTGATCACTGGATCATCACCAACATACTGCTCGAATGGTTTTAACTTTAACATTTTCGTGCACCACCGGCGGTGATTGGATGGAATCATGCCACCGTAAACTTTGAGCCAATGATCGAAACTGTGCTCTGGAGTAGTCTTTGTGATCTTCTTTCCGAGCAGGGCTTCTAGGCGGGCCAGGTATTCCATCGTCTCGGGGAGCTCTTTGTCCGTGTCGTGGAAGATGTACTCCATTTCGGGAATACGGTCGCGCATATATATAGCTAGCGCGGCACTGTCTTTTCCCCCCGACAAGCTCAAAATATGGCGCGCAGGCTCAATCATGTTACGGCTCCTTTACGGTTGATATCTCCGCCCGCTGACGAAGGGGGCGCCTGAGCGCTTGGCGGAGTGGAAGCAGTTGCTTCTAAGACCATTTCAGCCCTGATGTTGAGAACAATGGGAGGACCTTTGTATTTTCCATCAAAGCTTCCGTTACGGTAGACCCACAGTAGGGCGGGATTAATCTCCTTCTTCTTTCCAGCTGGCGGGAGTGGATTTGGACTGAGGACTGCCGGCACCCACTTTTGACTCAGACTCTTAAGTTGTTCGAGTTTTGCTAGCTTCCCATCTAACCCCATTATTTTACCAGCTGAATGGTCATCCTTTTTGGCCTCTGGTCCTGATCCTTCTTCACTCGATTTACCTTCATTCAACTTTGCTTTCTGACGCTCGCAATTTTTAATTACTGTATCCAAACTTCCGACGATCTTTCCGATACAATCGAGGGTCAGGAGAAAAAGGTCTTCATCCTTGTCTTGATGTTCCATTTTGCGGCGAATAATTAAAACCCCATCGTGAATGGTCTCTCCAACTAGCATATAATTGTCATCTTCGTTTGCGCAGTATACTTCCACATCGGCATGACGAAAATGCGGAGGCTTTATTGGCATCCCGATGCGCATTATTCCCATTGTAAATGCTTGTTGGACCTGAAGCGCATATGGAAGACTGAGGCGAGACTTACGGGAATATCTCTCGTGACTGAGCCATTCTTTGATCTCTCCATAAGGCTTGGATATCACTCGGCGATGATCCCAGAGGATCCGGTAAGCCTTCCCTTCGTGGTTGAATAGGTCAGTCCTGATTGAATCTGAGGTGTCGATCTCCTCATATCGTTGGAGCATACCATGTAGCAGAAGAATACTTCTTTCCCGTGGGAATGCTCGCTTCGTCCCTGGTGAGTACGCAAGGTCGCAAGCGGCGTTGATAACCATTAACACCTCGTGACTCTGTTCCTTGAAAAAAAGGTCACCCAAACAGAGGAGCGGTTCCGTGTTGTCTCCGCTCGCTCGGGGATGAGGACCTACTTCTCCAACACCCGGCTCTGTCAAGGCGAACCGATAGATCTCAGCAAGTTGCGGCGAAGGACCACTCTGGCTGGGAGTAAACTGTTCAAACGCCATTGCGTCCAGCTTTTTTTGCTGTTCGAGCACACGGGGATTGTCATGAAGAAGGTAGGCGAGGAGCGATTTGTACAACCAGAGCATATAGTCACCAAGTGGATGGCCTTCCGATTGAAGACTCAGCCACTGAATATTTACGTAATCTTCAAAACCAAGAGCCCTGACTCGTTGGACAAAGTGCTCTTTGGCGCTCTCTGCCGCAGATTCTACGGCTTCGACGAAGTGCTGGATTTCATGCCGTGTTGGCATACCAATCGCCCATATGGCAAGGTGTAAGTATAATCTTTCTTTGTCTCTTAGGTCATTTTTCGGGACGTAACCAAAGAGGCCTCCCAGAAGTTTCGATGCATTTCTAAAATTATCCTTGGCCGCTTCTGCATCGGGCTTCGAAGACATGAGTACAATGAAGGGCTTATCTGCATCGGCAGGAACGTTGTGGTAAATATCCATCGCTCTCCCGTTAGCTCTGTGGACAGCTTCGCTGGAACCCGGACCCAGAATGTAGTCGATAAATACGAGTTTGAATGGTTCAGATGGCAGTGGCTGCTCACTCCCGATAGGAACCGGCTCGATTCCTAATTCGGAGAGAGAATCACAGAGGGGTTGGAGGGTTGCGAGATCACCAATTTTCCCGACGAAAAGACCTGATTTGAGAATAGGCCCAAGCTTTGGCAGAATCTCTCGTTGTTGCCACAGCTGCGATAGCAGCTCGTTATCAAACTCGGAAGGGTCGTTAATATTCGGTTTCAGGCCTCGTAATTCTTCCAAAGTCTCTGGATCGCGTAAAACGGTATCCCAAAAGTCCGCGATTCCATCTCGATGGGTATCTAGGTTGGGCGGGTCATAAATGTCGTCAATGATGATGGCCTTAGTGATTCCGGCATTCCGGAGGTGGGTGGCGATTGGATGTTCAGTCGACTGAGCAGGGCTCTCGCCGGTCATTTTTTATTTACCCCGAGAATTAAGTTAAATGTATTCAAACGTCCTTTATGGACCGCGGGCTTATCTGAGAGGATCAGGGCTGCACCATGATAGTGGGCAATCTCTCGAGAAATATAAAGACCCAATCCTTTTCCCTCTCCTGGCGGCTTCGTAGTTACGAACGGTTGAAATACTTCCTCGCTTCGCTCGGGTGGAATCCCTGGCCCATTGTCAGTCACTCGAACTTCCTTGGCCTTCGTATCGATGATAATGTTGATCTTCGGGGAGAAGTTTTTGTCTAGTTTACGTTGCTGCTTGAGCCAATATACCGAATTACTGAGCAGGTTTTCTATAATCTGAACAACCATGCCCTTGACCAGTCGGACCTCCATACCGTTAGACGGGCGCGATGGCTCGACGCCAACAGAACATTTGATCGCGTGTCGGCGAAATTGGGCCTCGTGTGAGCTGACGATTTCCTCCACCCAGGCGATCAGGTCGAATGACTCCTTGACCTGACGGCCAGGATGGCTAAGAGGGTCGAGAATTCGCAGCCGCTTTTGGAGCGTTTTGAGCTGCGCCTTAAGCGTGCTGAGACGATCTCCCACGGCCGGGGCTAACCGACTTGTGTCCGTCTCGGCGAGGGTAGAAAGAGCATGGTGAGTCGCGCGATTCAATTCATGCGCAAGAATCTCCACCATAAGGCCTAGTCCAGCAAGATTTACCAGCTGTAACCGTCCCCGTTCGAATGAGTCAGAAAGCTGTCGGGCTTCTCGTAGCAGGCTTTCGATCCGCTCAAGCGATGCTTCAAGGGTATCGATCACCTCAGTATCCTTTCGAATCTGCGGGTACTTCTGCAGGAGAAGGCTCACGCTTTGCCGCATCTGTCTATCTTCTGCCTGCATCCTGTCATCAAGCTCATCAAAATTCACCGGCAGCTTCGCACGAACTTCATCATCCACCGTATTAAGAAACGTACGAAACTGAGCCTCCAGAAGGTGCTTAAGCAGGTTGATTAGCGCGGCTTTTTCATCACTGTCGCGGATTCCTTGACGGTTCGTTTGATCGCCAAGCTCCGGGTTCTTCCAGCGGGAAATGCATACTCTTCCAATAATCTGCTTTCGATTGACTTTATACCCGCTCGAAGCAAAGGCCTTACGGTCTAGGTCCAGCCAATCATCATCAGGGCTACCATATGGGTTCACTCTGAATCCATCGCGAAACACCATAAGGCCGCCCGACCACTCATTAACGAGTTTTCGAACTGCCTCCTTGTCACCAATTCCCTCTACGGCCTCTAGGATTCTTCGGTTGAACCAGTAAAACTCTACCGAGAAAGGACCCAAAGCCTCCAGAATTGCCAGGTCGCATTTGGCAATACTCGTAAGGTCCGATAGTCCGAGGGAAAATGTCTTCTGTCGGTTTCGAAGCACATAGTTAACTTGTCCGGTTAATGCGGGATCTTCTTCGCCAATCGTGTACTCTGCCTTTACCACCGCATGTGCCTCGTCAAAAAGGATCTTGTCCAGAGAAGGAATTGGTACCGATTGATCGTTGAAGCGAAGAGAAATAGGGTAGCGGGACTTGGGGACGAAGGGGTCTGTCAACCGACTAAACTCGGATGAGGCGATATCCTTGAGTTTCTTTTCGGACCACCTCGACGTAAGACCGTAAACACGAACCAGGGTACCACTGACTTTCGGGTCCTCCTTCGGTTTTCCTATTGTCGGCTTAATCGGTATTTCTTCGACGAGCGAGTCCGATTCATGTGAGAACAGCCGCCAGTTAATCCTGAGAAGGTTCCAGTTCTCTTCTCCTTTTGTAGAACTTTCTACGCGGAGCATCCAGCCAAGCCGCATTGCTGAAAGTCTTCCGAGGCCTTTCTCACCAAGGATGGGGCTCCGGCTCTCGCCTTTCTTCCGTTGGCCCTCAAGTTGTATTAAGCGAGAGCGTGTGCCTATTGTAAGGAAATTCTCCTGGAGATCTTTACGCGTCATGCCGCTGCCGAAGTCCCCGAAGTCAATGCGATTTGCCTTGTCCAGTTCTTCCAGTAATTGCTCCCAAGTTGTCGCTCGGGAAATGCGTTTCGCTAATTCTGTCGTACCTGGCGCGGTTGGATCCAGATCCTGCACGATCACAGCGCGGCGTCCCGCAACTTTCTCGTCGACCTCCGAGCTAGAACGCCTAACCTTCTGCTCTGCCTGGACAAAGTGCACGTGGGAGATATATGCGTCGTAAGGAAGGCGTATTAGGACGTCGATGTCCACTCTAGGCGAGCCAGCATCGAACGCGTTTTTGATTAATTCATAGAAAGCAATACCATCAGAGCTTATTAGTTCGGCGCCGAGCTGTATGACCGTTCTAGCCATTACGCGAAAGGACATTAGTCTCTCACAGTCTCCAAGAATTTCTGCGCCAATATGTTCGCATCTATTCGTGTTCCTCGAGGCATCGCCGCATTGCTCGTGATGCGGCAGCAAGGCCCAGTCGTTTATGGTCTCGGAAGAACAGGAAAAGCTTAGCCTCGAGTTTGATGACCTCCGCTTCCTCGGCAGCATCCACATACACAACCCGATCAACCTCCATGCCATCTGGAGAGGTGATCGCAACTCGCATTGCGGCTGCTACTCTGCCTTCCAAGCCCCGAAAGACTGTCGTCTCAACACGTCGAAACCGACCAGCAAGTTGGCGCAGCTCTTCGTGAAACATCACTGCGTCCATGTCGATCCACTTAGCCGGCGGCTTCGAGCAGATAAGACTTCCCAAAGACTCTAGCCATTCCTGCTCCGCTAGAAGATGATCGCTAAGCCGGAAGCAAAGCGCCTTGAAGCGGGGCTCTGTTGCAGCGACCAGAATTTTTCCCGCTGTAGCAGCGAGATCTGCTCGCACCTGCTCGAAATTGCCTGGTCGGTCAAACGCAGCGGCGATCTCTTTCTTGATCCGATCGAGCAACCCTTGATATACCAACCGAAGCTCATCGAGCCCAGCTCGCAGCCTTTCGACAAATTCTTTCACACGATGTGGGCTCGGGGTCATATCTGCATCAAACGGCTCCACTCCACAAGCGAGCGGAAGTTGCCGAAACAGTAGCGTGGCTGGTTCTTTGGCACGCAGGAGTGCTTCCCGGACTGCGCCTGCCTCAGCGGAAACTGCCGATGTTTTTTGGACGTATGGAGGGAGTTGCGCTGCGAATGAGCAAAGTGGGCGGACTACATCAAGGATGTCGCTGCCATTTTGGCGCCGGCGCTCTGGATTGAGCAACATCAAAAGCTTCTCCAATACAACAGATCGGACACCCGCGATTTTACAATACTGAATTTCGAAGGTGTCCGGTGCTTTAATAAGGCGCATGAAGTCCTGACCAGTTAGGTGGCGGAGAAACCCCCCGCTCTCATAGATGGCCACATCCTGTTCATGTAGAACGGTAAAAACAGCTAGCAGTAACGGTGCCAAGCCATCGCGAACTCCATAGGGCCGCCGCCGCAACTGAGTAAAGAGGTCCGAGACGCGAACACGGCTATCTGGTTTTTCCTCGAGGAGACCCGTGATGCGCTGGAACACGGGCCGGAGATTACTAGGGTCGTCTTGGAGTGATGGCTCCACGATTGCCCAGGTACCATCTACTTCTCGATGAAGGGCTGCCTGCTTTAAAACAGAGAGGTACATTGACATTTCCGGTGGTTTCTTCGCCGGCTCCATACCTAACAGCGGCTGGGTAGGAAACCTAAGAATGCGCTCGATCAAGCGCATCCGGGCAGCCGCTGCGGCAGAACTCAAGACATGCCGGTTAACGAGTTCATTGCGGACGCGGGGGGCGGCACGATAGATCTTATCGCAGATTTGCGATAAGGCAGATAGGAGCCCACGGCCGCTGCTTATAGGTAGCAACGAACCTTGGTGGAACCATTGCAGATCCATGGTCTCAGTAAACTGCCGCAGCCCAACATAACTGTGTATGCGCTTTTCTAGAATCTGGCGTGAAGCCACAAGCTGGCGTGACACCTCCTCAGCGGCATAACCGTCGTTGTTCAATTCAGGGATGTTCTGTGATATCCATTGCCACCGCTGGCATTCTTGAACAAGACCGACCAATGCTCCCAGTGGCTTCGGTACAGCGAAGAGCATTTCTGGACGCTGTTTCAGATCTTCCGATCGCGCGAAAGCTAGGGCTTTTAGTACCTCCTCTTCCGTCTCGCACAGAGGAACAACAATGCGGCCGTCTGCGGCTTCCGACTCGATCGCCATAAGCATTTGCAGGTCTGCCACAGGTACATAGCAGACATCGAAGTGGCGGAGATTACCTGTCTCTATATAATGGCGTCTCGCAACTAGAGGACGTGTTTCCAAGCCCTCTTGGATGAAAGAAGAGATGCGTTGCGGAGTACCAATAGCTTTGCACGCCTCCTGGTATGCTCTCTCGAGATTCACGCTCGTATGTGGCCATAGGCAGTACCCACCCGCCGCACCTCGGTGAAAAAGAACACCCTTTTCACGAGCTAGGTAGCGGACAGCTTCGTTGACCTGACGTTCGTTAAAAAGTCCATTGCTCGCAACGGCAACTGCCAAGGCACCATCGGTCGCAAGGAGACTTGGCATGTCTATAATATTTAGCAATGCGACTGTTTTGAGAATCTGTAGCTGCCCCTCATTCTCCTGAGGAAAGCTCTCGATCACAGATTCGATCTGGTTCCAGTGACTTCGATAACTCTGCACACTCAGCCGAGATCCAAAAGCGGCGCGCACATAGTCATAGAGATGATGAAGGCGGTAGAAATGAGCTGTGCGCAGAGGTCGCTCAGAGAATTCTCGTAGTCCGAAGGGCTCGTCCGAAAGAAGGAAGCTGAATAGTGAGCGTTCATTCTGGCCGAAGCGGCTGAATAATCGCACCAGCGCTGGGAGGACCGTGGGATGCAGAGGATATAGCTGAGCAGCGGTTCCTTGTAGGACACTCCGTGTCGCCGCTGGGCCATACCAGCCGAGGTCGAGCGTTCGAGCCATATCGCGCTCGGCTTCGGTGACGAAGGCTTTTGGTAGCTGGGTGGTCCGGACGTTTAGTGCATTCGCTACAAGACATGTGGTTTGCTCGAGGGGCTGGCTGAACAGCAGTTCCTCGAATCGTCCAGCGACCTTCTCCCATTCCTTCTGCAATGCTTGGGAGAGTTGCTCAGCGTAGGCGTTGAAGCCTTGATGGAGGAGGCCCACAACAAATAGGGGATACTTTCCGCTGCGTGAGGCCACTTCAGCAAGGCTTTGCAGAAAGAAAATATCCTGTCGGTCTGGGTGAAGCGCGGCGAATTCGAGGAACTTACCGAGCTCATCGAGGATAACCAGCAGGCCTGTCCCCTTCCCTGTCCCACAGACGTAGGCATTCGCCTCTTCCAATATCTCGATCACAGCCGCGTCTGAAACAGGCGTGGTTGCAGGGGTTAGTAGGAAGCGTATCCTTCCCAGGATTTGAGGCTCACTCCCACGAGTTCGACATTCCGCCACAGCTCGCTGTAGCGCTCGCAGCAAAGCAACTGCGATCGGCTCACGTGATCCGGTCACGAGCACTGGAATGAGTTTCGGTCGACCGGTATCAATTCTGCGGAAATCAACTACTTGTCGAAGAGGCCGGGGGAGGTGCTGATGTCGGTCGGTGAGGAGCTGCGCTAGGGCCAGCGCAAACGAAGACTTCCCTGTTCCATAGTCACTGGTAATTCGCCAAGCGCGTTGGCGCGATTTGGACGAAAGCCCTTGGACCAATCGCTCAAATGTCGCCTTCGCCTGAGGAGTGACGATATAGTCTTGAAGCGCTTCATTCTGGAAATCACGCTCCAGGTGGATCGATCGTGCGAAGCGATTGCGAAATTGAAGAATATCAGCTACGCGTGTCACACTCATGGGCCTCTCGCTGGTAGACTATTGACAGGAAGTCTTGGCCCTCATTGCCTAATCGTACAACTTGCTGGACCGAAGCCGACTCCCGGTAACGGAATACGCCTCCGGAGTCCGCTTCTAACGCCTCTAGCCGATCACGGATGTCTGATTCTGGCAACTTGAATACCTGGCCGGGACTACCGTGAGCGACCGAGACGTCGCGAAACGTAAGCGTCTGCTCTGCGTTGCGTTGATGTCTCCAAAAATCATCCAGACAGAAGACAAATAATTCCGGTGTAATGTCTTCCTTTGGTTCCCGACGAAAAGCGTAGATTGGTTCTCGCTTCCCCGTCTTGTCGACTCTCCGCTCCCCGACCTTCTGGATTAGTTCGAGCTCCACGAGCGGACAGTCCAGGTTGTCTTCCTGAATGTCACCTTTGCGGCTGCGCGTCGCTACATAAGTGTGGAGAAACGTATCGAAATGTTGTTCTAGAGTCACCCGTGAGAGCTTGCGCTGCAGCCGCTCGGCTTCCTGCTGAAATGTACGCATCACTGCCACGCGAGTTATTTCGGGGTGTTGCCATCGGTTCAATAGGTAATCCCAGGCGAACAGGGGTTCCTCCACGTTCGTTGCAAGTTTCCAATGGATTAGCCACAATGTTCGGATGTCTTCAAGGAAAGGATCGAGCCCATTCTCCCCAAATACCGCCTCGCCAAATGGCGTAATTTTATAACCTCCTTCCTTAGCAGGTTCAGCAAGACCAGCGGCATGGGCCCAGAAGCGCGCCGCACGAACCATGTTCTTACCAATTCCAAGGGAAATCATCGCTCGATCTTCATCGGCGAAAATGAACGGATCAGTCTTGAGCGCGACATATGCCTTCGGTAACCAAGAATAGCGGCATGGAAACGTCTCGTGTCCTGAGAACTTAAAATTCATTCTTCACCACCTAATCCGGCAGCCAATAAATCTATATTTTGTTGCAAGATTATTTTCCAACATGATACCGGGAACCTCTTGGAACTTCATATTTTCAAATTTAAGTGATCTCTGACCTAGTTAAACTCCGGTTTTTCCCCAAGTATATGACGACGCGGTCAATCTAACCAACGAGTTTTTTGTTTTGCTGGAAGGCAAAAAAATGACTGAATATTGATAACAGAGCCGCCCCCTAGTGTCAAGCTTTCTCAAGAGTACGATTGCATAGAGAGGGGTGCCTGTATCCCCTGAAATAATAGGAATATCACCTATAATAGTTTTCTGGTCACCGCTGGTTTGCTTGAAAACCGCCACCGGTTTGTAAATTCTTCTATTCTGTTACTTAACGTCTGGGACGCTCGAGCCTGCCCGAGCCTTTCACATTGCCACCTAATATTATGGCCATCACGGATTGTCGACCCAGACCCGAAAGGCATCGCAGTGTTTTTCATCCCAGATACTAAGCGCCTCATGCAGTTCAAATCGACCGCAACTCCAAGTTAGCTTTGGATTCCAAACGGACAGAAAAAATTGCGGTGCACAGAAGGCAACAGATCGCCCCGTGCCCTGATTCACTCGAGGTTTCGCTTGCCCCCCAATGGGCGAACACCGGGCGCGTCAGATAGTTCAGGGAAAATCTTTTGCCAAGGTGGACAACTTTTCACGAATTGCAGTCGCTATATTTTTCATAAATACTTCCTTTGAGAAGACCAAGTCAAAATTCATTCTTCCCCGCGTTTTAGGCTGATTGCTTCTAACTCTTCGACTGCTGAGAGATCTGCCTTTTCCCACTTGAACGCGATGCTCCGCGCCGTCGATCAATCTTTTCGACATATGAATGTAGTTCTCCGTCGTCGCGATCGTCGCATGGCCGAGCATCTCCTGAACGTCTTTAAGGCTGGCCCCGTTTAACAACGCGTTCGTCGCGGCATGGTGGCGCGCGGAGTGGGGAGTCACCCGCGGCCGATCGATCCCCGCCTTTCTCATATAGGAGGAGAGGATCGCCCGAATCCCCCGGACCGACAGCCGGGCCCCCTTCCGGTCCGGCCGCTCGGAGTAGAAGAGGGGATCGGTCGCCTTCTGCTTTCCACGAAGTCGAAGGTAAAGATCCATCGAATCGGCCAGGTCCTCCACCAAAACGACCGAGAGGTCCTTCGCCCGTCGACCTTTCCTCTTCAGATAGAAGATCCCGATCTCGCCGCGTCTGGAGTAATCCCCGACGTTCGCCAGGTGCATCTCACTCTCGCGCAGCCCGATCCGGACCGCCAGGGCGACCAAGAGGTAGTCGCGGAGGCCTCGGACATCCTTCACCTGCTCGACCGTTCCGAGGAGCTTTTCACTCTCCTCATGGGTGAGAGAATCCCTCCGATACCTCCTTGAGATCTTCGGCAGCTTGACCTGGACCGCCGGATTGTTCAGCAACCACCCCTGCTCCACCCCCCACGAGAAGAAAGACCGTAGCGCCGAGAGGAAGGCCTGGACCGTCGCCGGCGAGAGCTTCCGGAAGTGATCGAGCTCCCGGGCATATTGTCGAATAAAGAGGGGGGTTAGTCCGGGCCGTTTGTGCAGGTTCCAGAATGCAACGAATTGGGAGAGGGCGCGACGGTAGCTGTCGACCGTCAGCCTGGCAAATTGCCCTTCCTTTTCCATAAGCCAGAAATAGACGTTGTCGGAGAGGTCCTGTCCTTTGAAGGGGGGACGCCGGCCGGAGAAGATTTCGGAATCGTCCTCGGCGAGCGCGGTATTTGATCCTTTTTTCCCGGGTGGATCTTCTTTCATGGGTTGGGGCCCAGGGATAAGCGCTCGAATCTTCGGCCTACGATATATCAGTTGGCCCCCTGGGTCAAGGAATTTTATTGCCTATAAGGCTTCTTTCCCGCAGTTACGCCGGTACTGACATTCCTATTTAGTATCGGCATCAATTCCCATCTGAAGCCTACAATATCGAGGTACGGAAAACATTTAGCTACGGTATACACTGACTTCGATTAATAACGGAGGACGACTACAGGAATTCAGCGCATAATCGGATGTCACATTCCTACGAATCAAGACCAGGTGCTGACCCTCAACTGTTCCAGGCAGGATGTACTAATTGCCCTCAATGCCGAGAAGAGTGGACAGGACTTTGATCACAGGTTGGCTTAATGGAATATCGCGGGTTCTGAAGTGATTTTGTATCGGGTAATCTGAGTTAAAGACGAGAGAAGCAAACATTTTTCCATTTTGTATCTAGATCGGTGTCAAACTGATTCTAGTTTTCTTGGGTGGCCTCGGCATCAGGATACCTCTCCTCTCCACAGCTCCCGGACCATCCGTTCCGCTGGATCTTCTCTCGGCTCCGCCGCCGCAGTCAACCTCCTGCCGTGGTTCTCCAGGGCCAGCCGAACCCGATCTTCCGCAAGATGAGCGTAGCGCGCCGTCGTAGACGGATTGCTATGATTAAGAACGCGCCCCACCAGAGGCAAGTTCTCCCCGTGAGTCACCATCCATGAGCCGACGCTTCTCCTCAGATCGTGCAATCGAACATCAGGCAGCCCCGCCGCAGTGCGAATCCGGACCCACGCCTTTCTGATCTCGACCAGCCGTTGCCCTGCCCGCCTGCCGCAAAAAATGAAAGGATTGTCCTTCTGCCGAGGGAGCGCGTCCAGGAATCTCATCGCCGGATCGCTCAACGGGACGTGGTGAACCCGCCCCGCCTTCGTCCGTGGGATTCGCAACTCGCGCCGTGAAAAGTCCACGTTGTCCCACGTGGCGTTCAACAATTCACTCCGCCTGCATCCGGTCAAAAGCGCCATCCAGAAAAATGCCTTCACGTAGAGGTTGGATTCTGCGTTGATCTGCTCGGCCAGCTTCGGCAGCTCCTCCGGCCTTACCCATCGATCGCGTTTCTCTTCCTTGAATTTCTCAACTTTCCTCGCCGGGTTGGAGTGCCCCGCCGGGACGATCCCCCACGCCGCAGCCCGCTCGAACATCTTGGAAATCAACTCCAACGTCCTATTCGCCTCATACTTCCCCGATTCCTTGCCGATTCTGCTATGCAGCGCCGCCGCATCCGATACCGTGATGGATCTCGCCTTAAGATTCTTCCACCGTGGCAGAATGTGAGCATTGATCCGGTATTCGTCATCCTTCCAGCTTCGCTTTTTCTCCTTCGCGTGTCGCTCCAGGTATTCCTCACACAGATCCCCGACCGTATCCCCCCGCCGCGCCTCTGCTTTCATCTTAAGGGGATCGTCCCCCTGTATCACGCTGGTCAGCTTCACCCGCGCCATATCGCGCGCCTGGTCCAAGGTGAGGACGCCGTAATCCCCGATCTGCATCCTCCGCTTTCGCCCCTCGATACGATAGGAGATCATGAACGCCTTTCGGCCACTCGGGTAGATCCGGACGCCGAATCCCTGTAGAGTATCGTCCCAACGAACATCCCATTCATCTTTTTTGGTCCCCTCATAGCGGGATTGATCGATGATCCTCTTTGTCAACTTCATTGGTCTCCCCCCGGTGATTAAACGGTGACCAGCACGGTGACCAGCTTGAGGCTTGACCTCCTAACCTTCTCTGCCACCACCCAGGAGGTCCCAACGGTGACCATACGGTGACCACGGGACATGGTAAATCATGTTGGGGTGGCAGTCAACGACAAAACCTCAATTGAGGTATTTCAGTGGCTTATGGTGGGTGGTGGTAGGTGGCGGTAAAGGCAGATTCAGGTTCGCAATCAGGAGGTCAGGGGTTCGATCCCCCTCAGCTCCACCAAGAAATTTAATTGTTAAGCAGATCAATTCCTAAGAGACTCTCCTTTGAGTCACCAATAAGTCACCTTTGAACATATATTTCGTCAGACAGGAAAGCTGTGGGTGGCGAGATGCGAATCGCCGCGAGAATTCAGTTAGAATCAATCTTGCGAATGGAGGTCGGATGCGCTCATCCGGCTTCCTGATGAAAGACCTCATCCTCCTGATCGCTTATTTCTGTCAACTGTCGCCCGGCTTCTCGGACCGGGTGGTACAAAGACGGTCCCGGCAGAAAATCTCTTGCTCAAGCATCACCTCTTGCTCGTGAAACGTTCCCGCCGAAGCGCTCCGAATCTGAATGCATGCGATAGGATATTCAGAAACTCGACCCTGTGCAGATTTTCACTCGGTGTCCACACTTCGAAAACAAAACGACGATAAGACAGAAGTTGTCTAGCTTTACTTTGTATGATAAAGTAAAGCGTATCGACTTCGATGGAGGATGAAGATGAAAATGACTTCCTTAAAACTATCGTCAAAGAATCAAATCGTGCTTCCAAAAGAAGCCCGCGAAGCGATGCAGGTCAAGGGAGGCGATGAACTTCTTGTCATCGTCAAGGGAAGCGTCACGCTCTTGATGCCCAAACCGAAGAGGTATGTTGAGGCCCTTTCGGGAAAGGGGAAAGGAATTTATCCCAAAAATTATCTAAAGGAGGAGCGTCGCGCGTGGTAAGCCTCAAGGGGTTAGAGCGCTTCTTGAAAAAACATAAAAGAATCGGGTTAGATTCCAATTTCCTGATCTATTTTATTGAGGCTCATCCCGCATACCATCGGATCACCGAGCACCTCTTCCGATCAATCGAAGAAGGGAACATCACCGGAATCTGCTCAACCCTCTCTCTGCTTGAGATCCTGGTTCAACCGTATCGCAGCAACAACGATGAATTAGTAAACCAGTTCTATGGCCTTCTGACCACTTATCCAAACCTCCTCTGGATAGAACTCACGACGGAGATCGCAGATCAAGCAGCCCGTTATAGAGCAAAATACGCCATCAAAACACCGGACGCCATCTTACTGGCGACCGCCGCGCTGGCCGGTGCAACGGGTTTCATCGGTAATGACATACAGTTAAAACGCGTTTCTGAATTAGATGTTCTGACCCTGTCGGGAACCGACCGCTAAAAAATTTCTCATCGCTTTAGTTGTTTCGTTCGGTATTTCATGGCTGCCGAGGGGTACCCAACGGCAGCATAAGAGCCTGTGGGTGGCGAATTCTTAATTGTCTTAAAAGACGCGCGCCGTGGATGACGCGAAGAATATAAACCGTGTTTGCGTGGATGCGAAAGATGGTTCGATATTCCCCGTAAAGAATGTGCCGGTATGAACCTCCGATTTCGGAGGCCTCCGGAATTGACGGGCATCTTAACGGGAAACGCTCCAGGGAAGGGATTTGTTTTTCAACTTCGGATAGGAAATCGTGCGCGGCCTGAGGACTGGCGCTGCAAAGGTAGGTGTATATCGATTCGATGTCTTTCTCGGCATGATGGGTCGTCTTAACGCGATATTTTTTTGCCCTTCTCCAACGATTTCAGGAATGCGCGCGCGGATTGGGTTCGACCGAAACGTATGTCCGCCTCCGCTTCCGCCAGCAACTGGGAAAGGTTGAGCGCTTTGAGCTTATTCTCAAAGACGGCTGCATCCAGCAAAACGACATCCGGACGTCCATTGACCGTGACGATCACCGGCCGACCCGTCTTATGAAGATGATCAAAAACCTCCCGCATCTGTTTTTTCAGTTCGGATGCGGATTTAATGTCCTCCGTAATACTGACTGCCATTTCCCATCCTCCTTCAGTATCTAATCACGTACGAAATATAGTGCCATTTTAGATACCCACCGTCAACCGATCTGAATCGATCAGCCCAGAACCGATAGACGAAATCAAGCAATAAACTACGCCAAATAAACGACTCCCGGAAGATCTTTTAGATCGGCGTCACCCGTTACAACCTGGGCGTCCTGTTCCCGGGAGGTTGCATACACGATCGCATCGGCCATGGCGATTCGATATTGAAGACTTAAATCCGCAGCCAGAAGCGCGGTCGATGCGGACAAGGAGATCACCTCGGTGGAATTCAATTGTCCCGCCGCCAGCATCGCCACCTCTTCTCCCCGATCCCGTTTGATCTTCTTGTACACCTCGTAAAGGACGATCGTGGGGGTCAGAAGCCGCTTGGGATCTTTCATATAGGACGCATATCGATCGGCAAGCCGGCCTCCCGTGAAGAACTCAATCCATCCGCTGGAGTCGATGACGGTCTTCACACACGATCCTCCTTCTCCCGAACCCCCTCCTTATCTATCCCTTTGAGAAAACCTTTCATCGATTTCAGAGACACCTCGGGAACCAGCGTGATGACGCCCCCTTTGACCAGGACGTGCAGCCGTTGCTTGGGGCTCAGATGAAGCTTCTCGCGGATCTCTTTCGGAATAACAATCTGGTACTTTGAGGAAATTGTTGTCGTGGCCATCTCCCCTTCTCCACCTTACGCTTATTCTATCGATAATATTAATGTAAGACGACCTTTGAGTCAATCATCATCGAAGGATAGCCCTTTTTGAGCGCAAAACTCCTGGAGAAGCAGATCACTTGGTTCTCGACAAAGCCGGCTGCTGATCAACGCGGGTTTGAGATCTCGGGAAGAGGTCTCATTCTTGAAACTACTTTCAGTTGATTCGTGAAATCAGGCTGTCAATCAGTCGAATCGAAGCGCAGGGGTTACGGCACTTCCGGAGATCTTTTTACAGCGGGGTCGCCGGACGACTCGATCGGCTTGAAGCAATCAGAGGGGTTGTCCGGGAGAAAGACTTTAAAGGTAGAGCCCTTTCCGAGTTGACTCTCGACTTCAATCCTCCCATTGAGCGCCGCCACGGCATTTTTAACGATCGTCAGACCGAGGCCGGTCCCGCCGACGTTTCGGGTCGTGGAGCCGTCGATCTGGCGGAAGGGGTCAAAGATGTGGGGAAGATCTTCCGGTCGCATGCCGATGCCGGTGTCTTGAACCTTCAGGTAGACCCCGCGCTCGCCGTTCGACACGGTGACGGTAATCGTCCCCCGCTCCGTAAACTTGATGGCATTCGAGAGAAGGTTTAAAAAGATCTGCCGGAGCCTGACCGGATCGCTCTGGATGAGGCGAAGGTCGGCTTCTATTTTCAGGTCGAGCTCGATCTCTTTGCCGCTCGCGAGGCTCCGGATATTTTGCAGTAATTCCGGAAAGATCTCTTTCAAGTCGCACGGCTGGAGTGTCAGCGGCATCTTCCCCGACTCCATCTTGGAGAAATCGAGGACGTTGTTGATTAATTCGAGAAGCTCCGATGCATTTCGATTCACCCCGTCGAGCCACTCCCGCTGCACCTCCCTTCTCTCATCTTCGATTAAGAGATCGGCGTAGCCGAGAATCGCATGAAGCGGCGTTCTCAACTCGTGAGAGATGTTGGAGATGAATTCCGACTTGATCCGGTTCCCCTCCTCCGCCTCCAGCGTCTTTTTGATCAAGAGCGCTTCGGCCTGTTTATGATAATCGATATCGGTCGCCGTGCCAATCCAGGCGACGATCACTCCGTTTTCAACCTCAGGGATCGCCCGGACAAGGTGCCATCGAAAAGCCCCGTCGACTCGCTTCAATCGGCATTCGACCTCAAGAGGCTCTCCCGCCTGGAGCGCCGCCCGCCAGAGTGGAAGCATCCGTTGAAGGTCCTCGGGGTGGACGACCCTCTTCCACTTCCACCCTTCACACTCCTCCAGGCTCAGGCCGGTGTAACTGCACCACTGCTGATTATAATAATCGACCGACCCGTCGGGACGCGCCGTCCAGATGATTTGGGGAATGGCATCGGCCAGGTGGTGATAGCGCTTCTGGCTGGCCCACTCCTGCTCCAGAAGGCGACTCTGGTGCTCCCGCCGCTCGTTCTCACGCAGCAGCGTCGCCTGTCTTTTGATCTGCTCTCGGTTCCTGAAGAGCTCGGCGAACACCGCCACTTTCGACCGAAGAATGACCGGCTCAAACGGTTTGAAGACGTAATCGACCGCGCCGACGGAGTAGCCCCGGAAGACAAATCGCTCGTCCTTGCTGAACGCGGTCAGAAAAATGATCGGAATCTGCTGAAGCCGGGGGCGTTTCTTAATCAGGGCGGCGGTCTCGAAGCCGTCGAGTTCGGGCATCGAAACATCGAGAAGAATCAGGGCGAACTCTTCGTTCAAAAGATGTTTTAACGCCTCCCTCCCCGATTCGGCCTTGACGAGACGGTAAAAAGGCGAATCCAGAATCGCCTCAAGGGCGACGAGGTTCTCCGGATGATCATCGACCAAGAGGATGTTTACTTTTTCCATGAACGGTTCCTTCACGAGTCTCCCCGCCGCCAAAGCCTCGGACCGCCTCGGCGGCGGGGACGTTCTTTCAGACCGGATCGATGATCAGGAGCACGGATCGGTCGCTGCTAAATCACTTTTGATTGCGACTCCCTCCCTTGCCCTTGCCGATCCAACCAGACGCGCATCATGGACAAAAGACGGCCGTTGTCGACCGGCTTGGTAATGTAGTCGGAGACCCCCGCCTCGATGCATTTCTCCCGATCTTCCTTCATCGCCTTGGCGGTGAGCGCGATGATCGGAAGCGATTTATATTTCCCCATCTTCCGGATCATCCGGGTCGTTTCGTACCCATCCATCTCCGGCATCATGATGTCCATCAGAATCAGATCGACCTCCTTCTGCTTTTTAAGCAGTTCGATCCCTTCCTTTCCGTTCTCGGCATAGAACACCTCCATCCCTTGGCTTTCGAGAAGGCTGGTCACGGCGAAGATGTTGCGGACATCGTCGTCGACGACCAAGACCCGCTTTCCGCTCAGCCCTTCGATGGAGACCTCCTCCGTTTTTGAGTCCGGGTCGTAGGAGGTCTGGCCGGAGTTGTTCTCGGAGCCGGCATAGGTTTCGGGGAGGTAGAGGGTAAAGGTGCTCCCGCGACCGGGGGCGCTCTCCACGTGAATCTCCCCTCCCAACAGCCGCGCGATCTCGCGGCTGATCGTCAGCCCGAGGCCGGTCCCGCCGTATTTCCGGCTGGTGGTTCCATCGGCCTGCTGGAACGCCTCGAAGATCAGCTTCTGTTTGTTCTTCGGAATTCCGATTCCGGTATCGATCACCGAGAATGCGATCACCGATCCGGAGTGCTTCAGGAGATCGGTCTCGAATGTCGTTTTGGGATCGGCCGGCGCAATTCGGAGGGCGACATTCCCTTTTTCGGTGAACTTAAAGGCGTTTGACAAGAGGTTCTTTAAGATCTGCTGGAGGCGCTGCTCATCGGTCCGGATCAATTTTGGAAGCCCCTCGTCCCGGCTGATCGTGAAGCCGAGCCCCTTTTGCTGGGCCACCTCCCGGAAGGTCCGCTCGACATACTCCTGAACTTCTTGGAGCCGGACGTCGCTCGGGGTGACCCCCATCTTCCCCGACTCGACCTTGGAGAGATCCAAGATCTCGTTGATCAGGGTGAGCAGGTCGCATCCCGACGTGTAGATCGTCTGCGCATATTCGACCTGCTTCGGGGTGAGGGTATTGTCTTTATTTTCGGAGAGGAGCTTGGCAAGCACCAACAGGCTGTTGAGCGGGGTGCGAAGCTCATGAGACATGTTGGCGAGGAATTCCGATTTGTACTTCGAGATCAGAGAGAGCTGCTCCGCTTTCTCTTCGAGCGAGACCGACGCCAGCTCGACCTCCCTGTTCTTGATTTCGAGCAGGGTCGCTTTCTCTTCGAGCTCTTTCGCCTGGGCCTCGAGTTCGGCGTTCGACTTCTGCAGCTCTTGGAGCAGCTCTTCCGTCCTCATGCTCGCCGAGATCATGTTGAGAACCACGCCGATGCTCGCCATCAACTGATCGAGGAAGATCTGATGGATCTGGCTGAACGGCTGGAAGGAGGCGAGCTCGATGACCGCCTTGACCTCCCCTTCGAAGAGGACCGGCAATACAATAATGTTGAGCGGAGGGGCCTCTCCGAGTCCGGAGTTGATTGTGATGTAATCGGGTGGGACTTTGGTCAGAAGAATACTCTTCTTCTCCAGGGCGCACTGCCCGATCAAGCTCTCTCCCAAATGGAACCGCTGGGTGAGATTCTTCCTCTCTTTAAAGGCATAGCTGCTGATCAGCTTGAAGACCGGCTCGTTGTCCTGCATCTCGGCGATGTAGAAGGCCCCATGGTGCGCCGAGACCAGCGGGGTCAGCTCCGACATGATCAGTTTGGAGACCGCCTTCAGATCTTTCTGCCCCTGCATCATTCCGGAGAATTTGGCCAGGTTGGTTTTCAGCCAGTCCTGCTCCATGTTCTTCTGCGTGGTGTCTTTCAGGTTCGCGATCATCTGGTTGATGTTGTTCTTCAGGGCCGAGACCTCCCCCTGCGCTTCGACCGTAATCGACCGGGTCAGATCCCCCTTCGTCACGGCGGTGGCGACCTCCGCGATCGCCCGCACCTGCGTGGTGAGGTTTCCGGCGAGCTGGTTCACGTTGTCGGTCAAATCTTTCCAGGTCCCCGCGGCCCCCGGCACCTTCGCCTGGCCTCCCAGCTTCCCTTCGATTCCCACCTCTCTCGCCACGTCGGTCACCTGATCGGCGAAGATTCTCAGCGTATCGGTCATGCTGTTGATCGTGTCGGCCAGGGCGGCGATCTCCCCCTTCGCATCGACGATCAGCTTTCGGGTGAGATCTCCGTTCGCGACCGCGGTCACGACCTTCACGATCCCGCGCACCTGAGTGGTCAGGTTGCTCGCCATGAAGTTCACATTGTCGGTGAGGTCTTTCCACGTTCCCGAGACCCCTCGCACCTCCGCCTGACCGCCAAGTTTTCCTTCGGTGCCCACTTCTTTCGCCACGCGCGTCACCTCCGCCGCGAAGGAGCTGAGCTGGTCGACCATGACGTTGATCGTGTTCTTGAGTTCAAGGATTTCTCCCTTCGCATCGACGGTGATCTTCTGAGAGAGATCCCCCTTCGCCACGGCCGTGGTCACCTTGGCGATATTACGCACCTGAGAGGTGAGGTTTCCCGCCAACTGATTCACGTTATCGGTCAGATCCTTCCACGTTCCGGCCACCCCTTTCACATCGGCTTGGCCGCCGAGCTTTCCTTCCGTACCCACTTCCTTCGCCACGCGCGTCACCTCCGCCGCAAAGGAGTTCAGCTGGTCGACCATGACGTTGATGGTGTTCTTCAACTCAAGGATTTCGCCCTTCGCATCGACGGTGATCTTCTGCGAGAGATCCCCTTTCGCCACCGCTGTGGTCACCTTGGCGATGTTTCGCACCTGAGAGGTCAAATTTCCCGCGAGCTGGTTCACATTGTCGGTCAGATCCTTCCAGGTGCCGGAGACCCCTTTCACCTCCGCCTGACCGCCGAGTTTCCCTTCGGTACCCACTTCCTTCGCCACACGCGTCACCTCCGCGGAGAAGGAGTTGAGCTGATCGACCATGACGTTGATCGTGTTTTTGAGTTCGAGGATTTCTCCCTTCGCATCGACGGTGATCTTCTGGGAGAGATCCCCTTTCGCCACCGCGGTCGTCACCTTGGCGATGTTTCGCACCTGAGAGGTGAGGTTGCCGGCGAGCTGATTCACGTTGTCGGTCAGATCTTTCCAGGTTCCGGCGACATCTTTCACCTCCGCCTGGCCGCCGAGTTTCCCTTCCGTGCCCACTTCTTTGGCGACGCGCGTCACCTCGGCTGCGAACGATCGAAGCTGGTCCACCATGACGTTGATCGTGTTCTTCAACTCAAGGATTTCTCCCTTCGCATCGACCGTGATCTTTTGAGAGAGATCCCCCTTCGCGACCGCGGTCGTCACTTTTGCGATGTTACGCACCTGAGAGGTCAAATTTCCCGCAAGTTGGTTCACGTTGTCGGTCAAATCTTTCCAGGTTCCCGAAACCCCCTTCACCTCCGCCTGGCCGCCGAGTTTCCCTTCGGTACCCACCTCTTTCGCAACCCGGGTCACCTCCGCGGAGAAGGAGTTGAGCTGGTCGACCATCACGTTGATCGTATTCTTCAATTCCAAGATCTCGCCCTTCGCATCGACGGTGATCTTCTGGGAAAGGTCTCCTTTTGCCACGGCCGTGGTCACCTTCGCGATGTTACGCACCTGAGAGGTGAGGTTGCCGGCGAGTTGGTTCACGTTGTCGGTCAGATCCTTCCAGGTGCCGGCGACATCTTTCACCTCCGCCTGGCCGCCGAGTTTCCCTTCCGTGCCCACTTCTTTGGCGACGCGCGTCACCTCCGCCGCGAACGATCGAAGCTGGTCCACCATGACGTTGATCGTATTTTTCAGTTCAAGGATTTCTCCTTTCGCGTCGACTTCGATCTTCTGGGAGAGGTCTCCCTTCGCCACCGCTGTGGTGACTTTTGCGATGTTACGCACCTGAGAGGTCAAATTTCCCGCGAGCTGGTTCACATTATCGGTGAGGCCTTTCCAGGTTCCGGAGACCCCCTTCACCTCGGCCTGACCGCCGAGTTTCCCTTCGGTACCCACCTCTTTCGCCACACGCGTCACCTCCGAGGCGAAGGAGTTGAGCTGGTCGACCATCTTGTTGATCACATCCTTAATCTGGAGGATCTCCCCTTTCACCTCCACGGTGATCTTCTGTCCGAGGTCGCCGTTTGCGATCGCGGTCGCCACCTTCGACACGTCCCGCAGCTGAACCGTCAGGTTGGCCGCCATCGCGTTCACATTGTCGGTGAGCGCTTTCCAAGTTCCGGAGACCCCTTTCACGTCGGCCTGACCGCCGAGTTTCCCTTCGGTACCCACTTCCTTCGCGACCCGGGTCACCTCCGCCGCGAAGGAGTTGAGCTGGTCCACCATGACGTTAATTGTGTTCTTGAGCTCCAAGATCTCACCCTTCGCGTCAACGGTGATCTTCTGCGAGAGATCCCCTTTCGCCACCGCGGTCGCCACCTGAGCGATGTTACGCACCTGAGAGGTCAGGTTGCTCGCCATGAAGTTCACATTCTCCGTCAACCCCTTCCAGGTTCCGGAGACCCCTCTCACCTCCGCCTGACCGCCGAGCTTCCCTTCGGTACCCACTTCCTTCGCCACACGGGTCACCTCCGCCGCGAAAGAGCTGAGCTGATCGACCATGACGTTGATCGTGTTCTTCAATTCCAAGATCTCGCCTTTGGCATCGACGGTGATCTTCTGCGAGAGATCTCCTTTCGCCACTGCGGTGGTGACCTTGGCGATGTTTCTCACCTGAGAGGTCAAATTCCCCGCCAGCTGATTCACATTGTCGGTGAGGTCTTTCCAGGTTCCGGAGACCCCACGCACCTCCGCTTGGCCGCCGAGCTTTCCTTCGGTACCCACTTCCTTCGCCACGCGCGTCACCTCCGCCGCGAAGGAGCTGAGCTGGTCGACCATGGTGTTCACCGTGGTTCCGATTCGGAGGAACTCCCCTTTGACCGGTTTTCCCTCGATCTCCAAGACCATCTTTTGAGAGAGATCTCCGTGCGCCACCGCCGTGATGACCCGGCCGACCTCCGTCGTCGGACGGACCAGATCGCCGATCAGCGCGTTGACCGAATCGATGCTCGTCAACCAGGCGCCAGTGACCGGTCCCAAAGAGGCCCGCTCCGTCATCCTTCCCTCCTGACCGACGATCGTACCGACCCGGACGAACTCTTTGGCCATCTCTTCGTTCAGATGAACAACATCGTTGAAGGCCCTCGCGATCTCCTCCATGATGCCGTCCCTGACCACCGGCATCCTCACCGAGAAATCGCCCGCCTTCACCGCCTTGAGTGCCTCCAGGAGGGTTGCCAACATCGGCTCACCATTCTCTCCGCCATTTCTGGAAGAGATCGATCTGCCATTCTTCCCTTTCTGCTTCCCGGGCACCTGTTTTCGCAATGTGTTGTTCGCCACGGCAACTCTCCTTTATTCTGAATGATACTTAGGATTACTAATGTAAAACCAATCAGATTATAATTTATTTTATTAAAGATCCCTAAATGATCTGCGCGATATTTAGGGACAGCTTAAAAAAAAGATCTGTCTGAAGCAGGCGAGTGAGCGCGCCCAGGCTAAGGGGCGAGCCCCAAACCGCTCTCTTCAGAGGCGGGGTTCGGATTCTTTGCCGGAGCCTTCGCCTGGGAGGCGATCATTTTCGGAGGATCGGACAGACTCTTTGGGAGAAAAACGGTGAAAGTCGACCCCTTTCCGAATTCGCTTTGAACCTCAATTCTCCCTTGAAGCACTTCGAGTAGCTTTTTGACAATCGCCAGCCCCAGACCGCTCCCACCGACCTTTCGGGTGGTCGAGCCGTCGATTTGCCGGAAAGCTTCGAAAATAACGGGGAGGTCTTCTTCTTTAATTCCAATTCCGGTATCACGAATTGCCAGAAGAATCCCCCCTTCCCGATTGGCCGCAGAGATCGTGATCGATCCCTCCTCTGTAAATTTAATCGCATTGGTCAGAAGGTTTACAAAAACCTGCCGAACCTTGCGCGGATCACTTTCAATTTTCTTTAGGTCGTCCTGGAGTCTCCATTTTATCTCGATCTTCTTTCCGTTCAGCAGCGGCATCACCTTCTCAGCCGCATCCGGCAGGAGCTGCTTTAAGTCCACGGAAGAGATGGCAATCGGCGTCTGGCCCGCTTCCATTTTGGAGAGATCGAGCAGATTGTTGATCAAATCGAGCAGCTCGAGCGCGTTTCTTTTGATTCCGTCCAGCGGGGTCTTCAGTTCGTCGGGGATTCGGCCATAACATTCCTCCAGCACAAGCGCTGCGTAGCCGAGAATGGCATTGAGCGGGGTGCGCAGCTCGTGGGAGACATTGGCGACAAATTCTGATTTCAGTCGGGTCACTGTCTCAGCCTCTGCTCTTCTCTGCTCGAGTTCATGAATGGTCTGCTGCAATCGCTCCTGGACCTGCTTCTGCTCATTGACATCGGTTGAAGTTCCCAACCAGGCAAGAATCCGACCCTGGGGGTCTCGCTCGGGATACGCGCGAATCAGATGCCACCGATAGGTGCCGTCGGCCCGTTTCAGACGACACTCTGTCTGGTACTCTCCCCCATTTCGGAGGGCCTCCACCCATTTATCCGAGGTCTTCGGAAGATCGTCCGGATGGATCACCTTCTTCCACCCCCACCCTTCGCTCTGCTCAAAAGTGAGGCCGGTGTAGTTAAACCAGGGCTGATTGAAAAAATCGATCGCCCCATCCGGCTGCGCGATCCAGACGATTTGGGGAAGGGCGTTGGCCAGATGCCGATAACCATCGGGGTGGGTCTCTTGCTCGGTCAGAGCGCCGGTTCCGGTCGGTGCGCGCTCTGATTGTTCCGCTCGCACGATCTCATCGTGCCGTGCCGCGAGAGCCGCCACCTTTGCCCTGAGCGTTTCCGGATCAAACGGCTTGACGATGTAATCGACCGCTCCGACCGAATATCCTCTCACCACATCTTCCTCCGTCTTATTGACGGCCGTGATGAAGATGATCGGAATGTTCCGCGTCTTCGGCCGCTCCCGGATGAGCGCGGCGGTCTCGAAGCCATTCAGCCCCGGCATACAGACGTCCATCAGGATGAGGGAGAAGGTCTCTTTGAGAAGCAGCCTCAGCGCCTCCATCCCGGAGTGGGCGCGGACCAGACGATATCCGGAGGCATCCAAAACCGCCTCCAGTGCCAGAAGATTCTCCGGATGATCATCGACCAATAATATATTCATTCATTCTTCTTTTGCTGTGGTGCATTCTCTGACCGATTAAAACTGCTTTATTGTACAAATTCCTTTCACCAGATACAAGGGGTAAGGCTCGGGAGGCCATCCGGCGGGGAGGATACGGCGTTTATCCGTGATCTGACAGGCCGATAATGCTCGATCGATCAGTTATTACCTTGCCGTCTTAAGAAAAAAAGGGAGCGTTACGGGCGAATGAAGAAGGCCGCCGCTCATCGAGATATCTTCGGATCTTCGCCATTAGATCGGAGGATCTGATCGGCTTACACAGGAATTCCTCCGCGCCGGTGTTCAGACTCTGCTCCTGCAATACCGGATCAATCCCGGCGGTGATCATCAAAACCGGGATGGAGCATAAGGCAGAACTGCTTTTGATCGCGCGGCAGATTTCAAAGCCATCGATCCCCGGCAGATTAACATCGAGCAAGATCAGATCCGGCAGATACCGCCCAATCTTCCGCAAACCTTCATGGCCATCATTTGCAAGGATCACCTCATAACCCTCCCTTGCGATCAGACGGGTGAAGATTTTGAGGGAGTCTTCGTGATCATCGATGACCAAAATCCGCTTTGTCATGCATCCTCCTCTCGCATGCCGGAATACAAGAAACGTTTGCGCGATCCGTTTCACGTTGCATGGTCGGGGGTGCTTCTTGATTTTCGCTTCGTATCTGGTCTTGTCGTATCAGCGGTTCGATTAAAACCATCAGATGTGTGGGGCGCGGAGAATCGCTTCCTCTCAATGGAATCGACCGAAACAGAACGCGGTCTCCTCCATGGCAATAAATTCGATTCATCAGCGGGGCCAATGCTTGCTTCGAGTTATCGTCTTTATTTATGCGATCCTTAAATTCAGTACAGAGCGAGAGCAGCATTTGAGAAAAGCTGGCGGGGGAGGGGCTCTTTGGAAACGCCGCTTCAGAGAGGCAGGCAAGCATTTGATATGCGCTCCGGTTTTGATAGACCGATTTGCCCTCTCGATTGAGGATCAGGATGGCCGGCACGGCCCGTGATTGAACTCTTTTTATTTTAGAATTCATAATATGTTCTCTCCGTCCTGCTTTATTTTGGAAGACCGCCTGCTTCCTCCTACTCCAAACGAATCATGAAGTCAAAACTCGAAGAGCCGGCCAAAACAGTGCTCCTCGGTAGGGTGCCTCCCCCGCGCAGAACACTTCAAGAAAAGTGCAGACCGATGCAGAAATTAAGCAAATAACGTTCCATTTTTCCCCTGTTGCAACTGATCTCTCTTCACCGGAAGAGCGCTTCAATTTCGCGCGATCGGAACAATTGCAATGAGGAGCCGCAGGGCTGCAATGCAGGCAGGCAGGCAAATATTTGCATAAATATGAAAACTCGTTTCATAAAAATGAAGTAAATCGTCTATTCGCCCCCTTCCTCAAGCTCTCTGAAATAGAATAGAATAGAATAGAATAGAAAGGGCTGTAAGAGATCTTCATGATTATACTGGCGATTCCAGGGGTTGAGGGGATTTCGGGGTTGGTTTTTTCGGCTTTGGCAGGAAATTCGCATTGGTATCGACCATTTTGGAAAATGCCAGGATTGATCTTCTTCGATGACGCCCCTGCGCCAAGCAAATATTTTATTAGTGGACGACCATCCTGCGAATCTACTTGCGCTGGAAGCGGTCCTTCAGTGCCCTCAGTATCGCCTGGTGAAAGCCCTATCCGGACCGGAAGCATTCGAGCACCTGCTTCGTACCAATTTCTCAGTCATCCTGCTGGACGCCCATATGCCCGGCCTGAGCGGATTTGAGACCGCCAAGCTGATCAAACAAAGGGAGGAATTGCGGCACATTCCAATTATTTTCCTCACCGCCATGAATAAAACAGCCCACCATATCACGCAAGGTTATCTCTCCGGCGCAATCGACTACATTATCACTCCCTATGATCCGGATATCCTCAGAGCCAAAGTGGCCGCCTTCGTCGATCTCTATCACATCGGTGAGCAAATCAAGCGGCAGGCGGAATTGCTTCGATTGACGGAGCAGAAAATGGCATTTGAATTAAAACGGGCCAACCAGCGTTATCGGAGCCTGGCCGAGGCGATGCCGATCATCGTCTGGACGGCCGAGCCGAACGGCGCCATCGACTATTTCAATCAGCAGTGGTTTGACTACACCGGTCTCACCTTTGAGCAGAGCAAAGGATGGTCCTGGATTCAGGCGGTGTACACGGGAGATCTTCCAAAATGCCATAATCAACTCGCCGAATCGATCGAGCTCGGCCGCGGCTGCACTCTGCGCTGTCGGCTACAGAGGAAGGATGGGGCCTACCGCTGGCATCGTCTTGAGATCACCGCGGAGAGAAGCATGGAAGGCGAAATCATCTCCTGGATCGGAACGGCCATCGACATCCACAATCAAAAACAGATCGATGAAACAGGCGAAATGGAGATAAAGGTTTCCGCCTGATTCTTCTTTCATCGAGCTACAAACTCATTATCACTGATTGATTCTTCAGGGCAGATTCTTCACCGGAAGAGTCTTCTCAGAAGCGCTTCCAGCAAATCTCTTAGACGACGGGGTAGTGGGTCAGTTTGAATTTTGTCATTCCCGATGGCCTAAATAATAAAGCGGCCACTTGTGGCCTGGAAAATGGAACGGCCACCGATGTTTCATCGGGAAAGCGCTTCTTGAATACGCGTAGCGCTCCGATCGCTTCGCGAAGCCATCGAGCGACCTTAACCTCTGGATGCCCGCTTTTGCCGGCATGACGTTCTAAGAATTTCAAAATGCGTCACGACCGAACATTCCATCGCTGATCGCGAAATATTCAGGGCCTGTCCGATTCCATTCTGAAAAGATCGAGGAGTCTATCGACTAATCCGAGCAATTCGGAGGTATTTCTTTGAATTCGTTCTATCGGAATCGTTTGATATTCGATGAGCGGTCCGTATATCCCTTCTGATAAAAGGGCGCTGTAGCCGAGAATCGCGTTGAGCGCACTTCTCAGTTGATGAGTCACATCAGAGGCAATTTCGGTTTTGATGCGGTTTTTCTCTTCTGCCTCAACTCTTTTTCGATCCATTGCTTTGATTCCTTGGAGCAATCGCTCCTGCGCCTGCTTTTGATCATGAATATCGGTTGCGGTGCCCAACCAAGCCAGGACCCGCCCCTCGGAATCCTTCTGGGGAATCGAGCGAATCAAATGCCAGCGGTAAGCCCCGTCTGCCCGCCTCAATCTGCATTCCGCCAAGAATTCTTTCTGTTGTAAAACGGCCTGCGCCCACCCGTCTGAGGTCGCGGGACGGTCGTGATCATGAACAATCTTTATCCAGGCCCAACCTTCGCTCTCTTCCAAAGTCAGCCCGGTGTAGTGATACCAATATTCATTAAAAAACCGGATGGCGCCATCCGATTGAGGCGCAATCCAGAGGATTTGAGAAAGGGTGTTTGCCAGACTTCGATAATGCTCCTGGTGAACTCCTTGGTTCGCGGGATCACCGTGTTGACACTGTGTCTTTTCCGAATGCGATTCAACAGTTCCTGAAGCGGCAATACTGTTTAGCTGCCCGGACAAGATCGCCACCTTCGCCTTCAGAGCCTCTGGATTAAACGGCTTGATGATATAATCGATCGCCCCCGCCGCATACCCTTTCTCAATATCCACCTCCTCTTTGTGTACTGCGGTGATGAAGATAATCGGGATATTCCGGTTTTTTGGACGCTCCCGGATGAGCGCAGCCGTCTCAAATCCATTGAGTCCCGGCATACAGACGTCGAGCAGAATGAGAGAGAAATCGGTGTCTAAAAGATGTTTGAGCGCTTCGGTTCCGGACTGCGCCGAAACCAAATGATATTCAGGAGCACTGAGGACGGCTTCCAATGCAAGAAGATTCTCCGGACGATCATCGACCAATAGGATATTCCGCTTCTTTCCCGCTTCCGATTTCGCCATAGATCCTCCCTATGCGTCGTGTTAGATAAAGAGAAATACAGAAGGTTCTGGATCAGCATCAGAAAAATAAATATGTTTAGGGAAGTCTGTTTGTTAAAAGGGCACGCCCGACAAGGAAAAATTTTTTACTGAAGTTAGTGATCAGGCCGTTTATCGATGCATGTACGATAAGAAGATCCCATTGACCTGCCGCTCCGTTGGATGAGAGGGGCTTACTTCTGTCTTTATAGGATCTATAAATATTTTATTTCTTTTAAACGCTTTGAAACAAGGGGACTCTGCACTTAAGGTTTTCCAAGGAACTGTCCAAATGAGGGAACCGATACCCTCCTACGACTCTTTTGGAGAGCAACCGTCATTGCGCGATTGATTCCCTGTAAAAGGGAGTTCCACCCCGACGATAGATGCCGAACTGAAATCGGTGAGATGCTTAACCGTGGATTTGTTCTCGCGCGGATCACGCATGAGAGCAACGCCGGGCCATTATACGATTTGTGGATTAATCCCCTCTTGCAACAGTCCGTTGAGAAATTACTCCTTAGCGCTATATCCGAGTAGCTGAATTGACCTCTCACTGATCATATCCTAAATTTAGGATTACCGATCAGGGATCGGCATTCGCGTCGAGCAATAGGGAAAAATACCGCCTGGTTTCTCACGCACTTATTAACGTCTTGACGAAAGAGATTGCAGAAGTATGTTTACACAGGATGATCTCGACCAATTAATTAAAAACTACAATGAGGATTTCATCTATCTTCTCATTCGCGCAAGCCAATGCAGCTATGAGTGTCTGATCTCCTCATTCATGATGCTGAAAGACTTACACAATGCCATAATGAAAATCCAAGACTCAGGCCATTTTGTCATCCGCGTCCCCCCCTATTCATTGTCCATTCGCGCCAATGATGATCTTCTCCGATTGATGCGATTTGACCAGGAAGAGATTAGAAACATTTACGGCTTTCTCGAATTCGTGAAGCAGACCCAAGGAAAAGAATTCGAGGAGTGTTTGGAAGACAGTGTGTATAACCTCTGCAAACGCAGCCCGGGAGATCAGCCCTGGCGGATAAAAAGCCCGGCTCCCTCATAGCCGGAATCAACGAGCATTCGCCTGCGCTTCGATCATACGCTCCGGACAGTCTGATATCCATCTGTGCATTAAACTATAAGACTGATACATGAAAAACAATCAGGCCGCCACGATGCAACAGGAATTGTCGCGGGACGTACATTCTTGTGCACGGAGCACTGCGGCTAATTAGATGAAACACCGTTCCGCGTTTTCAGGTATCTCTCCTTTCCGCAAATAAAATCGATCTCTTCGGTGAAGGTCCATTCTTATACCAAACCGGCATGCCTCTTGCTTTTCAGCAAGACGGAAGGGAATAAGGAGAACAGCCATGGAAGCCAAAAAGACGATCCTCATTGTGGATGACGAGAGCGGCCCGCGCGAGTCGCTTAAAATGATCTTAAAACCATTCTATAATGTTGAAACCGCCGAGGACGGACCCCAAGCGCTCCAAGTGATGCAAAAGAAACAGGTTGATCTTGTCACCTTGGATCTGCGAATGCCTAAAATGCAAGGGGAAGAGGTTCTGAACCAGATCAAGGAGAAGTATCCGGAGACGGAGGTCTTGATTATTACGGGAAACGGAACGTTAAAAAATGCGATCGACCTGATTCAAAAAGGGGCCGTCGGTTATGAATTGAAGCCGTTCAATATTGTCGAGGTGGTTACGAACATCTCCCGAACACTCGAGCGGCGGGAGAAGTTGGATGGACTGAAGAATGTCTTCAAGCAGAATCCTTCCATGCTGAATGAAGGTCACGCCTGAATGAGGTGATTATCTAAATACAACCACGCTACCGAGGAATTTACTCACAAATGTTTTCCGCTGACCAAAAGCGAGGTCACCTCCTCTGCCGGCAGCGGCTTGCTGAATAAATAGCCCTGCATCCGATCGCATTTCAGCGAACGTAAAAACTCCAACTGCTCGACCGTCTCCACCGCTTCCGCCACCACTTTCAACTTCAGACTATGCGCCATCGTCACGATGGCGGTCACGATCGCCGCATCATCCGGATCGGTGGTGACGTCTTGCACAAACGATTTATCAATCTTCAACGAGTCGATCGGAAGCCGCTTCAAATAACTGAGCGAAGAATATCCCGTTCCGAAATCATCGATTGAGATTTCAATCCCGCCCAAATGCAATTCTCTCAGCTCGGCCATGGTGCTCTCGCTGCTTTTCATAATAATGCTTTCGGTTAATTCCAATTCTAAATAATTCGGATCAAGGCCGGTCTCATTCAGCAGATGGGCGACGGTGCCGATGAGAGTTTGTCGTTGAAGCTGGCGGACGGAGAGGTTGACCCCCATCCGTATCGGCGGCAGATTCATCCGCTGCCAGGCCTTATTTTGCGCGCAGGCGGTGCGCAAGATCCACTCGCCGATCGGAACGATCAAACCGGTCTCCTCGGCCAACGGAATGAACTCGGCGGGAGAGATCATCCCGAGCTCAGGAGATTTCCAACGCACCAGCGCCTCCATTCCAACGATCCGCCCCGTCGCCAAATCGACCTTGGGCTGGTAATGCAGCACGAACTCTCCCCGCTCCAACGCATGGCGAAGATTGTTTTCCAGGGCAAGGCGCTTCGTCGCGCTCTGATTCATGATCGGCGAGTAGAGCTGATAATTGTTTCCCCCCTGCTCTTTGGCCCGAGACATCGCCGTATCGGCATGCTTCATGAGTTGATCCATCTCTTGCCCGTCATTCGGACAGATCGCAATCCCGATACTGACCGAGACGAAGATCTCTTGTCCCTTCAATTCGATCGGTTTACTTAACGCATCAAGAATCTTCTGAGAAACCCGAAAGCTGTCGGCCGGCTGCGCCAAGTCGTCGAGAATCAGCCCGAACAGATCGCCTCCTAAACGCGCGACGGTATCCCCCTCTCTCACGGAGGAGACGAGCCGCTCCGAAACCGCCTTGAGGAGCAGATCCCCGCCCGCTTGTCCGAGCGTGTCGTTGATCACTTTAAATCGATCCAGATCGAGGAAGAGAACCGCCACCGCCCGCTTTTGCCAAGGGGCCCGCGCAATCGCGAGCCCCAGACGATCCCGGAAAAGGATTCGATTCGGAAGGTTGGTAAGGAGATCAAAATGGGCCAGATAGTTCAGCCGCTCTTCCGCCTGTTTCCGATTGGTGATATCCCGAAAACACCAAACCCGGCCGATCCGCTCGCCGCCGATTTGTTGGGAGGTGGACCGCCATGCGAGCACCCTTCCACTGTTCAATTCCAACGTATCCTGGCTTTCCAAATCGGTTTCATTGAGCTGTTCGATGCTTGCCGAGAAGTTCTCAGAATGTTTGAGCCGATCGAGAAGGGCATCCATCGTCAAATCCAAATCCCCCGAAACGACGACCGACGAAGAGACCTCCCACAGTTCGATTAATTTCGAATTGAATAATACGATTTTCCCTTTCGGATTAACGATGAGAATCCCGTCGGAGGTCGCCGCCAACGTCGCATTGAGCAACGCAAGCGTGCGCTTCAATTCCGTTTCGAACTTTTTTCTTTCCGCGATCTCTCGCTCCAGCGCTTCATGAGTTGGCTTAAGCTCGATATCGCGTTCAGGAATACTCTGTTCGGAAATGTCGCTCAATGCGCCACCCTCTGTTGATCGTTTCGCATCGCCTTTTCTCTTCTCAGGAAATTGATACTTTTGTGGTATAGCGCGCAATCATCTTTTATTTTTCACACGTGAGACTGCGGCACCTAATCATCATAAGCGATTTTCAAAGTATGCCACAAACGGGTAAAAAGTCCATTTAATCAGTCACATTTCTATGTTTCTAACTAATGATAAAACACAGTCTTGATCAACAGAGTAAGTCCCTCAATGTAATTGAAGACCAAACGGACAAGAAGCGATGACAAAGGGAAGCGGCGTTCTCTTGGATTGTGTCTAGGGGAAACGCTCATTCTCACTGAATTTCAGGGAGGCCACCTGGGGACTATAGCTGAAACATACTTTAATAATACGTAACATTGATATTCCGAAGAAGAATTTTATTGACTTTCAAAAAAATAAGTCTCATTGTATGAGAGCGGCTTCGAACACGCTTCAGCGTTGTGAATGTTGGCACGACGGGGGTGAACTTCCGCCCTCTCCACACCGATCTAAAGACCCGCACAGGGAGGTGCTACGGGGAGGATGATCATGCCGACGGCAGGATCTCAGAGTGTTCTGCACACTGCCCCAAAGATTACTTCCCGGTTTGTCTTCCCATATTGCCTTAATTTTGTCCTTTCAATCTTAATACAAAATACATCCAGGAATGGAAGACAAACCCTTACGAGAGATAGTTACATTTGCGTCTTTTCATTTCTACTCCTTCATTCAGGTTATCCGAATTCGGTAGAGTCTTGGCTAAATATTACAGCAGCCAGATTCCCGACGCTACGTCTCATAACTAGAGTAGAAACACTGTCCCACACCGGGAACTTCTTAGCGTGCAATTCAAGAAAATCGATGAAGCGCGAGAGGTACTATTATTTCGTGCTGACCGTTTCCAATGATTTTTCTCTTATTAATTACCTATGGCTTGCTCAAATAGAAGTGTATCGACCACCAATAAACGGCAATATTAGGACCGAAAGGAGACAGGGATGTTGATGGAAACGAATACACGAATCTGCGAAATAATTGCAAAGCAACTTGAGATTAAAGTAGACGCTGTAAAACCAACCGCTTTCTTGATGGACGACCTGGGGACAGACATAAAGGAAGGAAAGTGAATTTTTACGCAATTCCTCCTCTAATTAGCGCTTTCTTATTTTTATTAGCTGGTATTTTTGTTTACTCCAAAAATACTATAGCTAAGAGCAATAAACTTTTTTTGGGCGTATGTTTTGTCACATTCGTGTGGCAATTTAGTTGGTTTTTATTATTTCAATTTCCCTATCCTGATATTGTCTCCCTTTTGATAAAAATCGGTTATACCGACATTATTTTCATACCTATAATTTTCTATCACTTCTTTGTAATTTTGCTGGATTTAGAGAATGAATGGAAAAACATTAAACTGGCATATCTCTGTGGCTGCTTCTTTGCTATTCTTTTACACATCTCTAATTCTTTTATCAACGGCCATTTTAAATATTTTTTTGGTTATTATCCTAAAGCGGGATTTCTTCATCCGATCTATATCCTCTTCCTCACGATATTAGTTCTTAGATCCATATCATTGTTAATACATTCATTGAAAGAGCAGCAACTTCTCCAAGAGAGATACTATCAACGTAAGTTATTGCTTATCTCATTCATTATTTACACATTTGCAGCTTCTGACTTTCTTGCTAATTACGGTATAGAATTCTATCCCATCGGCATTATTTTCATTTCAACTTCTCTGGGAATTGTGGCGTATACCATTATAAAGTATCGTTTCCTGGATATATCCACAGTTATTCATAAAACTTTTATGTGGGTAGTAATGTCATCACTCGTTTTAGTTCCTGTAATTGGTTTATCTTTATTTGGATATAACCGAATTAAAACTCTTTCTCAAATCCAACTTTTAGTAATGATGGCTATCCTCACATTGCTTTATATTCCTTATATCAGGCTGATCCAACCCCGCATCGACCATCTCTTCCAACGCCGAAAGTACAACATGCAAAAGATCTTGCATGGAATGGTAAAGGAACTCGCTCTGCTCAAGGATCTAACGGAACTAACAGAAAAAATTGCGACTACCATTCGAGAAGCCATGTATGTTTCCCATTCTTCAGTCATTCTGTGGGAAAAGAAAAGAGAGGGCTATCTAAACATCAACGGGCCAAATCAAAACATCGATCTTTCGACGCATGCTCCTTTTCTCAATTGGATGAAAAACGAAGATCGCATTATTGAATGGAATGAAATTGAAGCTGAGCCTCAATATAAAGAGATTAGAATTCCAGCGCGAAATTACTTCGAAGCATTGTCGGCGAAGATAGCGCTTCCTCTAGTACATAACGGTCAACTGATCGGGGTCATCAACTTAGGCGAGAAAGATAACCTCAAGGCCTTCACCCGTGAAGATATCGAATTCCTCTCAACGCTTCGAGCTCAATCGACCATTTCACTTTCTAACTCTATCTTGTACGAAGATGTTCACAAAATGTCCGAAGAGCTCCGGCGCTGGGCCTCGGAGTTGGAAGAAAAGGTTGCTACGCGAACGCTTGAGCTTTCCGAACGAACAAAAGAGCTCTCTGAAAGTAAGACAGAATTAGAGCGCTCCTATCAGAAGCTCCAAGAACTCGACCGCATCAAATCTCAGTTCTTCGCAAACATCTCTCATGAGTTTCGAACGCCCCTCACCCTCATTCTCGCGCCGCTCGAAACTTATCTCAATCAGCCGAATCTTCCCGAAGAGCAGCGCAAAAATTTTCAGATCATGTATCAGAACGGACTTCGGCTTCTTAAACTCATCAATAACTTATTAGATTTGGCGAAGATCGATACCGGAAAGATGCATCTTTCTTATTCAAAGACCGACCTGGTGGCATTCGTTAGCGGGATTCTCTCTTCAGTCACCCATCTCATCTCTAAGAAACAGATCCACCTTTCACTTCTGGCCGACAGAAGCGTCATGGAATTTTATTTTGATCGCGATAAAATCGAGAAGGTCCTCCTAAACCTGATCTTTAACGCCATCAAGTTTACCGACCGCGGCGGACAAATTATTCTCTCCTGCGCCGTAAAGGAGGATTATGTTCTTATCCAAGTCTCGGATACAGGAATCGGCATCGCCCGGGAAAATCTTCACAAGCTTTTCAGCCGTTTTACACAGCTCGATGCCTCCGCCACCCGACAACATGAAGGAACGGGGATCGGTCTTGCACTGTCCAAAGAATTGGTAGAGCTTCATCAAGGAAAGATCTGGGCCGAGAGTGAAGTCGGAAGGGGAACGGTGATTTCTTTCACCCTTCCTTTTCTTAAAGAGAGGCCGATATCAAGCCTCTTCACACCGCGCCAAGAAAACTCAGAAGAGAATTGGTTCCGCTCGCTTCACAAGACCGCGGAATATTCAGAAGGAGGAATCCTCCAAGAGCCTTCTTCACTTCCTCCACAAATCGCAGCGGGAGAAGAGAGCCGACCGAAGATCCTCATTGTGGAAGACAACCCCGACATGCTCGACTTCATCGCCTCGCAACTACAAGGGGAATACCATATTATCCCTGCTCGAAATGGGGTTGAAGGGTTCGATCGCGCCAAAGCGGACCTCCCCGATCTGATTCTTGCCGATGTCATGATGCCGATCAAAGACGGCTATCAACTTTGCCGCGAAATAAAAGACGATCTGACGACACGTCACATCCCGGTGATCCTGGTGACGGCCAAGGCCGACCTGTCGATGAAGATCGAGGGATTAAAGCAAGGCGCCGATGATTACCTCACCAAACCATTTAGCTCCGAAGAGTTGAAGGCGCGCGTGAGATCACTTCTGAACCTTCGTACGCTGGAGAAAGAGATTCAGATGAGAAATCAGGCGCTGGAGAGAACGCTCGCCGAGCTGCGAAAGACTCAGGCGCAACTGGTTCACTCAGCCAAAATGGCGGCGCTGGGAACCCTGGTGGCCGGCCTCTCACACGAGATGAATAACCCACTGACCCCGGTGATTGGTTTTGCTGAGCTTCTCTTAGGCATGCCTCTTCCTAAAGAGGCGCATCAGTGTGCAGACATCATCTCCAGGGAGGCACGTCGATGCGCCGCTGTTATAAGGAGCCTCTCGGACTTCGCACGCAAATCGCCCCCGCTCTGGCAAGAGAACGACCTCAATACCCTCATCCACTCCGTTCTGGATCTAAAAGCATCCTACCTTCGCACCGACAATATCGTACTCGAACTGAATCTCGATCCACGTCTTCCCAATACACTTGTCGATGGCAACCAGATCAAACAGGTTCTCCTCAATCTCATCAACAATGCCCACCAGGCTCTTTTGATGAAAGAAGAAGATCGGAAAATTCGAATTGTTTCGGAACAAACTGCAGGGCTCCTACGAATCACAATTGGGGATAATGGCCCGGGAATTCCCAAAGAAGTTCAGTCCCGGCTCTTCGAGCCTTTTTTCACGACGAAGCCGGAAGGAGAAGGCGCCGGACTGGGCTTGGCTATTTCGCACGGCATCATCGAATCCCATGGCGGGAAGATTGGATTTATGTCTGAAGAAGGAATCGGAACACGCTTCTGGTTCGAGCTGCCTCTCCGAACCGCCGCATCCATCACCGCTTCCAACGTCTTCCCGGATACGGCAATACAGTATCAAAGCAGGCGGGCACTGGTGGTGGATGACGAGCCGATGGTCTTGGAGGTGTGTAAAGCGGCATTGGAGCAAATCGGATTTGCTGTCGATACGGTCCAGAGCGGGGAAGCGGCTTTAGTGCAACTGACGAAGGTCTCTTATGATCTCCTCATAAGCGATATTCGTATGCCGGGCATGGATGGGATTCAGTTTTTTGATCAGGTGAGTCGTGTCTATCCGGAGATCTTGGATCGAACGATTATCATTACCGGGGATGCTGTCAATATAGTCACGTCGACGTTCCTTGATCGGACCCACGTTGCCGTTTTGGAGAAACCATTTAATCTCACAAAGCTTCAGCGCCTGGCGAAGTCGATCGTGGAGCGCCATTCGACACAGCAGTGGAGGTAAGGTCCGGGAAGAGGTATCGATTGGATAAATGGGGTCGGAGGACTGGGTTAAAGGCAGACAGAACAGAGGGGTAGAACTTTCTACCTCCTTATTCCAAGATTTCAGAAAGAGGGATTTGCAGGCCGGGCAAAAGAGGGGTGGTGAGTGTATCGGTATTCTCTTTTGAATATTCACCGGTGCGAGCATAGCCTTCGTCGCCCATCCGGTAGACTTTGACGGTCTCCAATTCCGGATCAACGATCCAGTACTCTGAAACACCATGATGTTCATAAAGCTTGCGTTTGATGATTTCGTCGGTCTTGCGGGTGGTCTCAGAGAGAATTTCAACCACAAGGTCGGGCGGCCCCTGGATGTTCTTCTCAGTAATGATGGAAGATCGCCCGGAGGAGACGAAAAGGAGGTCGGGCTCAACCACATCGAGATCCGAAAGAACCACATCGCATGGAGCCACAAAGATTTCTCCAATCTTGTGTTCTTTTAGAAAGGTCCTGAATGCCAGAAAAAGATTTCCGAGAATCCTCTGGTGCTTGGTGGAAGGAGATGGGGTCATAAAATGCTCTCCGTCGATCAGCTCGTGGCGCTTCCCGTCCTCTGGAAAAAGGAGATAGTCCTCGTAGGTAAATTTGACCGAATGGCCTTTGGGGGACATGACATCCTCTCAAGATTAACAATTAAATTTAAAACCAGAGTAACAAGGATGAAATTAATTGTCAAATGTGGAGATTTCAGAGGGATTAAAGGGATAGTGAACACGGATTGGAAATGTTGGTCCCAGAGTGCAATTGCTTCGAAGATCGAATCGACTGATTGAGTGAGTTTTAGATGAATGCATTGCAATTAGAATTTGCTCAGGAGATCAGACGAATTTACAGCCAGAGGGTAAAAATCCCGTTGTGGCTGGGAATGACATCGATTCCATATTTGGATTTCTAGATATGGAGTATCCAGTTTTATCCATTTATTCACAGCATTCTTCATTATCATTGCATTAAATTTAGCGCGGACAAATGATCCAATGTCGAGGACGTATCTAATCGATAACATCCGCCTTGAGAAGCATCATGCCGATCAATGGATTGATATGACCCATGGGTTTGGCGTGAGTCTGGAGGAACTTTCTCAATCTCCTATTCTGGCAGAGGTGGAGGCACTGACCCATTGGTTGTGGTCAATCACTACTCGGGGGAGCTTTACTGAATTAGTGGCCGCAATGCATTATTCAATAGAAGGAATCACACAAGTGAATGGGTGCAGCTTGATCGGAAAGCATACAAATGGATGGAAGCGCACACACGCTACGATCGCCTTCATCCATTTAAATTAAAGCGCTGGAAATTATTAAATTGCATGCGATGTCCCCGGAGATGCAGAAAAAAGTCCACGATGCGGCTCAGCGCAGCCTGGAATACCTTTTCCTTGCAATGGAAACATGTTATGTCGCCTTTGCGTGAGCAGACATATTGAGATTGTATATGAGAATTCTCCATCCCTCTCTGCGCGCATGTCTAACCACTGCATTGAAGAACAGCGTACCGATTTCGTGAGACATCAGCCGCTCCTGGTTCTTGTTGTCGGATACTTCTTCAAAACCCGCTGTTCCGGGGAGATTAGAGATAGCATTGGTTATCTGGGGATCAGAGAGTCCTTTCTTCGAAAATACCTCTGGGGTTTATTTACCGAAACTCTCTCATGTTCCATGAAAATTTAATTTTAAAAGTTTTTCATATTACCTGCTAAAAGTAGGATTCAACTGATAGTAGAGAAATGGCAGTACTGATCTTAAGACATCTGAACCTTTTCGCTTCGCTGCTCTCAGCTTCATATCTGAGAAGCGCATCTTTAAACCCTGTCCTTCTCTGTCTGCTCTCTCTGTTTCTGTGGATCGAAATCCGTACGTGTTCCGATCAAATCTGCTGCGTCGGTCTTCTCCTCCGATTTCCACTTGTTGATGCTGGTTAACTTTGTAAGAAGCAAATAGGATTTTCTCGGGATTTCTTTTCGAAAGAATTGATGCATTATCCGTTTTTATTGACCAGTCCGGCATTTCTAAGAAAGCTTGGTATACTACTAACCTAGGGAGGAGCAAATGAAATCCCAAAATGAACAAAGAAATTATCCCCGGATTGAGTGTAGGATCGGCTTGACTGCTGACAATGGCCTTGTCGGAACAATTGAGAATATCGGTCTGGAAGGGCTTTATATTTATCCCAATCGCGTTATGACGGTAGGTGAGGAGCGGGATATTGAATTCTCACTTACCGAAAACTCTGAACCGGTTCGAGGAACGATACGGACCGTGCGAGTGGACGGGGGAAAAAGTGGTTACGGAGTGAAGTTTCTCAAGATGAGTCCCAAAGACAAAGGGCTCCTAAAACATTTTCTATTTGCGAGGATTTCGGATAAGGTCCAAGCCTGTATCCATCAGCAATACCAAGAGAAATCGGATCAGGTGATTCGGATCTCGGATAGAGAACGCGTCCGATTACTCCTGGAGGATGTTATGGGAAAACGTGCTTTACTGACTGTCATACCGGAGAAATCTCACGTTTCCCATAAAGCTTCCATTATCAATGTTGGCGTGGAGAATTTCGGAATCAGATTGGATTCTCTGGATGGAAGGCTTGAGAAGGGAATAAAAATCTTTGTATTCCTCTCACACCAGTTTGAAAGCTATACATTTCAAACGGAAATTCTCGATCAACAACATGATATTTTACTCGTGGAGATGCCAAATACAGTTTTTTGTTCTGATCGGCGGACTCATCCCAGGCAGGAAGCCGGTTCCCGAAAGTGGGTTCGTATGGAATGGCATACCCACCAAAACACAATTGAGAAATGCGTCGGGGTTGTCATGGAAGAATCTACATCGGGTCTATCCTTTGTTGCTCCTGTGGAGTGGATTAATGGATCCTCGTTTGACAGCGCTCTCAAAGAGTTGGAGATTATTACGCCGGATCAGCCAGTCAAGAAGGAGCATGTCGTTGTGAAGCATCTCAATCGGATTGATTCAGCCGGGCGGCTCTCAAAGGTCGGTGTCGAATTTAAGGTCTCTCAGGAGAATTTTCAATTTGATGTTGAGGATTTTTCAAAATACTTACAGGCTCGGGAGACTCCGTCTAATCAGGCCGTCGTCGGGTTACCTCCCGTCTCACAGGTACTACGATACACGAACGTTTTTGGTGAGGAAATTGTTGCCCTCGTGAATCGAACCTGGGAGGATGACAGGAAGATTTCGGCGCCAGTCGTCATCATCCCCCCGGCATATGGGCGGCGCAAGGAGTCGACCTGTGGGCTGGCGCTGACTATTACTGAGAATTTCAAGCAAAAGGGAAAGGATATCGTTGTGGTTCGTTTTGACTATACCCGAGCGATCGGAGAGAGTTTTAATGATGTGGAAGAACCTATAGAGGGGCGTGAGTATCTCAATATTCGTTACAGCAGGTATGTTGAAGACATCCGAGCGACGATCCGATTTTCGAAGGACAACCCAATATTCTCGGCAACTCAAATCATACTGGTTTCATTCAGCTTCAACGGTCCGGTAGCCCGTCGTGTCGTCGCCCAGGATCGAGAGGGGGATATTACCCTCTGGCTTTCCCCCCTCGGTGCGCCGGATACTCAGGAGCTGGTCAAAAATTCTGGCGGCGGCATCGATTATCTTGGGAATTATGAGAAGGGAATCCGAAGCGGGATCGTAAACTTTTTGGGATCACTGGTCAACATGGATCAATTCTGTGAGGATGCAATACGCCATCAATTGGCCTTTATGGAGGATGCCCGGCGGGAGATGGCCACTATTAAGATCCCGGTGACCTGGATCTACGGAACTCATGATGGATGGATCAATCCCAGAAAGATCCTCGATCTGATGAGAGTGAAATCTCCGGCTCCGAGAAGGGTCATTCAGATCCCGACAGGGCATATGCTCTCCACCAGTGAGGAGGCCCTGCATGCCTTTCAGCTTATTACAGAATGCATATGGCAGCATCTGCATCATAAAGAGATACAGGCGGTCAGCCCCTCGCCAGAATGGATGATGAAAGCAAACCGGCTGGAGTGGGACAGAACCGCTCGAACCCATCTGATGGACAGACAGGCGTATTGGAAAAAATATCTCTTGGGAGACCGGATCGGTGAGTTTGGGTTCGACGTGCTGATGAACACAGCGGAGTATCGGGAGCTTATCTCGGACCAACTGGCGCTTCTTCACCTGTCAGAGCGCTCCATAATAGCAGACATGGGGAGCGGAACCGGGAATTTAGTGCAGGCCATACTCAAAGAGAACTCAAGGGCTGGTGGTCAGAAACCCAAGGATTTGTCGATTATCGCAGTAGATCTGGTCTATGATGCACTTGTTCGTTCTATGGAAAAATGCCGTGCGCAACTTCGGGAAGACTCTCAAGCTTCGATTCCTCCCGTTGCGGTGGTGGCCGATCTTGAAATTGGGAGGATCGATCCATTTAAGAGGTTGGCAAACTGGAGTTCGACCGATCGAATCGAAGAGGTTCTCTCCGGCATCGAAGGTGTAGATCTGTTTACCATTGAAAGAATCGCGTCCAATTTCGATTCCAGACTGCTCTCTATTCTGAGAGGCGACTTGCCCATTGAGGAAAATTCAGATTTCCTCCAGGAGCGTTTCATGAGCCGGGAGATTGAAGTCATTTCTGAACTCCACGCGCTGAGCCGTCTTTTGATTAAGCGAGATCGAACCGCGGGGAGGAAATTCAAGATCCTCCGACCGCTCTCCCCAATAAATGACTTTAGCCTACCTTTTAAACATGAAGTGTTTGATGGAATTCTATCAAGCCTGGTGCTTTCCTATATTTTCAACCAGCAAGCATTACTTCTTGAGTTCCATCGCTGTTTGAAACCGGGCGGTAGGCTCGTTGTCTCGTCCATGCTTCCGGACACCGATATTTCAAAGGTGTATATGGGGCTGATTGACAATATCATGGATGCCCGTGAACTCGACCAACTTGAGAGGGAGACCCTCCTCAGTTCCGCCAGAGATTTCGCAAGCGCCGCGTCATTTCTGATCCGCCTGGAGGAGGAGGGCCGATTCAAGTTTTTCAGTGCGGAGGCGCTGGCCGAATCCCTGCGGAAGAGCGGATTTAAGAAAATACGGATTACTCCGTCATTTGGAAAACCGGCCCGGGCTGTTATCGTGTCCGGAGAAAAATGGGAATCATGAATGAAGCTGCCCGTACTTTTATCTCGGAGGAATACAGATCAGGATAAGGACCTTCACGAGGGGTTTCTCGAAGAGATCGCTACCCTCTGCATACAGAGGGTCAAGGTCACCTGTTTTCTCTGTATTACCTTGTTTCTGATATTCGGGATTCTTGATTACATCCTCTTCCCGGCGCAGATTAAAGTGCTCCTGAGCTTGAGAGTCCTTTGCGCCATCATCGAATCAGTGATCTTTTATTTCGCTTTTACGCCGTTCGGAAAAAGGCATCCCTCACTGCTTGGAATGCTTGCTTACCTCGTCATTGGATTCATCATTTCAGGGATGGCATTTGCAACAGGAGGACATGCCAGTCCATATTATGCTGGGTTGAACCTGGTGATCCTGGGACTCAGCGTGCTCATGCCTTGGGGATTAAAAGAGGCTGCCGTCACCGACGGGCTTCTTTATCTCTCCTATATCGTCCCGATTCTATTTTTTACAGAGATTTCAGACAAACAAATCTTTATAAATAACAACTTTTTCCTCCTCTGCACAATTGTCATTTCTCTGACGGCGACATACTATGGATATCGTCTCCGGTTTCAGGAGTGCAAATCCAGAGCGCGACTTCAAATCGCCTATACAAAACTTCAAGAACTCGATCAAGTTAAAACCCAATTCTTCGCCAACATCTCTCACGAACTTCGTACTCCCCTCACGCTGATTCTTGCCCCTCTGGAGTCCATTCTGCATCGTGAAAATCTCTCCGGAGATCGTCGGGAAGATTTGAACAGCATGTACCAAAATGGCCTTCGCCTTCTCAAATTAATCAATAACCTGCTCGATCTGGCAAAAATCGACGCCGGTAAAATGCAGCTTTGCCACGTCAAAACCGACTTTATAAGATTTGTAAAAGGGATCATAGCCTCTATCTATCCACTTGCAGAAAAAAAAGAGATTTCCCTCTCATTTGCTGGCCCGGATCAACTCAGCGAGTTCTATTTTGATCGAGATAAAATCGAGAAGGTCCTCTTGAATCTGATCTTCAACGCGATTAAATTCACCAATTCGGGAGGGAAGGTCCATGTCTTCTGCGAGCGAAAAGAGGAAGAAATTCTTGTCCGGATTTCCGACACCGGCATCGGCATCGCGCAAGAAAATATACATAAACTCTTCAGCCGCTTTTCTCAAGTTGATGCCTCCTCAAACCGCCGCTTCGAAGGAACCGGCATCGGGCTTGCCCTGTCGAAAGAGTTGATCGAACTTCACAGGGGGGAGATCTGGGCCGAAAGTGAACTTGGTAAGGGAACAGTGATGAGCTTCACCATTCCCTATTTGACCAATCCGGTCTGCATCCCAGAACAGGAAGATGGAGGAAAAACAGATTGGACACGCTCACTTCATAAGGCGGCAGAATATGCGATGGCCGGCGTCGTTCAAGAGGCACAGCCGGTGCAGAATGCTAACCCCAAAGGTGCGCCGCCAGGAGCGCAGAAGGTTCTCATCGTCGAGGACAACCCCGACATGCTGCACTTTCTTGTCACGCAACTTCAAGACGACTATCAGGTGATCACCGCCCAAAACGGGGTCGAAGGAGTGGAGCGTGCCCAGACCTATCTTCCGAACCTAATCCTCTCCGACGTCATGATGCCGATCAAAGACGGCTATCAGCTTTGCCGCGAGATCAAAGAAAACCCCTTGACGAAACATATCCCCGTCGTCTTGATCTCCGCAAAAGCGGACCTCTCGATGAAGATTGAAGGACTGGAATATGGCGCCGACGATTATCTCACGAAGCCGTTCAGCTGCGAGGAGCTTCGGGCCCGGATCAAGTCGCTGCTCAACCAGCGCGGTCTGGAAGCCCAGTTGATTCATTCGGAAAAGATGGCGGCCCTCGGCCTCCTCGTCGCCGGAATGGCGCACGAAATCAACAACCCCATCAGCTTTGCAAAGGGGAGCCTGCAAAGTCTCAATAATGCCCTTACCGAACAAGACCGCCTTCTCAGAGAGGGGAAGGCGCCTGATAGCGCCGAGATAAAGCGACTCAACGACAAAATCGAGCGGGCCGTTTCCGTGATCAAAACAGGCCTCGACCGGACCGAAGCGATCATCTCCGATCTGAAAGCCTTCGTCAGAAAAGACGAAGCGCAATTCAGGCCGACTGATCTCCACCAAGGGATCGATTCCACCCTGAATTTAATGAGACCGGAATTGAAAGAACGAATTACAGTGATAAAAGAATATGGAGAGATCGGCCTCATCGAAGCGGTCCCGGGCCAGATGAATCAGGTCTTCATGAATTTGATTCAGAACGCCATCCATGCCATTCCGGAGAAAGGAGAAATACATATCAAAACGTGGAAAGAGGAAGAGTGGGTGAAGATCTCGGTGAAAGACAATGGGGTCGGAATCTCTTCGGAAAATCGGAAACGAATCTTCGAGCCTTTCTTCACCACCAAAGAAGCCGGCAAGGGGACGGGGCTGGGGCTTTCGGTCAGCTATCGGATTCTTCAAAATCACCGCGGGGATATTGCCGTCTTCAGTCAGCCGGGACAAGGAACCGAGTTCGTGATAACATTACCGGTGAAGCAAACGCTCATGGCACCAGAACACGTTAAGCGTGAGGCGTGAAGCGTGAGGGATAAAGATAATTCTTTTGCCTTGACCCCTTACCCCTAACGCCTGACGCCTCACGTAATTTATCTTTATAAGAGGAGATTGAATGCAGCCGGGGATTCAAGTCAAAGACCATCCCATTCTCTTCGTCGATGATGAAGAGATGGCCCTGGTCAGCCTCACCGATTTATACGATCGGGAGTTCACGATCTATACGGCAAACAGCGGAAGAGAGGCGCTTGATATCCTGAAGGCTCATCCGGAGATCGCGGTGATCATCAGCGATCAACGCATGCCGGAGATGAGCGGCGTGGAATTTCTGACGCAAGCGAAGAAAGTAGTGCCGGAAGCGGTCCGGATGCTCCTGACCGCCTATACCGAAATGGAGATGGTGATCGAGGCGATCAATAAGGGAAACATCTATCGCTACATCACCAAACCGTATGACGCGGGAGATCTTCGCTGCGCAATGCTTCAAGGGATCGAGCATTACTACCTGATCAAGGAGCGGGACCGACTTTACGCCGAGAAGATCGAGACGCTCAAACGGGTCGCCCGCACCAACCGGCTGACCGCCATCGGCACGCTGGCCGCCGGGATGGCGCATGAGATCAACAATCCATTGGTCGCCATCTACACCTTTCTTCAGATGCTCCCGCAAAAGTTGAAAGAGCCTCAGTTGGATAAAGAGTATTTGGAGAAATTTTACAGCCTCTCCATTCGGGAAACGGAGCGGATTCAAACGCTTATTCGAAAACTGCTCGACTTCTCCAAAGGGGGTGACACCGACACCCTCTCCCTCAAAGAAGCAGACATCAATACCCTTCTCCAGGAGGTCGTCGTGCTCTTGAAGATGGAAGCGCGAAAAAAAGAGATCGACCTTGAGCTTCATCCGACGCCGGACCTTCCCGCGGCGAAAATCGATTCGGAGAAAATCCGGCAGGTCTTTTTAAATTTGATCATCAACGCCATCCATGCAACCGACACGGGCAAAGTCGCGTTGAGCACTTCTCTCCATCACGATGAACGGGGCCAGGCGAGCATTCAGGTCATGGTGGCCGATACAGGCGCGGGCATCTCCGAAGAAAATCTGGAGAAATTATTCAATCCGTTCTTCACGACCAAGAATTCGCAAGGAACCGGGCTCGGTCTAATGATTTGCCACCACATCATCGATCAGCATCGCGGGAGCATCGACGTCCATTCCAAGTTGGGAAAAGGGACCACCTTTACCGTTCAGATCCCAATCGATCCCACCACCTTCGAACGCCGGAAGATGGAAAGAAGGATTGAAAAATAAGAGCAGCCCATATCCCCTATCCCTCTTACCCCCTACCCCCTTCTTTACCCCCTCATTGACTTCTCGACCTGATCCTGGACAAAATAGATAGACAAGCAGAAAGCGCCGTCCGACGGAGTAGATCTCCGACATTTCTCGCTTCGCGGGACGGTCAACCTGAAATTTGATCCCTTGGAATTAAAGAAGGAGGAAACAGAATGAAAAGCGAATCACGTTTTCCTTTTGGTCTGATGATGTTTTTATTCGGTCTTCTGACCGGGGTGATCGCCGGCATTTTATGGGCGCCGCGCTCCGGGCGGGAGACCCGGCGGCAGTTGAAAGGACTGGCCGATGAAACCGGTCAACGCGTCAACCGAATCGCGGATGAAACCAAACAGACGCTCGCCGAGGCCGCAAAGCATGGGAAAGAGTGGGCCGGCGAAGCGGGCGGGCATTTGAAAAAGATCAGCCAAGAAGCGCGGCAGAGCGCCTCCGGAATCATCGAGCAGGGGAAGGAGTGGATCCGGTAGCATTTCACGTCGATGAACCCCTCGCCCCTCTTCCCGGGACCGGTTTCTCTTCATAACTGCCAGCAATGAGGAATGAATCACGCGGGAGCAGGGGCTTGACCAAAAAATAAGGATATAATACGCTTCGTCTTTGTCGCGAGGCGATGAACCGATACAAACAGAAAACCTTGATTGACCACCGACGGCGAAGGCCCGGCCGGTTCGATCCAACGTCGGCCGGGCCTCTCGCCGAGGATGGATTCCCCTTCACGCCTCCAATCAGTTACAATAATGCAAATAGAAGTTAATCGATCAAATCGGTGTCTAACCGCAGAAACACCCCGTTTGAATACATTGAAAACACAAACCGAAGAGAGATTCCCGAAAGAAGCCCAACAGCGGGTCATCATCGAGCGGGTTCAGCCCGAGATCGACGCAGGTCGTTACCCGATCAAGCGAACGGTCGGCGAAAAGGTCGTCGTCACCGCGACGATCTTCGCCGACGGGCATGATCGGCTCGCCGCGAGGCTGCTTTACAAACCGGCTTCCGAGCGCGCCTGGACCGAAGCGACGATGGCGCCGATCGGAAACGACATCTGGAAGGGAGAATTTCGTCCCGGCGTCACCGGCCCCTGTCAGTACACTCTTGAGGCCTGGGTCGATCGATTCGGCTCCTGGCGCGATGATCTGATCAAGCGGGTCAAGGCCGGCCAAGATGTCGCGAGCGAACTGCTCGAAGGGGCCGACCTGATCTCTGAAGCAGGCAAACGGGCCTCCGGAGCGGACCAAGAGCGCCTCTATCAGACCGCGCATCGGGTATCGAGCGATCGACCTCAGAAAGAGCGGATCGAGATCGCCCTCGATGAAAAACTCGCCTCCCTGATTGCGCTCTACCCCGACCGAAGCCGCGCCACCCGGTACGACCGAACGCTCTCTATCTCAGTCGATCGGGAACGGGCCCGCTACAGCGCCTGGTACGAGATGTTTCCCCGCTCGGCCGGCCCCGACCCAAGGCGGAGCGCCACGTTCCGAGAGGCTGAAGCGCGCCTGCCGGAAATTGCGGCGATGGGGTTTAACGTTCTCTATCTTCCTCCGATTCACCCGATCGGAAAAACGTTTCGGAAGGGGCTCAACAATGCGCCGAAGGCGGGACCGAATGATCCGGGAAGCCCCTGGGCGATCGGCTCGGAGGCGGGCGGCCATAAATCGGTCGATCCGGGCCTGGGAACGCTGGAAGACTTTCGGCATTTTGTCGAGGTCGCGGAGCGGCATCACTTGGAAATCGCGCTCGATCTCGCCTTTCAATGCTCTCCCGATCACCCTTATGTGAAAGCGCATCCGGAGTGGTTTCGGCATCGGCCCGACGGAACGATCAAGTACGCCGAGAACCCGCCGAAGAAATATCAAGATATCTATCCGCTCAATTTTGAGTGCGACGAATGGAAAGCGCTCTGGATCGAATTGAAGAGCATCGTCGAATTCTGGATCGCGCAGGGGGTCAAGATCTTTCGGGTCGATAATCCGCATACCAAGCCGCTTCGGTTTTGGGAGTGGCTGATTGCAGAGATTCAACGAGATCATCCGGAAGTTCTTTTTCTCGCCGAAGCGTTCACCCGGCCGGCGGTGATGTATGCGCTGGCGAAGGAAGGGTTCACCCAGTCGTACACCTACTTCACCT
>Ga0209810_1000780_pt1 | contig 59460 bp, 44 predicted proteins | sample Coa_R1_7_FD_187159 | JGI IMG/M metagenome (GOLD analysis project Ga0209810, IMG submission 187159) | Surface soil microbial communities from Centralia Pennsylvania, which are recovering from an underground coalmine fire - Coalmine... | ecosystem: Environmental > Terrestrial > Soil > Unclassified... | reverse complement strand
TGCGCCCCATTGGTCCGGCTTGCGCGGTTGGCCCTGGTTGCAGAGACCGATAATTCCCCGCGTCAGTCCGGCGCCGTTGTCGGCTTGAATACTAAGAGGGTCGATCGTGGCGAAGCCCCATTTATCGCCGATGAGTTGCCATTTTCTCGGCGGGTTACCATCCACATCAAAACGCGGGAACTGGAATGGCGGCCGCCGAACAAGCTGAAATGCCGGGTGCTCTTCAAAAACTTTTGCGAGCGAAGGGTCTTCTTTGGCGAGCAAGGCCTTCATGGCCGCGTTGATACGGTCAAAGTCGGCGTCTGACGGTTCGTTGGGTGCGGGGAATCCGCTCGGGCCGAACATCATCAAAACAGGCACAGGCTTCCTGGCGTCGGCAGGCGTTACCAGCGTCATGCGGATATCAACGCTGATCAACGGATAGGACGAATTGTCCACGTGACCGATAAGTTCTTTGGCGATGACCGGCCGTCCGCCGATGATCTCCTTTTCGGTAGCCTTCACAGACCATGTCACCTTCGGCACGTTTTGCGGAATGCGCCCGTAAACCTCGCGTTCGAATGCCTCCACGATTTCAGGACGGCGCTTGCGCCACCAGACTTCCGGCGAGGTGACTTTCTGGCCGTCGTTGAGCGTCAGGGCGTCCGGCAGGTTCGGAAAAGGGTTGGCCTTCGATTCGTCGTAATTTGCGGTTTTGGGCGACGGCGCCGGGCGGAGTTCTTTGATCCCCAACTGGTCCATCATGTTCTGATGGTCCTGCTCTGAAGTGAAGGTCACGGGTTGCGGTAAATTCCGGCGGGCCTCGCCAGGAACTGTCTGGGCATAAAAAGGAAGACAAAAGAGAATTAGCGAGCAAACCGCTGAAACAAATCCTGCGCTGCCTGTAAGAGACGTGTTTTTCATTGCGGCCTCCAGATGTTCATGACATCACTTTGCAAAGAGCGAAAGCGGAATAGCATTCGCCATCGCGCGGTAGCCGGCAGGCGAAGGATGTAAATGGTCGCCGGAGTCGTATGCCGGAAGGAGGTGGCGCGGATGCTTCGGATCGCACATCACCCTGGCAAAATCGATCACGCCGTCAAAATGTCCGGGAGTGCGTATCCACCGATTTACGGCGTCCCAATCTGCTTCCGTGAGAGCGCCTGGCTTATAAAATGTCGAGTCACCAAAAGGCAGCAGGGTCCCGCCGTAAACGAGAATTCCATGAGCATGAGCGCGAAGCACGATCTGTTGATATGCGCCAATAATGTTGTGCACCAGTGATTCATGGTCGGACTTCGATTGATTTCCGCTGCGGCCGAACATCCCGATATCATTAATTCCCTCGAGGACGATCAGGTAGCGGACACCTGGTGGAGCGAGCACGTCGCGATCGAACCGGGCCAGCGCGTTCGGCCCAAGACCGTCAAGCAGCAGCCGATTTCCGCCAATGCCCTGATTGAGGACGCTCAGGTGACGCGCGGGTATTTCACGAAGCAGACGGCGTGCAAGGTCGTCTGGCCAGCGGTCGTTTCCGTTGGTGGTCGCACCGTGCCCGTCAGTGATCGAATCTCCCAGCGTGACAACGGCCGCCGCGCCAGGTGGTGCGATCACGTCCACGCCGGCGATGTTAAACCAATGGTCGAATGTCTTTGCGCCGGGCAAGTCGGCGTCTGACACATGATTGCCGTGCACAAGGTAGGATGTTGCGCGCGAACCGGGATGGCTCGTTTCCTGCTGAGGCGGCTCGCTGAGGTAGAAGGTGATGGCCAGGTTCGCTTCAGGCGCAACGGGAAAATCCACAGGATCGGAAATATACTCAGATCCCGCGGGAACCGTTACGGCGGGGTGCCCGGCGAAGGTGAGGGCGCGGTCGGTCCTAATGTCAATTCTCGATAATGCAGGCGATATTGCCCGCGCGATATGCACGGAATCGAATCGCAAGGGCGCTGTGCCAAATGCATTTGATAGATGCACGCGCAGCACTTTCCCACCGATCGTGAGATGCACGATCTGCCTTACAGTGGCGTCGCGCAAATCATCAGGTGCAAGAGCGTTGTGCGGTTCTGGTATTTGTTCAGATGTGGCCCACGTGCCCACCCAGTTCGAATGCTGCGGCAGATTCTGCGCTGCAACCAACCGTGAAGCACATAAAAGCGCCAAAAGGGCAAAAAGCATTTTTGCGCGCGACATTATAGGATTCCCCCCACTTGAGACTTAGGCTTTCTTTAGGTCTTCATGTCGAGCCCCCGAAGGAGTGGGAATTATACATCCAGACGCGCTGCTGGCGGCTGGCGTCTTCATTGCTGTAATGCGGTTCGGCACGGAATATAGTGGAGGGTTTTACAGTAAGCTTCGGAGCAGCATTCCCCTTCAAAGGAGTCATCACCTTTGCCCAGCCTTAATCGTGTGAATATGCCCGGCTCCTGAGAACGTTCTTAAATCTGGAGAACGTGGCTAAACTTACAGCGGTAAGAGATTTCTAAGAAAGTTCTTGACGACCGTTCGACACGCGAATATGATGTCACTGAGTTGGGGAGCAACTAATAACCAGAAGGTAAAGACCGTAGCTTCGCTATACAGGCAGAAGGTCTGCCTGTGGTCGCCGGATCGAATCCGAACGGTTCTTCTTTCAGCAGGGGAGGGGGTGCACGGCATTGGGGGGCACCCATGAAGTTGTGTGTCGTGAGTTCTCGGTCATTGCTCCGCAAGACTCTGTGCGCATTCCTTGCCGGAGCGGGGTCGTTTGGCGGCGTCACGGAATTTGACAGCATTCTGGATTTTATAGGCAGTAATCAGCGTGAGCCTTTGGTCCTGGTTATTCTTGCTGGAAATCCTTCTGGTGAACTTGATTCGTTCCGGCAACTCCGTCATCTGTTCCCGCAAGCACGCGCCCTCTTTCTTGTCGATGATCCAGATGAAGAGTTTCCGATTCGGGCCCTCGAGGCAGGGGCGTGGGGATGCCTTTCCGCGGCGGAGGCTCCTCAGAACCTGATCAAGGCAGTCAGAAAAGTTGCGGAAGGCGAGCGCTGGTTTGACCACCGCGTGACCAATGCTGTTCTTGACAGGCTGCTGGCGGAGCGAGGCGCAACGTCAACTGTTGTTGAGAGTCTTACGCCTCGCGAATGGGAAGTCCTTGCCCTGATTGCTGAGGGTCACACTGACAAGGAAGTGGCCAGCAGCCTTTTCATCAGCAGGGAAACGGAACGGTCTCATGTGAAATCCATTTACAGGAAACTTCAGGTCAGGACACGCCGCGAGGCCGCTGTCTGTTATTTCAAGCATGTTCGTGGTAGAGCTAATCACCAGAGTGGAGAGCCCGGAGGCATCCCATCTCCCGGCGCGGTTTAGCTTTCAATGAGCCTTCATCTGAGGGCTTAATAGGCTGCGCTTTGAGATTGACGGGGCTCTGGGAATTGCTGCTTTGTGTGACCCGTTCCAGGACGCGACAAGTGAGCAGGTTTCGGGCCTGAGACAGTACTGAGTTTTACAAATTTCAGTGACGACCTCTTGTGGAGCTGTACTGTTCTCAGTGTGGGGGTCGGCCGGCGGGGACACCAGCGCTACAATATGGGAAGCCAGCGTAATTTGTAATCTCCAATAGTTACCCACTTTTTGCTTCTTCTTCTCCCCCATCGAACAACCCGTGCGTCACGGTCTTTCTCCGGTGGCGGCTATCTTGTGCTCAGGCCGGAAGATGACAGTTTGTGCGGAATGCAATGAATCGGCTTGCCAATTTGGTTTGCGATGGTATTTGTCGCCTTTGAGGATGAGGCTCGCCGTAATTTGAATTGCGTCAATTGACTTCCTGACAGGCGACTGAATCCCGAACGGGAATGCAGTGCAGCATGGTTTTCAACAATTCACAGGTTAACCCTTGCCACGAAATATCTCCCACAAAATTCACCACATGAGGGGATTGATTTGCCCAGTACTCCAAGTGATAGAGTCGCGATTGCGGGGCAGAAGGCCGTTCCTGCGGCGAAATTCTTGAACAATGCGCAAGAATTGACAATGCCTGATGAGAGAAGGCGATGCCTGCGTTACAAGATTGATTGCCCGATTACAGTGCTTACTCCCGGGCGGGGAAGAAAACGAATGATTGGGCAAGGTTGGCTGTATGACATCAGTGACAAGGGTGCAAGGTTTTTTCTAGACCATCCTCTCGATGCTGGAAATCGCATCTCGCTCGAAGTTGATTTCCAGCATCCTGACGGTGAAATTACCACGATCCGTTTTCCTGGAATAGTCAATCGAGTTCAGTCCGGCGAATCATATGAGATTGCCGTTTCTTTTTTGAAAGGCGGATCGTTTTTCCGAAGCAAGGGCCTAAAGGGCAAGAGCGCAAACTCCCCGCGGGGCCGATTCACGAAGGGGAGTTACTGGATTAACTGATTTCGCGGAGCCGGGAAGCTGGTAGTCTGCGAAGAGTAAGGGACATGGACGTGGGAGATACCGGGTCCTGTAACTTACAGTGCGGAGCTATGGTCAAAATCCGAGATTCGACACAATTGTCAAAGCAAGCGCTAGCATTGTTTGCCCTCTACACGCGTTTTCGTCACGAAAAAGCCGTTTACCGGCAGATATCGGAAAAAGGCTTTGAAGCCTTTCTACCCCTTTACACTGCGGCGCATCGGTGGAAAGACCGCGTAAAACAACTGGTGTTACCTTTGTTTCCCAATTACGTTTTTGTGCGGATGAATCTCGAACAGCGCGGAACGGTGCTTTCTACGACTGGAGTTTACGACTTTGTTCGCCTGTGCGGCGTTCCGGCTCCCGTCCACGAAGATGAGATCAAGGCGGTCCGGCGGGTGGTTGAACAAGGTCTGAGTGCCGAACCCCATCCTTTCCTCAGAGCCGGCGACAGGGTGCGTGTGAAATCGGGTCCTCTTGAAGGGCTGGAAGGGATCCTGGTTCGTAAAAAGAATTTTTATCGGCTGGTCCTTTCGGTTGAGTTGCTGGCAAAATCAATCGCTGTAGAAGTTGATGTCGCAGATGTGGAGCGCATCGAGAGGCCGGTGACCGGCGTTATTCTCGAGCCTCGCTCGTCCGTTGTAAACAGTCGAGGTTAGAAAGGCGATAACAGGATGAGCGAAACCACATCATGAGTTTGGCCCGGCTGCATCCATTCACCCAGGCAAATTTCCGTCAGCAATAAATGCGCAGCATCATCAGCGTTTCTTTGGGGAGCCGTTTCAAGTTAATTGCATTCCTGATAGTGATCAGCCTTCCTTGTTTGCTCCTCGCCGCCGAGAGTGCACGCATTGCCTGGGCTGCGCACCTTGGCAAGTCATCACAAATCGCTGAGATGAAGCGTGCAGTCAGTCTGGATCCGGCGAACCCGGACCTGCACTTTCGGCTGGGGACGGCAGAGGTGTATGACCTGGAGAATCCCGGCTTATCCCAAGGGATTCAGCAAATGCGGCTTGCCAGTCAGTTAAGCCCTCGTGAGACCCGGTATTGGGAAGCCCTTGCCTCCGCGTGCGAATTTGAAGGTGACCGGAAATGCGCCGGCCAGGCCACCGAGAAGTCTCTGACCTTAAGTCCGATGGCCCCGCGCATTCACTGGGAAGCGGCGAACTATTATCTGTGGGCAAATCATCAGGAGCAGGCCTTCGGAGAGTTCCGGCGGCTGTTGGAACTTGATCCCGGATATGCCGGGGCCGTTTTCCGATCTGCTCTTGGAGTGGCTGGGGATCCAGAGGTTGTGTATCGCGCTTTGCTGAAAACTGATTCCAGGCCGCAATTGAAGCTCGCTTACGTCAACTTCCTTGCATCCCAGGGTCGCGAAGACTTTGCGCTTCAATTCTGGAAAGAATTGGTTGCAGGGAAACCCAGACTGAGCTTCTCCGCCGCGGACGTTTACCTTGAACACCTGATTGCGGGCCGCAATTACGACAAAGCATTGAGTGTGTGGAACGACATGGAATCGCTGGGTCTCATTCGCCAATCAGATCAGAGTTACGGGCTCGTCTTTAACGGAGGATTTGAGTATCCCCCCATGAACGCGGGTTTTGACTGGCGGTACCAGCAGGCGTCCTATGTCGCGATCAACTTCCAGGGTCATGAACCCTTCGAAGGCAAGGATTGCCTCCAACTCAGCTTCAGCGATGTCGAGAACCACCAGGAGGAACCGGTCTATGAAATTGTTCCTGTCAATCCGGAACAGACTTATGTGCTCACGGCGGAAGTCCGTTCAAACAATATTATATCGGGCAGCGGACCGCAGATTCGTGTCATCGATCCCGCGTGTCGCGAATGCCTGAATGCATCCAGCGGAGAAATTGTCGGGACGACGCCGTGGCACCGGGTTCGGTTGGGTTTCAGGACAGGTCCGCACACCAATGCTGTGCGGATTTCGGTCTGGCGCGCTCGCAGCCTGGGCTATCCAACGGAAATCCTGGGAACGCTCTGGATTGATCAGGTGACACTCAAGGCCACCGCTACTGCTTTTTCTACGGCAACAGGGGAGCGGAGGTCGTTCTGATGGCACTAAACTCCGCGCTTGCTAAAATTCCTTCGTTCTCGGAAGCGGTGGAGCGCCACCCTGAGAGTGAAAATTCTGCTGACTTTGTTACCGCCGCGCGTTTTTTCCTGATTGCGACGCTCATGGCTGCGCCGTTGGCCTTCGGCTCCGTCCAGACCTGGGCATGGGCGAGCCTGGCTGTGATGGCTTCCGTCCTCCTGCTCTTGTGGGCAATTGGAGCCGCCCGCCAGCAGAAATTGACCATTCACTGGTCCCCTCTGTATGTCCCGGCGGCGCTCTTTCTTCTGCTGGGAACAATCCAGTTCATCGGCAAGCTGACGCTTGACCCGTTCGGGACGCGGGAAGCCCTGATCAAGCTGACCACGGACTTGATCCTGTTTTTCCTTGCCGTGCAACTTTGGGCCGATGCTCCAGCGCGGGCGTGGAAGCGGTTGGGGCTTGCCGTGGTCATTTATGCGTGTGCCCTCTCTTTATTCGCCATTGTGCAGTTTTTTACGAGCCACGGCCTGCTCTACTGGAGGGTCCACTCGCAGGGTTATGCGTTCGGACCCTATGTCAATCACAACGACTATGCAGGTCTTATGGAGATGCTGGTTCCCATCGGCATGTGCTTTGCGTTGTTCCGGTGTTTGAGGGACAGCAACCAGGTCCTGCTCATTTTCGGCGTGTGCGGAGCAGTAGCTTCTGTATTACTTTCGGGTTCGCGAGGCGGAATGATTTCATTGGCCGTTGAGATGATCATTCTTGGCCTTATCATCTGGCGATGGAAAGAGGGCCCGGTAAGCGGCAGCGTTCGCATATGGAGCGTTGCCGCGTTGGTCGGGGCTACAGGGACCGCTGCTCTCATTCTGGCGGTCACGCCCGCGAGCGGCTGGCAGCGTCTCGCGTCGATCGCGGGCCTCGTCGAGAAACCCGACGTAACGCTTGAGAACAGATTGGCGGTCAGCCGTGACGCTTTAGTGGAAGTCAGAGATTACCCATGGCTCGGCACAGGATTGGGAAGTTTTACCTCGGTTTTTCCTCAGTACCAGACCTTCCCGACAGATCTGGGTTGGACGCACGCCCACAATGATTACGTGGAAGTCTTGACCGAAACAGGCATCACAGGCGGTCTGGTCATTCTGTTGACGCTTCTGCTGTTTGCGTGGCTCGCCTTCCGCGGCCTGTCTGACAGAATTAAAACCACACGGGGATGGATTCAACTGGGCGCGGCGCTTGGCTGCTGCGGTTTGCTGGTCCATAGTTTCGCCGACTTCAACTTGCGCATTCCCGCCAATGCGGCATGGTTTGCTGTCTGTGCCGCGCTAGCGACCGTACCTGTAATGGTTCCACGCACGGGAGAATCTCCAACTCTTCATCGCAATCGGTCCCGGACACAGCGCTCCGATCGAGGCCATGAAAATTCTGATCGGCGGAGAATCAAGAACGCCACAGAAGTCGTGGAATCAGAAAAGTAATCACTTGCCCACGGCCCGCCACGACAAATTGCTTGGGGAAGCGTGTCTTTCAAAATGAGCAGAATCTTGTCGATGTCCGATGGGCTCATGTTTGCGAGCTCAGCGCGGTCCCTCATGAACGGGCGATAGCCCGGGTTCCGCAACTATGAATGAGGACACGGGCTTCCGGGAACGCAGTCGCGCCGAACACGGGCTTTGACCAGCGAATCAATCCGCTGCAGAGAGGAGGCGTAGCTTGAAAGGAGTCATCCTTGCTGGAGGGACGGGATCGCGTCTTTTTCCGCTGACCAAAATTACCAACAAGCACCTGCTCCCCGTGTATAACGAGCCAATGATCTTCTATCCCCTTCGAGCGCTCATCAACGCCGGGATTACAGAGATCCTGATAGTGACCGGCGGCCGCAACTCCGGCGATTTTCTTCGGCTGCTGAGCAACGGCAGGGAGTTTGGCCTTCGCCATCTGAACTACACCTACCAGGAAGGCGAGGGCGGGATTGCCGATGCCCTGAAGCTCGCGGAATATTTCGCCGGCGGGGACAAGATTTGCGTCATTCTCGGCGACAACATCATTGAAGGCAACATCGCGCACGCTGCCGAGAGTTTTGAACACCAACCTTGTGGAGCACACATCATTCTCAAGGAGGTCCCCTATCCCCAGCGGTTTGGGGTCCCGGTCTTTGACGGCGACCGGATCATCCGCATCGAGGAGAAGCCGGAAAACCCACCGAGCCCTTATGCCGTCACCGGCATTTATTTTTACGACTCAACCGTATTCCAAAAGATCAGGAAGCTGAAACCCTCCGGGCGCGGCGAACTGGAAATCACCGACGTCAATAATTCATATCTGAGGGAAGGGACGCTGACTTACAGTTTTCTCGAAGGCTGGTGGACCGACGCCGGAACGTTTGAGTCTCTTCGAAGCGCCACAAACCTTGTCGCGGAAACAGGTGCCAATAAGCTGAATCTGGAAGCACGTGCTGCCGCAGCCGTTGCGGTGGAGGCAAAAGAGTAAAGGAATTCATCATGAGACTGGCCATCACAGGTGGAGCAGGTTTTATCGGTTCGAACTTCGTCCGCTACATGCTGCGGAACCATCCTGCGTATTCCATCTTGAACCTGGACAATCTCACCTATTCCGGAAGCCTTGAAAACCTTTCTGACGTTTTGGATAATCCGCGGCACCAATTCGTGAAGGTGGATATCTGCGACTACGGCGAAGTGTCCCGTGCGCTTTCCCGGGGAGTGGACGCCGTCATTCATTTTGCAGCCGAAACGCACGTTGACCGAAGCATTCTGGACGGCTCAATGTTTGTGCGAACCAACGTGCTCGGGACCCAGTGCCTGCTGGCGGCAGCGCGGGAGACACGCGTTCAGCGTTTTGTTTACGTCAGCACTGATGAGGTCTATGGAAGCGCGCCCGCGGGTGAGCGGTTCAGGGAAGACTCGCCGTTGCTGCCAAACAGCCCGTATGCGGCAAGCAAAGCCGCCGCCGATCTGCTGGCTCGCGCATATTTCCAAACTTATCGCTTCCCGGTGATCGTCACGCGCTGCTCCAACAACTTCGGGCCTTACCAGTTTCCGGAAAAGTTCATTCCCCTGGTGATCAGCCGGGCGCTTGAAAATCAAAGCATTCCCATCTATGGCGACGGATTGCAGGTCCGCGACTGGATCTACGTCGAGGACCATTGCCGCGCACTCGATGTTGTGCTGCACCGCGGGCGCGAGGGCGAGATTTATAACATCGGTGCAGGGAATGAATACCCCAATCTGGAAATCGCCCGGCGGGTATTGGACCTGCTTGGCAAGCCGCATTCCCTGTTGGAGCATGTCCAGGATCGGCCGGGCCATGACCGACGATATTCGCTGGACTCAAGTAAGGCTCAAGCCGAGTTGGGGTGGAAAGCGGAGACGAATTTTGAGCAGGGCCTGGCCAGGACCATTGACTGGTACTCTTCCAACTCTGTGTGGAAAGAACGAATCGAGACCCAGGCCTATCGTTCGTACTGCGAGACGCAGTACGAGTTGCGCGATGAAACTTTGAAAAGACTTCGGTATCCGTCAGGAGACCCTCCGTGCGCATCCTCGTAACCGGGGCCTCCGGGATGCTTGGGCATGCTCTCCTGCCTGTTCTCAAGCAGGAGCATACGGTCATCGGGCTAACGAGAGAAAATTGTGACCTTTGTGACGAGGACGAAGTCGAAGAGACCTTCCAGCGCCTGAAGCCGGACGCAATCGCTCACCTCGCCGCGTTCACAAATGTGGATGGCTGTGAGCTTGAGCCGGAAAAGGCGAAAGCCTCGAACGAGCTTGCAACCTTCAATGTTGCTGAGGCGGCAAGGCGCTTAGGGGCGAGGCTGCTGTATGTGAGTACGGATTACGTGTTCGATGGACGGACGACGGAGCCCTATTCTGAAGAATCCCTGCCGAATCCCCTCAGCGTTTATGGGAAGACAAAGCTCATGGGAGAAAGGTATGTGCAGGGGGCCTGCGACCGGTACTTTATCGTGAGAACTTCATGGCTGTTCGGACCAGGAGGAAGGAACTTCGTATCCACGATCCTCCGGCTTGCCAACGAACAAAAAGAACTTCGGATTGTGAAAGACCAACGGGGATCACCGACCTATACCCGGCACTTGGCGCAAAAACTGGCGGAAATCATCCGAACGCACGAGTATGGAACCTATCATGTGACCGGGGACGGAAATTGCACCTGGCTTGAATTTGCGCGGAAGATCGTCGACCTCTCGGGACTGGAGGGAGTCCAATTCGTGCCCATCTCCTCGGAAGAATGCGGCCGCCCGGCACCCAGGCCCGCATACTCCGTCCTTGCGAACAATCGTCTTCGGAAGGTGGGCATCGGCCCTTTACCCCATTGGGAAAAAGGCCTTACGAGTTATCTTGCTGAAATTTGCAAACAGGGGGAACTGTGTTGACAAACCTTTCGGAGAAAGATCAACGTATTCAAAGGGCCCCTGGCCGCAGGTTGGTCGGCGAACGCCCGGGACTGCGGCTTGTGATTTCGCGTCGGGAACAGGCCGGTGTAGGCGATGTGATCACGAGTCCGCAATCTTCACGGCTGATCGATGGAGTTGAAATTGAACCCGCCGTCCTTTGGCCGGACGACCGCGGGTGCTTCAGCGAAATTTTCCGTTTCGGCGCTTCCGGCATCGCACGGGATTTTTCCTGCAACGATTCCCGCCAAATCCAGGTGTCATACACGGTTTCATACCCCGGCGTGATCAAAGCCATCCACTACCATTTTGAGCAGACTGACCTGTGGGCGCCCCTTGCGGGGATGTTCCAGGTCTTTCTGTGCGACCTTCGAGAGGGCTCCCGCAGTTGGGGTTGCACGAATACCCTGTTCATTGGAGTGCAGCGTTCCTGGAAATTGAAAATCCCTCCGGGTGTCGCCCACGGTTACAAAGTTATCGGGACTGAGCCTGCCCAGTTGCTCTATGCCACCAACCGTTTTTACGATCCAACGGATGAGGGCCGCATACCGTTTGACGATCCGGACATCAATTACGATTGGGGCCAAAGGCCGCGGTAGATGCTCAGCGAACGTCACAGAAGACGCTCCGGGAAGTCGTGCTCCTTAAACCTTCCTGCAGCTCTGGGTTGCTTGCAAAGATCAACGGTCCAGAGCGGCCTGAAACCTACATGGGGTTAGTCATCCACGTCAATCAGGCGACACTCCTGAAAATTCCTGGTTATCGAAGGTGAAATGAGTTTTTCTGTTTCGCAGAAGTCTGATTTATCTACGAACTCGAATGGGCACCATGGATCGATGACCGCTGTTCCGGTTGGTCAAACGTGGTCCTCCAGCCTTTCGGCAGGGCCCACGATCGGCCTGACGCTTCTCAGCTACTGGGCCGCTATCCGGCGTCATGCGTGGAAAATTGGAATCTTCGTGGCAGTGACGCTCTTGTGCACCACGATCGTCCTGCTGCGACTTCCTAAAAAGTATGAAGGGACAGCAGTGGTGCGCATCGACCCTTCGGCGCAGATTGATGTAGTGGGTAGTCAAGGAGGCAACAATGGCGGGTCAAACATGGACGCTTTGATTGCTACTGACCAGCAGGAAATCCTCACGCCCGCCGTTGTGATGCCGACAATCCTGAAGCTTGGATTGTGGCATCCGCCTGACAATGGTTCATCAACAGCCGTACCCCCTTCCGTTGTTGCCAGTACGATTAGTGGGATTCGAGTCACTCCGGTGAAGGGTACATATCTCCTTAAGGTCTCCTACCGTTGTAACTCTCCCGGACAGGCCGCGGCAGTGGCCAACGCGCTCGCTGAACAATTCATTGAGCATGAATACGAAACCAGAAACAGCGCGCTTGTGAATCTTTCGCAGTACATGCGGGAACAGATCCAGGAACTCGGCGAACGCATGAAAGAGAGCCAACTGGCCCTGAATGATTTCGAGCGGGCGAACAATATTGTCAATCCCGATAACATTTCGAGCATGCTTACTCAACAGCTTTCGTCACTCCAGCAAGAACTGGGAATGGAAGAGTCCAAACAACGCGCGCTTGAAGCAGACCTTGCACTTGCAAAAGAGGGAAATCTGGACGCCCTGCTTGTTTCTGATCGCGGAAGCGCGCTCATCCCGTTGCTGCAGGCTCGTCAACAGGCGGAAATCGAGTTCGCTTCGCTGTCTTCGAAGTATGGCCCCGGGAACTACCTTTATCAGGAAGCACAGAGGAAATTGGCGCAAATCAATGAGGCAGTCCGCAAAGAAGAAGAACATGTCACTGCCCAGATTGAAGCGCAGGCCAGGGCTGAAGCTGTCCGGGTCGAATTGACGGCAAAGAAACTGGCCGACGTAAAAACACAGTTGGAGGACTTTAACCGCAAGAGCGTGGAGTTCGCGATTCTTAAACACAAGTCGGATACCGACAAGACCCTCTACGACGATCTGTTGGAACGCCTGGATGCGGCAGATGTTGCAGCCGGATATCATTCAACCGCTTTACGGATTATCGATCCTGCGCAGCCCAACCCGGTGCCCGTTTATCCGCGCGTCAAAATGACCCTGCTTCTTGCGCTGCTGCTGTCAACGGTGTTGGGCGTCATGGGTGCCGTTGCGGCCAGCGGCATGGATCGGACGCTGCGCGACCCCAAAGTCGTGCAATCGGCACTCGGAACCGAACTTCTGGGGTCTCTGCCGGAAATGCGCGAGGAGAGTGGACTGAGACCCTCGGTGCTGACGACGGTTGATGATCAGGAAGTAGAGCACACACCTTTTATTGAGTCCGTTTTTGGGATTCGTTCCAACTTGCTGCTCGGAGCTTCCGATGGTCCACTGCGCGCAGTTGCCATCGTCAGCGCCCGGCCCGAAGAAGGGAAGACGACACTTGCGCTGAATCTGGCTGCGTCCCTGGCTGCGCTTGGCAAGCGGACGGTCATTGTGGATTGCGACCTTCGCCGTCCTCAATTGCACAGAGTTCTGAATGTCTCCAATCGTCTTGGTTTGAGCTCCGTGTTGCAGGACCGGGCGAGTTTGAGTGAGACCTTGCAAACCGTATTACCCGGACGGCTCACGGTCCTGCCCGCCGGCCCGCCTTCTGCAAGCGCTCGCGAACAAATTGGCAGCCGCATCGGGATAGTCGTTGAAGAGCTCAAATCCCAGTTCGATATGGTCGTGGTGGATACTCCTCCGATGCTCGGTTTTGCCGACGGATTGAGCGTGGTCACCGTGGTTGATACATCCTTGCTGGTGGTAAAGGCCGGGCGCACACCCCGGGAGTATGTACAAACCGTGATTGATCAATTGCGTCACGTGCGTGCGCCGCTGGCTGGTATCGTGCTGAACTCCGTCACCCCGGAAATGAGCCACCATTACTACTATTATCGCGAAGGGTATTATGCCTACAGTGCGCAAAGAAACGGAGGCCGCGATGATTAATCGGATTCTGAAACGACAATCTTCAGGTCAATCGCGTCGGCGGACGGCGTCTTTCACTCACCGCTTGTACCCGAATGGCGCGAGCGCCATTTCAACTTTTGCGTGTGTACTCACCCTGGTTGTCCCATCATCGGTTAGCCTCGTGCGCGCTCAATCGGCTCCGGCCTTTCAGATGTTGAACCCCTCACCATCATTCCAGACGCAACCATCGCCGGATGGGCAATCAGCCGACGCTCTTGCGGTTCCTTCACCTACAACGGCACCTCCTGAGTACCGGGTTGGATCAGGAGATGTTCTCGGGATTACGGTCTTCAACATGCCTGAACTCAATCGCGTGGCGGTGGTCGGGTCAAAAGGCACACTCGTGTTCTCTTATCTTCCCCGGCCTCTCGATGTAGATGGCAAGACAACGCAGGAAATTGGGGAGGCCATTGCCTTACAGCTAAAACAACTTCAGGTCCTCATTGATCCGCAGGTGAGTGTGGCCGTTGTGAGAGTGGAAAGCAAACCCGTCGTCGTGGGGGGCAATGTTCGAAATCCTCAGGTCCTTCAAGAAGTGCGGCCACTCACTTTGCAGGAGGCCCTGATGCTGGCGGGCGGTCCGCAAAGCGAAGCCGGAAACAGTGTGCTTGTGACTCGGTCAGATGGCAGCGGCGGCATGGTTGCCTACGATATCGATCTCGCCAAAGTCCTTTCAGGTACCGACCCCAAATCGAACATCCCGGTTCAACCCGGCGACACCATTCAGGTCCTTCCAGATCAAAAGGTTTTCGTTGCCGGCGACGTCAAGAACCCCGGGGCGTTCCCGATGGGCCGCGGGCAGAAGCTTACAGTGTCAAAATTGATGGCTCTCACCGGCGGGTGGAAGCAGGACGCGAAACCCACCCACGCCGTCATCGTTCGCGAAGGGCCGAACGGGCAGCGGCGGACCATTCCACTGAACCTGCCAAAGATCATGGCCCGAAAGCAAAGCGATGTAGCGCTTCAGGCGAACGATCTTCTCTATGTGCCGAACAGCACCGAGAAAGAGGTTGGACTTGCAGCGATCAAGGGCATCGGAGGCGCGGCGATGTGGGGCCTGGGATATTACATCATCCGGCCGTAGGGGCGGGAGTGGCGCATGAGGGCAAAAATTACACGCTGTGGGTGAATGGTGCGATCTTGCGCGAAATATCGGATGGCCGGGCCCTACAATTTTTATAAATGCTTGTAATTCAATGAGTTATGAAATTGTGAAATTGAGAATGCGAAAATCCCATCTGTCTCACCGGGAGGGGTTTGCGCCTTATATAGCCTACATAAGAAGGCCCATTCAGGCCACAACCTCCCCCTGCGCCGCCGGACGCCCCCGCGGTGGATTTCTGTTCTTCCGTGGCTGCGCCTCGCACGGCCCGATCGCCCCTGTACGGGCGGGTTCCTCGCGTTTGCGGAAGCGCCCTTTTCGCCCCATGATTCTATTTCCGCCCTGGAACTGCTCCTCCCATGAAGTCAGTGGAAGCCACGCCAGCCGTACACGTTGACATCAGCGGGCGCCGTCTTGCGCGCAACACTGCTCTGAACCTCGTGGGCCGGGTTGTACCGCTGCTGGTCGCAATCCTCACGGTCCCTTACGTGATCCATCATTTGGGGCCGGACCGTTACGGACTTTACTCGCTGGCCTGGATTGTGGTGGGTTACTTTGCGTTGTTCAATCTGGGCATCGGTCCGGCCACCACCAAGTTTGTCGCGGAGTTTCTGGGCCGGGGCGAAACGGAGAAACTCCCGGAACTGGTCTGGACGGCCACGGCCAGCCAGGGGGCTCTGGGCCTTGCGGGAGGCATCGTTCTGGCCGCTGCTTCTCCCTGGCTTGTGCACCGCGTGCTCCGGATTCCGGCCGAACTCCATTCTCAGGCGCACGTGATTTTCCTGATCATGGCCGCGCTGCTGCCATTCGATTTTGCCATCGGCTCGATGCAGGGCGTGCTCGGGGCCTCGCAGCGGTTCGACCTGCTGAACGCCGTCAGCATTCCCGCCAGCACGCTCAGCTATCTGCTGCCTGTCGGCGCGCTGGCGCTCGGCTTCGGACTGCCGGCCATCGTGCTGATTCTGGGCCTCGCGCGCGTCGCCTCGCTGGCCGTTGTCACCGTGCTCTGCCTGCGCCTCTATCCGGCGCTTCGCCACATCCGGTTTGACTTCCGGCTCGTCCGCTCGCTGCTCAGCTTCGGCGGCTGGGTCACGGCCACGACTGCCATAGGACCTGTGCTGTTTTACACTGACCGTCTGCTTATAGGTGCGCTCGATTCGATTGCTGCTCTCGGCTACTATTCGGTTGCGTACAGAGTGACCCTTTATCTCACCTACATCCCCTCCGCGCTAGGGGGCCCGTTGCTTCCAGCCTTTAGCTCGCTGAAAGGCGCTGCCGACACTTCACGAGCGGCCTCACTCTTCCTCAAAAGCTACAAGTACACGTTCCTCGCCATCGTTCCTGTGCTCCTGGCAATGATAATGTTCGCGGGAAATATCTTCGCGTTCTGGATCGGAGAGGATTTCGCAGCCCACGTGACGGCACCCTTTCAGATGCTGGCAATGGGAGCAATGGCGGCCCTGTTCGGCCCGCTGGCAAATGCGCTGCTTCAGGGTCATGGGCGGCCGGACATCGTGAGCAAAATATATATGTTTCATCTGCCGGTCAACACCCTGGTGGTATGGGCATGCGTCAGCCGATGGGGCATAACGGGTGCCGCCTTGTCGGCTGCCGTCAGAAACGTGCTGGACGCCTCGTTACTTTTCTATTTCTCGACCCGGATTTGCGGACTGAAAATTACGAAGCTGTTCGGCAGAGAGTCGTTTTCAACCATTATGGGGGTCACACTTTCGCTTCTGCTTTTGGGAGCAGGGTGGGCAGTGTCTTCGGAGCCCTTTCCCATCAAGGTTCCGATCTTTGCAGCTACGCTTGGGGCGTACGTTCTTGTGACCCTGATGCTTACCCTGGCCCCAGCCGAGAGGCAGTCCCTTCAATCAGCCATGCTCGGGGTAGCTTTTGGCAGGGGACGCGGGTCAGCGTCCCTCGAAGATCTCTGATTGGGCCTAATGTGATGTGGCGTCGTACGAAGGCGGCGATTAAGCATGCCGTCTGGGGTGAGTCGCCTGTGATGCTTAACTGGGCGGCCAGGTACTTCCCCATCATGAGAATCCTGAAGCAAGCAGGTTGCCCTCCAGGCTCGGTCCTTGAGGTTGGGTCAGGCTCCTACGGACTGTCTTCCTTCTATCGGCATTCATTCGTTGGTTGTGATGTGGACTTCCCCTGTACGCCCCGCAGACCGATGCTGCCCGTTCGATCCTCGGGTGTCCAGTTGCCGTTTAAAGACCGATCCTTCGATGCTGTTGTGGCTTCGGACGTTTTGGAGCACGTTCCACCCGATCAGCGTGCCGCGCTTATCGGGGAGGCCCTTCGCGTTGCTGGCAAGGTGGCGGTTTTCGGCTTTCCGTGCGGCGGTGGTGCCTGCGCGCTCGACAGAGCATTTCTCGATTATTTCGTCCAGCTTCGCCTTCCGCCACCGGCTTGGCTTACGGAGCACACACAGCATCCGTTACCTGACTCGGCTCTTTTTGTGCAGTTGGACCATGGCTGGGATGTAAAGGCTTCCGGAAACGAGTGTTTGGCTTTTGCCAGATGGTTGAATTACAGGGAGCTTTCACCGTTATGGAGCAGGTTATTCAGCGCATCGCTCAGACTGTTTCCAGGGCTCGTGGAGCGCATGCTCAGGCTTGCCGACCGTGAGCCCTTCTATCGACAGATTTTTGTGGTTCGCCGCAATTTGGAAACCGAAGTAACCGAGAGCACTTGATGGTTGATCGGAGTGCGGTAATCTCAACTCATAGCCCGCGCGACAAACACTCACGAGTTAGCGATGCTGTACTTGGGTTGGCCAAATGGCTCCGCAGGTCAATCCTAGGCGCTTCAACCTGCCAACTCGCTTGGCAGAACTGGACATTCGACGCATGATCAACAAAAACTCCTTCCCTGTCTTCGGTGCCGTAGTCCCTTGGATCAGCTTAGTGCCCGTGTGGTGGGCCTCAGAGTTAGTGGAGACCAAAGCAAGTATACGTAATATATGCAGAAGTGCTGGTAGCCCACGGGCTATTGACCCCGGTGTCAGCCGTGGGCGTCGGCGAATGGGGATGTCGCCGGCGCTGTTGTCGTGAGTTGAGCAGCGTTCAGCTTCGCTTCGACACAGCCCCCTGGCTGAAGTTAAGTAGCTGAACACAGTGAAGAGTAGATTCATGCAAACTCTCCGGGCGGCCCGCGTGGCGTGCGGCACTGCGTTATTTGAGGTGCGCAGCGGGTGGAAGCTGAGAGCGCAGCTTTGGCGGGCCAGAAGATCGGATGCCTACCGTAGCGCATACGATGGCCCACTACCACTTGTGAGCGTATGCGTCGCCACCTATAACCGAAGTAAATTATTGGTGGAACGTTGTCTACCCTCAATCCTGAGTCAAGATTATCCACATATTGAAATTGTGGTTGTCGGAGACGGCTGCACAGATGACACGGCGGATCGCGTTAGCGCCTTAAATAGTCCGGAAATACGGTTTGAGAACCTCCGCCGGAGGGGCCGATATCCGAACTCTCCTGATCTCCGTTGGTTGGTCGCAGGTACCGCGGCAATAAACAGGGCACTGGAGCTTTCGCGAGGCGAGATCATTACTCACCTTGATGACGATGACGAATACCTATCAGGCAGGATTTCTGCCCTTGTTGACTACATCCGGAAGGAGAGAGCGGAACTGATCTGGCATCCCTTTTATGCAGAGAGGGCGGATGGGTCCTGGGAGCTAAACCCGGCAAAAACGTTCGCCTGCGGAAGTGTAACTACCTCATCCATCCTGTACCATGCTTGGTTCAAAAGGATTCTCTGGGACCCCTGGGCATACGTGTGGCGCCAGCCGGGTGACTGGAACAGGCTGAACAGGATAAGCCGAATCGGCTGCAAGTTGTCCCGGTTCGACGAGCCTTTATTGCGACACTATAAAGAACGAACACAAGCGTTCAGATAGTGCCACTCATCCATGGCTTGAAGGAGACCGTCCATGGCAGCAATTTTAGTGTGGGGGGCAGGAGGTCACGCACGGGTGGTGGCGGACATCATTCGCCGCATCGGAAGTGACGAAATCATCGGATTCATTGACGAAGTGGCACCCTATCGTCGGGGAGAACCATTTCTTGGTTCGATCGTTCTCGGTGGCGAGGAGCAGATCGAGAACCTCAGGAGCGAACATGTAAACAAGGCAATTGTGGCTGTAGGCGATTGCGCCGCGAGGCTTCGCATCTCTGAACTCCTTAAAAGCCGCGGCTTCGAATTGGCGACAGCGATACATCCAAGTGCGATCGTTAGCGATGGTGCCCTACTAGGCCCTGGTACGGTTGTTTGTGCTGGAGCAGTGATTGGTCCTGGTGTTCGGGCCGGGATGAGCACTATTGTAAATACGTCAGCAAGCGTTGATCACGACTGCACAATTGGTGATGGGGCACACATCGGCCCTGGAGCGCGTCTCGGCGGGGGAGTTCATGTGGGGCGAGGGGCGTGGGTAGCTATCGGCGCGACCATCGTCAACGGAATCGAAATAGGTGATGGCGCAATAGTCGGCGCCGGTGGGGTAGTCCTGCGCAGCGTTCCAGCTCGCTCCCTTGTGTTTGGCGTTCCCGCTCGGGAACACGGCCAACGCAACAATGACAACCACCCCCTTGCGGCTGATCATTTTTTGTCCTGGACTAAGAATGTAAGTATCAAGTGACGGAGCCTGTCGCGACACCAAGATGCTTGGTAATAAAACTATCCCATTTCTCGTACCCGATATTCCGGCACTTTCTGCTGTTCAGTCCCGCTTTGAGGCGATTGACCGAAGCAAAATCTACAGCAACTTCGGCCCGCTCGTGAAAGAGTTGGAGGGGATAATCGCTTCTAGCCTCTTTAGTGGCGCCGGCCACGTAGTTACAGTGGCAAACGCTACGCTCGGTCTCATCTTGGCAATGAAAGTTGTCAAGAGAGAGGGAGCTCGCTACGCACTTATGCCCAGCTTTACGTTCCCTGCCACCCCATTGGCGGCAATGTGGTGTGGACTTACCCCCCTCTTTCTTGATATTCGCCCTGGAGATTGGGCGCTAGATGAGAGTGAGTTGCGCACAGCGCTTCGGCAGCTACGGGGGGACGTGGCGGTAGTCGTCCCCTATGCCACCTTCGGTACAGGGATTGATCTCTCATTTTACGCCGAGCTTCACTGTTCTGGGGTGCCGGTGGTTGTCGATGCGGCCCCCTCGGCAGGCTCTTTCAGCGCCGGAACCCACTTTGGGAAGGACTTTCCAGCGCCAGTTGTATATAGTCTGCATGCTACGAAGCCGTTCGGCGTTGGCGAAGGCGGCTTTGTTTACAGTGCAGACCGAAAGGTTATCGAAGCCATTCGGGCCGCTTCGAATTTTGGGTTCGACCGGAATCGTATCTCCGCGGGAGTCGGACTGAACGCCAAATTGAGTGAATACGCGGCTGCAGTTGGCCTCGCCGCGTTTGAGGCGCTCCCAAGCAAAACTAGCGAGCGGCGTCGCCTGTACGACAGGTATGTTGCTGAGTTTTCGGCTTCCGGACTACTGCAGGAGGGCTGGGTACTACAGGAATACACGGGTGACACCGCTCCGCAATTTTTATCCGTTCTTTGCCCTCTTGCACGCTCGAGGCGGGAGGTCACCTCGTGGCTCAGGCGCTGCGGCATTGAAACGAGATCGTATTTTTCGCCCCCGTGTCATCTGCAGCCAGCCTTTGCGTCCGCCCGGTGCGAAAGTTTGTCGATGACCGAGGCAATAAGCTCTCGTATCCTGAGCCTACCTCTGTGGACGGGCATGACTGAAGCTGACGTCGCCCGCGTTGCTGAGGCACTGCGCTCCCTCGGCCGCTGCCCCTCACCTTCTGCCCCTGTAAGCGCAACCACCGGGTAGTGCCGTTTCGGGTAGCCACGGCACGTTTGTTGTGCCGTGGGGTTCCGACAAAATACCCACGGCAGGAAAGGCGCTGCCGTGGCTACGCGAAATCGACGGTCAGGTAACCACGGCACCTTTGTTGTGCCGTGGGGTGGTTCGACAAACAAAATGCCCACGGCAGGAAAGGCGCTGCCGTGGCTACGGGATACGCGGTTGGGAATTTTCAAGATTCCGGCAAGTGGACAACATCGATCTGGATAGGGCAGCGGGCGGCCTGATCTTTGTCGAGCGAAAAGTTGTTATAGCTGGACCATTTCCATTCTTCGGGCCTTGTCGCAAGGCCCTTCCGCACGGGGTTCAGGTGCATATAATCGAGCCGGGCGATGAGTTCCTTCTGGTGGCGGACGAAACGGTCCCAGAACTGGTGCTGCCAAACGGGCCCCGAGGCGCCCCTGGCGACATTGAGTGCGCGGGCTGAAAGCCATTTGATGCTTTGGACCGCCCGTGAGATCGTCAGCGGATAATGGGTTGAGATCATCGCGTGCCAGTGGTCCGGCATCAGCACGTAGCCACAGAGAAGAAACCCAAGCCGTCGCCTGGATTCGTTCATGGCCGCCGCTACAAGCCGGTACTCGTCCGGTTTCAGGGGTTCGCGCGTGCGATGAAGATTTGCTGTGACAAAAAGACTCGGTCCGAAAGCAGAAGACGGTGAATGCGCGACATGAGTCGATTTTATACACCAAAACCTGCGATTCGGTGGCTCACAGCAACAGGTTTGCGCCATGGGCGAGGTAGGAGACGTAGCCACGGCACCGTCGTTGTGCCGTGGGGTGGGGTAGCCCCGGCACCTTTGTTGTGCCGTGGGTGGTTCGACAAACGAAATGCCCACGGCAGGAAAGGCGCTGCCGTGGCTACGCGAAATCGACGGTCAGGTAACCGCGGCACCTTTGTTGTCCCGTGGGTGGTTCGACAAACAAAAGACCCACGGCAGGAAAGGCGCTGCCGTGGCTACGCGAAATCGACGGTCAGGTAGCCACGGCACCGTCGTTGTGCCGTGGGGAAAAGAAAAGACACGATGCCAAATCCTAAAATTTCCGTGGCCATGGCCACTTATAACGGCGAGCGGTTCCTGCAGGAGCAGCTTGACAGCATCGCCCGGCAGACGCTCCTGCCTCATGAACTGGTCGTCTGCGACGACGGCTCAACCGACGGAACCCTCGACATCCTGCACCGGTTCGCCGCCCAAGCCCCTTTCCCCGTGCGGATTCATCAAAATGAAGCCCGCCTGGGGTTTGGGTTCAACTTCCTTGGGGCGCTTGGACGGTGCACCGGCGATCTGGTGGCCTTCAGTGACCAGGATGACATCTGGAAAGAAGAGAAGCTGAGGGTGTGCGCTGAGGCCATGCGAGATCCGACGGTTGGCATGGTGAGCCATTCGGCCAGGGTTCTGGCTATGGGGCCGTCACCTCTGCAGATTCGGCTGCCTGACCATCCTGATAGATGGATCGAGAATTGCTCCCAGTTGCCAGTCCACAGAGCGATTGTGGGCTTCTCGATCGTTCTCCGACGCGTGGTCCTTGAGAGGTCCCCCGTGCCAGTGTATGACAGGCTGCGCGCAGCCTGGGCGGCGCATGACCGCTGGGCAGTAGCCGCCGCACTGGCCTATGGCCGAATAAAGCTGTTGGCGGACGAACTGGCGTTGTACCGCCTCCACGAGTCCAACGTTTCCCTTCGGCAACCCGCTGTGGGGGCAGCGCGCTTCGCCCCGGCTTCACTCACTTTTGAGCGGGGGCACGAGATCAACACCGGCACCGCTGGCTTCATTCGTTACGCGGCATCGTTCTGCGACGCGCGGGCAGCCACGATATTCCTCGAGTACGCCGAGGAGCTGGAGCGCGTTGGATATCTGTATCTTGACCGGGCGTATTTGCACCGCACCTGCGGCCAGCGAATCAGGGCCCTAAGGGCCTTCGCAACAATGATCGCAAAGGGAGATTACTCTCCCCGCGGTTTCGGGCTAAAGGGCTTTCTTCGGGACGCTTTTCTAGTAGCTCTCTGGCGCGCTTAGCTGTGGCGCTCTCCGCGCACCGTAGCTTCGCAGCCCGAATTTGTTGTTGCGGAACTCGCATGCGTAAAGGACCGCGAGCACGAAGACAGTAATATGGCAGCGATCGCCCACGCGCGAGCGGCGGTGAAGAAAGGGATCGCGGTGTTTCCGCCGATTTTCAGGCCGGGGCTGCTGCGCGAGTCGCTCTACATGGCAGCGACCATGAAAAACTGGCGCGAGTGGGTAGGAGCGCTCTACGGCCGTGACGGCGCTCCGCGGCGCGCCCTGTTTCGTAATGGGATGCTGCTGGAATCCTCCGTGTGGGATTCTCTATGCATCCCGCAAAGACGGCCGGAACACCGATTTCCTGCCTGAGGTTTCCATAGGAGAAACGGCGGCAAGGGGGACCACACCGTAACGTTGCGTCCATGAGAGTTGTTCTTCTGGTTGAAAGCCCGGAACTGGCGGGGGCGGAGCGGGTGGTACTGGAGCTTGCGCGGGCGGGGCGCGGCGAGGGGGCCGAGGCGCACGTCGTGACGCTGCGGGAATCAGAGACAACGCTGCCCGGCAGCCATTATGGGGGCGTACGGCGGCAGGTCCTTTTCCGAAGGGGCGAATTTGGCTGGCCGCAGTCGGCGCTCTCGGCGGCGTGGAGGCTGAGGCGGGCCCTTGCACAACTGCGCCCGGAGGTGCTGGCCATCCACACGCCGAAGGCGGCGGTGGTTGCAGCCCTTGCCGGAATAAAGGTGCCCACGTTGTGGGTCTTGCATGGGCACGATATCTGCTGGGACGGCGGCTCGCTTCGGCGGCGATTTTCGCGGGCCCTCCAGCGCTGGACGCGGCGGAGGCTGGGGGGACGCGTGGCCGCCGTTTCTGCCTCGCTCGCCGACCATGCGGCTGCTGGGCTTGCCATGCCGCGCCAGTCCATTACCCTCATTCCCAATGGTGTGGACCTGAGGCGGTTTCGATTCCAGCAGAAAGCCTCCCGGAGTGAGGCGACTGTCTGCGTGCTGGGGCGGCTGGTCCCGTGGAAAGGCCCGATGCAGGCGCTCAATGCCTTCGGGCGCCTGCGGGAAAAGGTCCCTTCAGCGCAGTTGTGGTTTGTTGGTGACGGGCCGATGCGGCAAGCGCTGGAGGCGGAAGTCACGGCGCGCGGCTGGAATGATGTCGTGACGTTCTGGGGAACGTTGCCGAAGCCTGAAGAGCCCCTGCGCGAGGCCACGGTCCTTTGGCTGCCCAGCGAGAGCGAAGGGTTACCGGTCGCCTGCATCGAATTGATGGCTTCGGGCGTGCCGGTGATTGGCTTTGACGTGCCCGGCGTTAGCGATCTGCTGAAGGATGGCTGCGGCGTGCTGGTCCCGCCGGGGAATGCAGCAAAACTGGCCGATGAAACGTTGGCCCTGCTAAACGACCCGGAACGCTACCGCACGATCGCGCGGGCGGCGCGGGCACGGGTGGAAAATGAATACTCGCTCGAACGGATGTGCGCCGCGCATTACTCACTGATGCGGGAGATTTCGGGCGTCGGGAGCAGGCCGGACGACGGCTCTTTGTCACGAGGTTTCCATACCCGCAAAAGCCCGCGGCAGAAAGGCGCTGGCGTGGCTACCCTTACAAAATGAAACCGATGAAAGATAAGCCCCCTCTGTTTACGGTGTTCACTCCGACGTACAACCGGGCGGCGACGCTGCACCGGCCTTGTGAGAGCCTGCGGCGGCAGACGCTCAAAGATTTCGAGTGGCTGGTAATCGATGACGGCTCGACCGACAACACGCGGGAAATGGTCAAAGGCTGGCAGCAGGAGGCCGATTTTCCCATCCGCTACGTCTGGCAGGAGAATGCCGGCAAGGCGGCGGCCTGGAACCGCGCGCTGGGGCTTGCGCGGGGCGAATTCTTCGTCTGCCTCGATTCGGACGATGAGTGCGTTCCCCAGGCGCTGGAGAAATTCCGGGAAATCTGGGAAAGCATCCCAGGGGAAGAACGGGGCCGTTTTTCGGGCGTGACGGCGTTCTGCCTGGACGAGAGCGGCGCACCCTACGGGCCGGACCTGCCGAAATCGCCGCTCGATTGCAGCCATTCAGAAGTAACATACCGGCTGAAACGCTTTCACGAGACATGGCAGTGCTATCGGACAGAAGTGATCCGGCAGTTCCCGTTCGAGCTGATTCCGGGCTACCGGAATTACCTGCCCGAGGGAACTGTGATCAACCGCGTAGCAGCCGCATATATCCAGAGGCACGTCAACCAGAGGCTGCGGATTTATCACACGAAGAATTCCTCTAGCGGCGAGCACTTGTCGAGCGGAATTGCCGCCAGAGCAAGCCTGAAACACGCACCGGGATACCGGGTTTCTCATCTGAGCCTGATGAAGTACCAGATGCGGTGGTTCCCTTACGCGCCGAAGCAATTCTACAAGGCGGCGGCGAACTACATCCGGTTTTCGTGGATGCAGGGGATCTCGATGCGCGCTCAGCTTGCAGAGTTGGGCTCGATGCGGGCGCGGGCGCTGTGGCTGGCGGCGCTGCCGGCGGGATTTGCGCTGCGGATGAACGATTGGCGATTCCGGCGCAGGGAACGGTCGGCGGGAGAAAACGGACAGCGGCCGCGTGTTCTCTACATCAGCTACGACGGCCTGATGGAGCCGCTGGGGCAGTCGCAGGTGCTGCCGTATTTGCGCGGGCTGGCGGACGATTTTGCCATCACCGTGCTGAGCTTTGAGAAGCGGCAGGACTGGCGAGACCTCGAACGGCGCCGGCAAGTGCGTTTGCAACTGGACAGCGCGGGATTGGAATGGATTCCATTGCGCTACCACAAACGCCCGAGCGTGCCGGCCACGGCGTTTGATGTTGCTCACGGAGTGATGCGGGGACTGTGGTCCGCCGTCCGCGACAACCTGCGCATCGTGCACGTCCGGGGATATGTGCCGGGGGTGATCGGGCTGGCGCTGAAAAAGTTGACGGGCGTCCGGCTGATCTTCGACATGCGCGGCTTCTGGCCGGATGAGAAAGTGGACGCGGGAACGTGGCGGCACGGCTCGGCCGTGTATCGCGCGGCGAAATGGTTTGAGAAGACATTGCTGCTGCGGGCCGATATTGTGGTTTCACTCACGCGGGCGGGCGTGGACGAAATGCGGAAATTTCCCTGCCTGCGCGGGCACGAGGTCCGATTTGAAGTGATTCCCACCTGCACCGACCTGGAATTGTTCCGCCCGGGATCGCATCGCAACGGCCGCGATCGGTGCGGATTCACCCTGGGATACGTGGGATCGGTGGGGACCTTCTATCTGTTCGACGAAGTTCTCGAGTGCTTCAAGGAACTGCTGAAGGAGCGTCCGGACGGGCGGCTGCTTGTCCTGAACCGGGGCGCGCACGAAATTATTCAGCCGAGAATCAGGGCGCTCGGCGTTCCGCCTGAGAGCGTGGAACTGCGCGCCGCGGAATATCGCGATGTCCCCGGATTCATCGCACAGATGGACGCGGGAGCGTTCTTCATTAAGCCGACGTTTTCCAAAAAGAGCTCGGCGCCGACGCGCCTGGGAGAATTTCTGGCCTGCGGGGTCCCGTGCCTGGTGAACGCCGGCGTGGGAGATATGGACGCCATCGTTTCAAGCGAGCGCGTGGGCGTGGTCATGAGGGAGTTCTCACCCGAAGCGCGACGCGGCGCCGTGCGGGAGTTGCTCGCCCTCTGCGCGGAAGAGGAAACATCGGCTCGATGCGTCGATGCGGCACGCAGGCACTTTTCACTCGAGCATGGCGTAGCCGCCTATCGGAAAATCTACCGCGGGATACTCGTGGGAAAGGCAGGCGAACCTGCGGCAAGCGGTCCCAGTGTGCCCGAAGCACGCCTCGAGTGTGAACGGCAGTATTCCCATCGATAGCCGCTGCCGTCAATAGTGATATTCATCCGCGTTTTATCCAGCGGCCATTTTTCGCAGGCAATCTTGAGTACTATGCTGCGCTCATAGGGCGAGAGGCTGCATTGAGCCTGCGCGCGGCCAAGGACTTCATTCCATGTGCGGAATAACCGGCTTTCTCACAACGCGATTTGAAGCCGGTCCGCTGAGCGCAGAAGAAACTGTGCGGCAGATGGCGCTGACCCTGCGCCACCGCGGGCCGGATGACGGCAGCGTCTGGGTGGACCGAAATGCCGGCATCGCGCTGGGCTTTCGGCGGCTTGCCATCCTGGACGTCTCCCTGCGCGGCCGCCAGCCGATGTTTTCGCACGATGGGCGCTACGTGATTGTCTTCAACGGCGAAATTTACAACTTTCGCGAGCTTCGAGCGCGGCTTGAAGGGCTTGGACACGGATTTTCCTCCGGCACCGACACCGAGGTAATCCTCGCAGCCGCGGTGCAATGGGGCGCGTGGAACGTTCCCACATATCTTCAGGGAATGTTCGCTTACGCGCTTTGGGACCGCGATGAGCGCGTGCTCCATCTGGCCCGGGACCGGATCGGAATCAAGCCTCTCTACTACGGATGGAGCGGTGGAACATTCCTCTTTGCGTCGGAACTGCGGGCTCTGGAGCAATACCCTGACTTTGAGCGAAAGGTCAGCCATAAAGCACTGCAGCTCTACCTGGACTTTGGCTACGTGCCGACGCCGCTGAGCATTTATGACGGGATACGGAAACTGCCCCCGGGAACGAGGCTGCAGGTGCAGTGCGGGATGAACACGGCCGAGCCGACGAAATATTGGGACCTCGCCGCCGCTTTCCAGCCCCGTCCATGGAAAGGAAGCGAGCGGGAAGCGGTGGAAACACTGGAAAATGTGCTCAGCGCGGCCGTGGATCGCCACATGATTTCCGACGTGCCGCTCGGCGCGCTGCTTTCCGGCGGGATCGATTCCTCCGTTGTGGTGGCGCTGATGTGCACAAAGGCGCGCGGGCGCGTCAAAACCTTCTCGATCGGTTTCGCCGAAAAGCAATTTGACGAATCGCCTCACGCGCGGGCCGTTGCCTTGCACCTGGGGACAGACCATACCGAAATGATCGTGAGTCCGCAGGATGCCCTCGAAGTGATTCCGAAGTTGCCGGACATTTACGATGAACCTTTTGCGGACTCTTCACAGATTCCGACGTTCCTCGTCTCCCGGCTCGCCCGCTCGAAGGTGACCGTGGCGCTATCCGGAGACGGCGGAGATGAGCTTTTCGGTGGGTATAACCGCTATCTTTATGCGCCGAAGATCTGGCATGCCGTCAGGCTTGTGCCCCGGGTGGCGAGGGGTGCTCTGGCCGGGATGTTGACGTCGTCAATGATGGCAATGCGGCGGTCCGGATGGGATGGTCTTGCCGCCGACAAGGCTTTAAAGGCCGCAAAGGCGCTCGGGACATCTTCGCTCGAGGAGATCTACTGGCGCCTGTGCCACAAGCAATTTCGGGGCAACGGACTACCCCATCCGCTCGCGGCCGGCTGCACCGTACCGCGAAACGGCAGTCCCATCAGCAATCTGATGTACCTCGATATTCTTACTTATCTTCCCGACGACATCCTCACGAAAGTCGATCGCGCCAGCATGGCCGTGAGCCTGGAGGCGCGAGTTCCTTTGCTGGATGACGAAGTCGTTCAGTTCGCGGCCTCGCTTCCGCTTGAGATGAAAATCCGAGGCAAAAGGACGAAGTGGCTGCTCCGCCAGGTGCTCTATAAGCACGTTCCTCAAGCGCTCGTTGAAAGGCCGAAAGCCGGCTTTGCCATTCCGCTCTCAGCGTGGCTGCGCGGGCCCCTCCGGGATTGGGCTGAAAGCTTGCTGGGTGTTGACGCGGTGCGCCGGCAGAACCTGCTCGATGCCGCCGCCGTGCAGCAGGACTGGTCGGATTTCCTCGTGCGAAAACAACCGAACCACTATCGGGTGTGGGCGCTGCTGATGTTTCAGGCGTGGCTGCAGGATCGCCGCCGCGCTTCGCAATTCATTGGCCAACAGTCTTGCCTGCAATCATCCGTGCATTCTGTCTAAAAGTAATCCTTCAAATGGATAATATCCGATCAGAAACATTAAGAGATGAATTACATGCTGGAGCACTCCTCCTGGCGGGGATTGTTACGAGCCTTGCGGTCGTCTGGCTGGTGGCTCACATGGAGATCTTTGGGCGGAACATTCCCCAGCCGGACATCGTCGGCGATTACGTGCACGGGTGGATCTGGGCGCTGGGGCTTGGCGCCCTGGTCTGCGTCCTGCCTGTGGAGGAGCATGGCCCCCTGCTTCATGTGTGGCTTGCGAAAATAACCGTCGATCTCGGCGCCATGCTGATTTACGAATGGCATTACGGACTGGACGCTTACTGGTATTTCTGGTGGGGCGTCTGGGGAAACCACGGCTCGCTTCTTCCCGTTCTGGGAAACGGGTCGGAAACGATGCTGCATTTCTCCGCGCTGCTTGCGTATATCACCGGTCCAAGCTACCACGCGATGAAGGTCGTCTGCTCATTCATCGGGTTTTGGGGATGCTTCTGCTTCTACCGCGCCGCCTGCCACTTCCTGGGCCGGCGGGAACCGTGGCTTCTCTATATTGTGGGGTTCACGCCTTCCGTGCTGTTCTGGTCATCGATCCTGGGGAAAGACCCGCTGATGTTTCTGGGGGCCGGCCTTTACACTCTTGGCGCTGTCGGCTGGCTTCGTACCACGCGGATGCGCTACGCATTTGCGCTCGCCGCCGGGGTCTTGATCGCCATGTTCATTCGGGAATGGTACGGCGTGATCATGGTTGCACCGCTGCTGTTTGTAATTGCGCCCCGCCTGCGCCATCCGCTCCAGCGAATCCTGAGCTTTGCCGGTGGTGCCGCGGGCATGGTTTATGCCTATTCGCTGTTTCAGCAGCAGTTCCTGGCCGAAGGCCTTTCGAGCGCTCTTCCGGAAGCCAACGCCATTTTGGGTGGCCTGGCCTACGGAGGCAGCGGCCAGCAGTTCGAGGGGTTTCATTCCTTTGGGTCCATGATTCTCTTCTGGCCGTGGGGCGTTTTCACCGCGCTTTTCAGGCCCTTGCCGTGGGACATTCACAATGCTTTTGAAGTGCTGGCAGCCCTTGAAGGTTCCGTGCTGCTGATCCTGGTCATTTCTGCGGTTCGCCATTGGAGTTTCCGCAGCCTGCGGGACCCGGTGATTTCCTGGGCGCTCGTGTACCTGCTGTGCTGGGTGTCACTCTACGGATTCGGCGCTTATTCCAACCTTGGCATGGCCGTGCGCGAGCGGCTGGAAGTGTTGCCCATCATCGTCCTGCTGGCGCTGCTGTTCGGAACCCGAAGAGGACGTTGGCTGCTGGAGGGCCACGCGCGCGAAGGGTTCCACGGATGAAAAATCACGCCTTCAATAACGCTGACGCAGCGACCATAGCCGGGTTTGGAAGGGAATGGGCGCGTTTCAGCCAGGAAGCCCTCAACGAACAGGAGCGCGAAGAAATCTTTCGTCAGTACTTCAGCATTTTCCCCTGGGAGCGATTGCCTGAAGACGGCGGGCGCGGGGCGGACATTGGATGCGGAAGCGGCCGGTGGGCAAAGGCTGTTGCACCGAGAGTGCGTGAATTGTACCTGGTCGATGCCAGCGAGGAAGCCCTTGAAGTGGCACGAAGAAATCTTCAGGGACATCGGAATGTGAAATTCTGCCGCGCGGGCGTTGGCAATCTTCCGTTCGGGGATGAGAGCCTGGACTTCGCATATTCGCTCGGCGTGGTTCACCACATTCCTGATCCGGAGGCTGGGATGCGGTCAATTGCAACGAAATTAAAGCCCGGCGCCCCATTTCTCCTTTATATGTATTATGCATTCGACAATCGTCCGGCCTGGTATCGCGGGTTATGGCATTTCAGCGATATTGTCAGGCGCGTCCTTTCACGGCAGCCGCAGTGGGTAAAAGTCGCTGTAGCTGAGGTTGCGGCGCTCTGCATTTACTGGCCTCTGGCACGGATGGCATCATTGCTCTCCAGGCTTGGGCCACGAATCAAACATTGGCCTCTCGCTTATTACCGTGATCGTTCTCTCTATGTAATGCGCACCGACGCGCTGGACAGATTCGGCACCAGGCTTGAGCAGCGATTCACTCGCAATCAGATCACGGAAATGCTCGCGCGGGCAGGATTCGATAGGATCAAGTTTTCTGACGGCCCTCCTTTTTGGTGCGCGGTCGCCCTGAAGCGCGGCTCGGTGGTGTAACCGGGCTAGTGGGTATGCGTGTTTTAGCTCTATGCCTAGCTCCGTTGGAACAATCTCCCGCTCAGCGGTTTCGGATTGAGCAGTGGGCGCCAAGACTGAGGGCGATGGGCGTACAGATTGAATTTGAACCGTTTATGTCGCCGGACCTGACAGAAATTCTTTATCAGTCCGGCAAGGTGGGGACGAAGGCGGGCCTGATCTTTGAAGCGTTCATCAGGCGGGCGCGGTGCCTCCGGCATGTAAGGGAATTTGACCTCGTGTACGTTCTGCGGGAGACGGCGCTGCTCGGGCCGGCCTTGTTCGAGCGCTGGCTGAAGATCGAGAACGTCCCCTACGTTTTCGATTTCGATGACGCCATCTTCCTGCCCAATGCGAGCGAAGCGAACCGAACCTTCGCCTTCCTCAAATTCGCGGGTAAAACCGCAACGGCTTGCCGGCTGGCGGCGCATGTGATGGCCGGCAACGATTATCTGGCCGATTACGCCCGGCGCTTTAATCCCCGCGTGACTGTCGTGCCCACGACGATTGATACGGAAAAATACAGGCCGCCGCAGCCGCGATGGGAAACGCCCCGGCCGCGGCTGGTGTGGACAGGGAGCACGACCACCGTCCGTTATCTCGAAAATGTGATGGGTGCACTGGTCCGGCTCCGCAAGCAGTGCGACTTCACGCTCCGCGTCATTGGGGCGCAGGGCATCTCTCTGCCCGGAATCGATGTCGAAAATTCACCGTGGAGTGCAGACACGGAGGCCCTGGACCTCCACGGAGCGTGGGCAGGCCTCATGCCTGCTCCCGACGACGCCTGGGCGCGTGGTAAGTGTGGCTGCAAGGCGCTCCAGTATATGGCGGTAGGAGTGCCGGCCGTGTGTTCACCCGTGGGCATGAACGCGCAGCTTATTCGCGACGGCGAAAACGGATTGCTGGCTTCGACGGAGGAAGAATGGATTGAAAAGCTGACGATGCTGATCAATTCCGAAGAACTCCGCCGGCGGCTGGGAATTGCCGGCCGCCAAACCGTGGAGGCCTGGTATTCCGCAGAAGTCCAGGCGCGGCGCGTTTACGGGATCTTCGCTTCAGTTACCAATGCCGTGCATCCTGAGTTCGCTGAATTATGAATTCCGTGGCCTTGGAGTGCGTGAGCATTCTGCTTTGCGGGTGCATGCATGATTGTAAGTAGTGACCGAAACATGCGGCGGCCGGACCTGGCTCGATGAGAGGTGACGGCAAGCCGCCGTGCTCAAGGGCCCTTGGCGGAAGTAAACATCAATCTCATCACACGGTGCACGAATTCCGCCCCTCGCGTCTCTGAATTCATTGCGACAGCATGAAGATCGCCCGGGTGATTGCGCGGCTCAACATTGGCGGGCCGGCGATCCAGGCCATCCTTTTGACCCGTGAAATGGCCGAGGCCGGCCATACCACGAGCCTCTTAGTGGGCAGCGTGCCGGAGTCGGAAGGCAGCATGGAGTATCTTGCCGAAGAACTGGGCGTGAAGCCGGTTCGCGTGCCCTCGCTCTCGCGCGAGATTTCAATCGTTTCCGATCTCAAGGCGTTCTGGAGCCTCTACCGCTGGCTCAAACGCGAGCGGCCGGACATCCTTCACACGCACACGGCGAAGGCCGGCGCACTGGGCCGCCTGGCCGCGATGGTTTCAGGCATTCCCTGCGTGCACACGTACCACGGAAATGTTTTCGAGGGCTATTTCTCACGCCGGAAAACGGCCGCGTATCTTCTGATTGAACGCCTGCTGGCGCGCGGCACCCGGCGGATTATCGCCATCAGTCCCCGGCAGCGGCAGGACCTCGCTTGCCGCTTCAAGGTTGCGCCTGAGGCCAGGATTGCGATCGTGCGGCTGGGCTTTGATCTGAGCGGATTTCTGGAAGTGGCCAGAACGCGCCTGAACGGAAACGGCAGGGGCCGCGGCGTCGTGGTCGCCTGGGTCGGGCGTTTGACGGCCGTGAAGGACCCGTTGATGTTTCCGAAGATTGCCGCGCTCTGTGCCGGAACGAACTCGATGGGTTCATTTGTGATGGTTGGGGACGGGGAACTCCGAGCGCAGGTTGAAGCTGAAAGAAACCGATTGAATCTCGGCGAAAGGCTGCGTCTGGCCGGCTGGCAGCGGGACATGCGCTCCGTTTACCGTGAGACGGACATCCTTGTGCTGACTTCGAAAAACGAAGGCACACCTGTCGCAGCCATCGAGGCCATGGCCGCGGGATGCCCCGTGGTCCTGCCGGACGTTGGGGGCGTTGCCGACCTTATGGCGGGCAATCCCGAACGCTGCGATGGATACTCCGTCTTTGAAAACGGCATCCTGGTGACTCGCCGCACGCCGGAGACTTTCGCGAAGTCACTCGAATGGCTGGCCGCTGATCCGCTGCGCCGAGCGCGGATGGGCCGTGCAGCGTCCAACTTTGCGCGCGCGAACTTTTCCAAGGAACGGCTGGTGGATGAAATCGAGAAAGTTTATCTGTCCGTGCTCGGAAACGGAAATGGCCATCACGTCAGGGCGAAAGGAGAAATCCAATGAAAGTTCTGATTACAGGCGGGGCAGGATTTATCGGGTCGCATCTTGCTGAGCGATATCTGACACGTGACGATTATGTTTTTGTGATTGATGATCTTTCAACCGGGTCCATCGACAACATCCGCCATCTGAAGGCGCACGAACGGTTTGAGTATTTCCTGGACAGCGTCGAGAACCGTCAGTTGACCGCGGAGTTGGTGGATGAATGCGACGTGATCTTTCATCTGGCGGCGGCCGTCGGCGTGCGGCTGATCGTGGAAAGTCCCGTGCGCACGATTGAAACCAACGTCCGCACAACCGAACTTGTCCTGAGTTTGGCCGCGAAAAAGAAGAAGCGCGTGCTGATCACTTCGACGTCGGAAGTGTATGGCAAACGCACGCGAGTGCCTTTCCGCGAAGATGACGACCTGCTGATGGGCCCGTCAAGCAAGGGCCGCTGGAGCTATGCCTGCTCGAAGGCGCTGGATGAATTTCTGGCGCTGGCCTACTGGAAGGAAAAACGCGTGCCGACCACGGTGGTCCGGCTGTTTAATACCGTGGGGCCGCGACAGACCGGGCGCTACGGCATGGTGGTCCCGAATTTTGTGCGGCAGGCGCTCCTGAACGAAGACATCACGATCTTTGGAGACGGGACCCAGAGCCGCTGCTTCCTGCATGTGTCTGACGCCGTCGATGCACTGATGGCCCTGATGCCCATCACCAGTTCAGTGGGCGAAGTTTACAACATCGGCAGCCCGGAAGAGGTCACCATCCTCGGCCTTGCGGAAAAAGTGAAGGCGGCGACCGCATCGTCGTCGAAAATTGTATTCATTCCCTACAGCGAGGCTTACGAGGAAGGCTTTGAGGACATGTTTCGCCGTGTTCCCGATATATCGAAGCTGCACGCGATCACCGGCTTTGCTCCCAAGTACAACCTGGACCAGATCCTGAAGGACGTCATTGCCTATATGGAATTCCGGCTCGCAAGCGAACGCCAGACGGCCGTGGCACTTTCAGTTCCCACAGAGCCGGCGCCACGGAAAATGGCTTTGCAAACGCCAGGCGTGCTGTAGGAAGCCGCTGGCGTGCGACGCCAGCGCTCACCCTCAAAATGTTGCAGACGCTTTCCTTTGGTCAGCATTGAGACGCTGAAATCGACGATTGAGATAACTACCGCTGTGATCGTGGCATCCATTGCCGCAACCGGCGCAGTGCGGGCGTTCGCGCGGCGGCGAGGCATTGTTGCAATGCCGCGCGCCGATCGTTGGAACCGCAAACCCACGGCGCTGCTTGGCGGCGTGGGAATCTTTGTGGCGTTTGCCGCCGGGCTGCTGGCGCTCCGTCCGCGCGTTGACGGTCTGTGGCCGCTTGCGGGAGCGGCGGCGTTTCTGTTTGCCGTCGGGCTGGTAGATGATCTGCGCTCGCTGAGGCCGCATGTCAAGCTGGTGCTCCAGGTGGCGGCGGCTTCCGTGTTGCCAATAGCGGGCCTGGTGCTGCCCTGGATGCCGTACAGGATCCTGAACGATGTGATCACGCTGTTCTGGATGGTGGGCATTACGAACGCCGTCAATCTGCTGGACAACATGGACGGGCTGGCGGGAGGCGTGGCGGCGTTGGCGTGCATCTTCCAGGCGTTGTATTTTCTGGTGAACATGCAGACGGCCGCGGCGATGGTCCCGCTCCTGTTGGCGGCGGCGATTGCGGGATTCCTGGTCTTCAACTTTCATCCCGCCTCGATTTTTATGGGAGACTGCGGATCACTTTTTCTGGGATTCATGCTGGGTGGGATGGCGCTGCTGAACAACTGGGGAAGGTCGCGAGGATTGCTGGCCGTTCTGATGACCCCCGTGCTGATCATGCTGGTGCCGATTGCTGACACGACGCTCGTGACCATTACGCGCATCCTTCGCGGCCGGCCGGTTTCGCAGGGCGGCAAGGACCACGTTTCACACCGGCTTGTCGCCGTCGGACTTTCCGAGCGGCGCGCGGTGCTGCTGCTGTATGGCCTTACCGCATTGTCGGGAGGAATCGCTTTCGAACTTCGCTATTTGCACGAAGAAGTACTCTATTTTGTGGTTCCGTGTTTCGCCCTGGCGGTGCTCTTCTTCGTCCTTCATCTGGGGATGGTTCGCGTCTATGACGAGAGCGATAAGCCGCAGGGCAACCTGCTTACGTTTCTCGTGGAGTTCTCCTACAAACGGAGAATCATGGAGGTGCTCTTTGACCTCGTGCTGATGACGCTGGCGTATTACGGCGCGTTCCTGCTGCGTTTCGGAGGAGCTATTCCTCCAGACCAGATGTATTTCTTCGAGCGTTTCGCGCCGATCGTGCTCGGCGTTGAAACCACGCTTTTTCTCGCAGGCGGGCTCTATCGCGGCTTGTGGCGCTACGTTGGGATTGAAGACGTGATCGTCATCGTCCGCTGCGTGGTGCTGGCGGGCGCCGGCGCGGCTTCGGCCGTCCTGCTGATGCAGTCCAATCCGCGGCTTTCGATCGCTTTGCTGATCCTGAACACAATTTTGCTTCTGCTGCTGGTTGCCGGCAGCCGCATTGCACTGCGACTGTTCGCAACGTGGCTTCGGAGCCATGCCCGGCGGAATGAGGCGGCGACTCCCGTGCTGATTTACGGCGCCGGTGCGCGGGGCGATCTTCTGGTGCGGGAGATGCTCGGCAACGGCCGGTATTTTCCAGTGGGATTCCTGGACGATGACGGGACCAAGATCGGAAGGCGGCTTCACGGAATTTCAATCTACCGGCCCAGCGATCTTGCACGAGTCATGGGCAAGTACACGGTGAGCGAAGTGCTGGTGTCCAGCCCCAAGATACCGGAGGAGCGGGCGCGGGCGCTTGGGCTTGCCGTCCGCCGGATATGAGGCGGCGCTGCCGTTTCAGCACGCCGCGTATGTCACCGTCCTCTGCGCGGAGCGACCACCGCAGCGAACGACCTCAGCAGTTGTTTTCAGAGAAATAAAGAGGTGCTTCGTTTCACTCAGCACGACAATTTGGCATTTTCAGAAACCTGCGAGGCTTTCTAAATCCACTTCACCCGAAACTGCGGGCAACGGACGATATGGGCAGACGTTTCGAACTTGTTCTCCTCGCGGCGATTCCTGCGGTTTTCTGCTGCGGGGCACCCGTGCGCGCCCAGCGCCCGCAGGCGCTCACACTGGGAGATGTCCCTCTCTTCCAACTCCGGGCGCGAGTCACTGAATCCGGCGGGGTCGCGCCAACAACGCAAACATTCACCTTTGGTTTGAATACCTCGAGACAAACAGTTCAGTCGCAGGGCGACGGCTGGAGTCCGTGGCTTGATTTCACATCGACAGACGCCGAATCCGCGCTCCAGCTATACTCAAACCGCGCACGCCGGAGTTTTCCGATCGCGCTGTCGTTGCGAGTCGCCCCGGCAATCGATCCGACTCTGGTCAATGTTCAGGTCCGATTCCAGGGGACGACTTCGGAAACGAACCTGCATGGAGACTTGTTTGGGCCAACACTGGGCATCATGATTTGGCGCGACCCAGACTCCGGAAAGCCCCGCGCGGGAACCATGGCAGATTACAACCGGCGGTACTGGCGCGAATTCGATGCGGTCGCGCTGCCCTCTGCACAGAGGCCGAAACACGTCCTGATCGTTGACCGGTTTATCGGCGGCGACAGCGATCGATTTGATTGGCAGGAGGGAATTTCCCACGTGGCGGAGATTGGCATCACTGCCATGCTGGTGCCGCCCGCGGCCCCATTGCGCGACATGCTGCTGAAGTCCGGGGTGAAGCGAATGGCTCTGGGCGCAGGAATTGTCTGCGGCCCTTTGGGCCTCGAGTGCAGCGCCGCACAGCTTGAAAAATGGAGTTCCGATTTTGCTTCCAGCTACTTCAAAGCCGGCTATCAGCCTTCTGACTTCTCGCTCTTTGCGCTGGCTGACGAGCCGGGCTGGTATTATCCATCGGCGCTGGAAACTGTGGACAAGAGCCCGGAATTACTGAAAACCTTCAGGGATTATCTGGCGCAGCAGCATTTGACGCCAGCCATGCTGGGCAAGACGGCCTGGGAGCAAGTTTATCCCACAGGCCGCAGCAGCGTGTCAGAGAATTCTCCGTTGGCAGCGCGACGGCTGTTTTACTGGACCTGCCGCTTCTTTCCCTGGTTTGCTGAGGAACATATGCGGCAGGCTACAGATCAATTGCACCGCGCTTTCACGCCGGATCTGAAAACATTCAGCAACTGGAACAATTTTGCGGGCCAGTTCTATTTCGAAGGGTTTCCCGCCAACAACCCCGATCCCCGCAGCCCTGACGCCGCGATGGCTGCGCCGGACTGGTTTGAATCCGGCAGACTGCACGCAACCGATCTCTTATGGACGGAGGATTGGTTTGGCGATAACCGCGCCTATCAATGGTCTTACTACGCCGCCAAGCTGCGTTCGATCGCTTACAAGCACGGCCTTGAATTCGGTGGGTACGTGATCGGGCAGGTTTCGGCGAGTTCCCCGGACGACCTAGTGCAACGGATATTAACGCTTGTCGGCAGCGGCGCTAAAGCAGTCTTCTACTACAATTTTGGTCCTGCGTATAACTTCCCAGGCAATGCGTATTCGGAAGTTCCCGGCGTGCCTGCCCAACTTGCGCGCGCCGACCGGATGATTGCAAAGGCAGAAGATGCGCTGTGGCCCGGGCGCGAGCAGCAACCGCAAGTAGCCATACTCCAGCCACGCAGCGCTGAAGTCTGGGATGGGAGTCACATTCCTCATAGCAGCAGAGTGCTTGGCGCTACGGGCAACAACCTGAACAGCTCCAATCTGGATTACATGGCCGAGGAATTTGATGAATACCTTGCGCTCCAGATGAGCAATGTTCCCGCGGACTTCGTCAGCGAAGACGGCCTGACGGATGGGACCCTGAACAAGTACAAGGTCCTTTACATCACAGAACCTGACATCCCGGCCAAAGGCCAGCAGGCGATTGCACAATGGGTGGAAAACGGAGGTACGCTGGCAATGGTTCCCGGCGCAGGGCAGGGCGACCGCTACGACGAACCCGCGAACATTCTTGCTTCGCTGGCGGGTTGCACAACAGTCGAGCGGACCTATATTCCGAATGCGCTTGTGCTCAATGAAACAGGCATGATTGGAAACGCACATGTTTTTGGCAAACGGGCTGGCCCGCCGTCCAAAGGCAGGACGGTTACCTTCTTTACCGATAACGTGCCTGCTGTGACGCAAAGCCGGGCAGGGAAAGGGAAGATCATATACTTCTCGTTTTACCCCGGCCTTTCGTACGGGCGGCTTGCCATTGGCCCCCATTTGAATCTGCAAATCAGTTCCCAGGAAGATTTTCTCCGCAATCTTGTACTGACACCGGTGCGTATCGCGGAAGTTAGGCCGCCGGTTGAGGTTAATGTTTCGTATGTCGAGACCCCCATGCTGGAGTCCTCAACCGGAGCAGCGATTACGCTCCTCAATTGGACGGGCGCCGATTTGCGTTCAATACAAGTGACGGTCCACCCGGCGTTCAAAATCCGTAAGGTCGAAAGCGTAACGCGCGGAACGATTCCTTTCCACACGCAGGGAGACCTCGTAAGCTTCTCTCTTCCGCTTGGAGCAGCGGACATTATAAAACTCGAGCCTTAAAGCTCTGCTTCAAACGGTTCTTTGAAGCCGGATGATGCTGTGTTGTCATAAAGTATTATTACAGCGGTTACTAGAGATAAATGTAATATGTGTACATCAGTTATCTCCCTCTTATGGAGGAAAATCATGATGAGCAGAAGAGAACTGAGTTCAGCGTTTTTCCTTTTCTTGACTGTGGGAATGGCCCTGGACATGGCGGTCGCCGGTTCACTGCCCGTCGGCGCGCTTTTGGGGAGCAAGGATGCAATCCTGGACGGCCAGACGCCGCTGCCTCACACGGCACTCCTCAGCGGCGACAGCCTGGAAGTCAAGGATGGGCTTGCCGTGGTGGCCCTGAATGAAGGTAATCGCATGGTCCTCGGGCGCGAGACACAGGCCTCATTCCAGCGCGAAGAGGACGCCGTGACCGTCTCCCTCGAACAGGGAAATTTGTCGCTTTATCACCCGCAAGCCGGCGGGACATTCCGCGTCAAAGCAGGAGTCGTGACCGTGTCTCCGGCCGCGGGCTCAAATACTTTGGCGCAGCTCTCGCTGGTTGATGGACTTCTTGGAGTGACGGCAAGGGACGGAACTCTCCAGGTGGAAAAGGCCGGAACCACGCAGGAAGTCGCCAAGGGTAAGACGATCGTGATCGCTACCGCTGACCCGCGCGCTCCGGCGCCTGATCCGCAGGGACAAGGCAGACGCCACGTTAAGCACATTATCAAATTCAGTCCGGCAGTACTGCTGGCGCTGGGAATCGCTGCGGAGGTGGGCCTTGTGGCCTGGGCCATCGTGGAAGGCACGTCCGGCGGCGGTCCGGTCCCCGTTTCCCCCGTGCAACCGGGTCCCTGAACATCAGTGTTCTTGTCGATGGCTGATTCCGGACGAGCGGCAGCCGAGACAACAGCGGGCGGCAGAGTCGAAGTTTTCCGCGTGAGTGGAAGGGCGCGTCTCCACAGCAACTCAAAAATGTAACCGCACGACCATCCGGTTTCGCGATCAATCAGCACTCGTATGCCAGGATTGGCGTGTACCCTCTTTTCAATTTCTCTGCTTCCCCGCCTTCGCCCCGCCTTTTCGCGCACTGAAATAACAGGCGCATCTTTCCTTTACATCCAAGAAACCTGAATAACCGAGGGTTGCTGGCCAGGCAATTCCAACGGTGTTGGAACCGGAAAGCCTGACGGCACGAATGGCCGAAGTGTCGGCCGCCGCAATCGCCGGAGCGGTCTTCCGTTCAAGCCGTTAAACCGCAAGAGCGGGGCAAATTCGGAAGGAAAATCCGATTCCGGTGATGAACACTCACGCCTTCGCCAGCCTTGCCAAGACGGAGAATGATCTTCTGCCTTGATTTGAACGGGAAGTCGAGTAAGAGAAGGAAGATTTTTGGTTGCGGGGGCTGGATTTGAACCAGCGACCTTTGGGTTATGAGCCCAACGAGCTACCAGACTGCTCCACCCCGCACAAATATGATAGCTGAACGCTTGCCTGATTGACAACGTGTTTGTTTTGCTTGCGAAAATCCGCCATCTAGAGTATTTATAAATCGATTGCATAAATTTGCATGGACAAGCTCTACCGCCGCACTCAGATCCTGGATTTGCTGAAGCGGGAGCCGGTGGCTACCCAGGCAGAGTTGTGCGAGAAGCTTGCGCGCCGCGGCATTCAGGTGACGCAGGCCACCGTTTCACGCGACATCGAAGAGTTGGGGTTGATCAAGACACGGGAAGGCTACCGGATGCCCGGCGCCTCAGATGCGATAAATCCGCCACAGCCGGCGCTGCCGATCATTCTGAAGGAATTTCTGCGGGACGTTCGCAAGGCATCGAGCCTGGTGGTGATCAAGACCCACCCGGGGAATGCGCACTCGGTCGCAGTGGCGCTGGATGCCGAGCAGTGGCCTGAGGTTGTGGGAACTGTGGCGGGCGACGACACGATATTCATTGCAACGGGCAGCCCGCAGCAGGCCTCACACATTCGAAAGAAAATCCTTGAACTGGTTGAGACCTGAGAAAAGTTGGTATCTCCGTCAAACCGGACCACGCGGTCCCGTTGTGCCGCGTCCGGCATGACTTTATAGAAAGGAAAAAATGACTTTGCCTGGAGACTCGTCACAGAAAGTGAAGAAGGTTGTTCTTGCATATTCGGGAGGACTTGATACTTCGATCATCATTCCGTGGCTGCGGGAGAACTACGGCTGCGAAGTCATCGCCATGGTCGGAGACGTGGGACAGGGTGATGATTACAAGGCGCTGCGGGCCAAAGCGCTCAAGAGCGGCGCCTCACGTGTTTTCGTCGAAGACCTGAAGGAAGAATTCATCACGGAGTATCTCTGGAAGGCCCTTCAGGCAGGCGCAATTTATGAGGGCAAATATCTTCTGGGAACTTCGCTCGCCCGCCCGATTCTGGCCAAGCGGCAGGTGGAGATCGCGCTTCAGACAGGGGCCGACGCACTCGCGCACGGCTGCACGGGGAAAGGCAATGATCAGGTGCGATTTGAGCTGACGTTTAAAGCGCTGGCGCCGCATCTTCGCGTGATTGCGCCCTGGCGTGAGTGGTCGATTGTTTCGCGCGAAGACGCTCTGGAATACGCAAAGCGCCACAATGTGCCGGTGCCCGTCACGAAGAAAGACCTTTACAGCCGCGACCAGAACCTGTGGCACCTGAGCCATGAGGGCGGCCCGCTCGAAACCGTGCTGGGCGAACCTCCGGAGGACGCGTGGAAACTGACGGTCAGCCCGAAGCGCGCTCCGAACCGGGAGGAGAAGGTCACGATCGGCTTTGAATCGGGAGTGCCAGTTTCGCTGAATGGCAGGAAGCTGGGGCCCGTCCAACTGCTTGAAAAGCTCAACAGGATTGCGGGGCAAAACGGCGTGGGCCGAACGGACCTGGTGGAAAACAGGCTGGTTGGAATCAAGTCTCATGGCGCATACGAGACGCCCGCCGGTGAAGTGCTGCATGCCGCGCATCATGAGCTTGAAGCGCTTTGCCTTGACCGCGAGACGTTCCATTACAAACAGGGAGTTGCGCTCCGCTACGCTGAACTCGTCTATTACGGACAGTGGTTCACGCCGCTGCGCGAGGCGCTCCAGAGCTTTGTCGACGCCACTCAGAAGAACGTTACCGGCGAGGTTACTCTGGGGCTCTACAAGGGGAACGTGCGTGTTCTTGACCGTCGTTCGCCCTACTCGCTTTACAACCCCAGCATCGCGGCCTTCACGATGGGCGCCGATTACAATCAGAAGGACGCCGAAGGATTCATCAATATCCTGGGGCTTCCCATCAAGCTGGCTGCGCTGACGGTACAGGCCGGGAAGGGCGCCTCACAACGCCGGGCCGGGAGAAGCAAATGAAGCTCTGGGGCGGCCGCTTCGAGGGACGGCGCGATCCGCTTTTCGAGAAATTCTCGGAGTCGTTTTCGGTTGATCAGCGCCTGATCGGGTACGACCTGCGCGTGAACCTGGCCTACGTGCGCGAACTCGGGCGGCTCCGCGTCCTGACTCGCAGCGAAGTTTCCGCCCTCACCCGGGGACTGGAAGCCATAGGCCGATACGTCAAACGCAATCCGCGCTGGGCGGTGAACGAAGAAAGCGAAGATGTTCATAGCTGGGTCGAAGCGCGTCTCGAGAAGGAAATCGGTCCGATCGCCGGCAAGTTGCGCACCGGGCGCAGCCGGAACGATCTTGTTGCGACGGAAACCCGGTTGTACGTGAAGGACGCGGTTTGCAAACTTCAAAACGGCGCAGCCACGCTGCTTGATTCGCTTCTGCGTCAGGCGCGCTTGCACAAGTCGGCGATCTTGCCCGGATACACTCACCTGCAGCCCGCGCAGCCGGTGCTGTTTGCTCATTATCTTCTTGCCTACTTTGAGATGCTGATGCGCGACGTCTCCCGCCTTCAGGAATGTTACCGGCGCGCCGATGAACTTCCGATGGGTGCGGGCGCCCTTGCCGGGACGGCCTATCGCATTGACCGCCTCCGCCTGGCGCGCGAGCTTGGGTTCGCGCGCGCGGCCCGCAACAGTCTGGACGTCACTTCCGACCGCGATTTTGTCTGCGACGTGCTGTTTGCATGCTCGCTCGTTCTGGTTCATCTCAGCCGCCTCGCCGAGGACCTGATTATCTATTCGACGCCGCCGTTTGGCTTTGTTGAACTTGATGATGCTTACGCAACCGGCAGCAGCCTGATGCCGCAGAAAAAGAACGCGGACGCTCTGGAATTGGTCCGCGGGAAGGCGGCGCGGGTGGCGGGTGGGCTCGCGAGCATGCTGATGCTGCTGAAGGGCCTGCCGCTTGCCTATGACCGCGATCTGCAGGAAGACAAGAAGACGCTTTTCGACGCTGTGGATACGGCATCCGACTGCCTGGTCCTTGCCGGCCGCGTGGTGGAGAGCCTGCGAGTTCATCCCGACAGAATGAAGGCTGCGACGGCCCAGGGTTTTCTTACCGCTACGGAGGTAGCCGATGCGCTGGTTCACCAGGGAATCCCTTTCGCCCAGGCGCATGAACAGGTCGGTAAGCTCGTGAAATACTGCGTGGACCGGAACAAGAGCTTTGCGGATGTGACCGAGGAAGAAGCCCGCCGCTTTATCCCGGCATGGAACAAGTCGATTGCCATGGTTGCTGTGTCTCCGGAATTGTCCGTTCAAAAGAAGAATGTAATTGGCGGGACGGCACCCGTCCAGGTAGCCAGGCAGCTTGCGAGCGCTGATCGACGGCTCGCGCGGCTGAAACACGATCTGGGCCTGGCAAAGGCGCGTTAGCAGATTTCCGCTCAGCCGATGGCGCGCGCGGATTACACCCTTTGCCTGAGTGATTTTGTCGGCAAGGAAGGGTTTCCCCGGAAGTTTGGAGTGGGGATCAGTCGAAGACACGCTGGATCTTTGCTCCCACAGAACAAAGTTTCTCTTCGATCCGCTCGTAGCCGCGGTCGATGTGATACACGCGATCGATGAAGGTCTCACCCTGTGCGGCCAGCCCGGCAAGCACCAGTGAAGCGCTGGCGCGCAAATCGGAAGCCTGCACCTTGGCCCCGCTGAGTGGGGTCTTGCCGCGAACCACGGCGCGCCTGCCATTGACTGAAATATCTGCGCCCATGCGCATCAGTTCCAGCGCGTGCAGGAAACGGTTTTCGAAGATCGTTTCGGTAATGACGGCAGAACCTTCGGCCTGAGTCATCAATGCCATATACTGCGCCTGCATGTCCGTGGCGAAGCCGGGATATTCTTTTGTTGTCACATCAACGGAGCGGATGGACGGTCCTGCCGTAACCTCCAGTTGGTCGGGAGCCGGCTCGCGGATCTGCGCCCCCGCTTCAGTAAGTTTGTTAATGACGGCCGTCAGGTGTGAAGGGTTGGCTTGATCGAGTATGAGATGACCGCCGGTGATAAGGGCGGCAACGAGGAACGTGCCGGCCTCGATGCGGTCGGGAATGATCGTATGTTCCGCGCCGTGGAGTTTGCTGACTCCGCGGATGCGAATCGTATCGCCGCCGGCGCCGGTGATTTGCGCGCCCATCTTGACCAATAATTCGGCCAGATTGACCACTTCCGGCTCCCTTGCCGCGTTCTCCAGCACCGTTTCGCCTTCTGCAAGAGCGGCCGCCATCATCAGGTTTTCGGTTCCCGTCACGGAAACCACGTCAAAGGTGAAGACAGTGCCGGCGAGCCTCTCGGCGCGGGCTTCGATGTATCCATGCTCAATCTGAATCGATGCGCCAAGTTTCTCAAGCCCTTTGATGTGAAGATTGACAGGGCGCGCTCCGATGGCACAACCGCCGGGCAGGGAAACGCGCGCATGTCCAAAACGCGCCACGAGCGGCCCGAGCACAAGGATCGAGGCCCGCATCTGCTTGACAAGCTCGTAAGGCGCCATGGGGTTCAGCAGCCTGCGCGATTCAATTTCGACCCTGTTGCCGTGGTCCTCGTGCATCACGGACGAATCGACGCCCAGTTCGTCGAGCAGGCTGCGCATGGTGCCGATATCGCGGACGCGCGGCACATTCCGCAGAACCACGCGCTCCGGCGTGAGAAGCGCCGCGGCCATGGCGGGGAGCGCGGCATTCTTCGCGCCGCTGATAAGCACGCGGCCTTCGAGCGGACGGCCTCCGGTAATCAGGAATTTATCCATGTTTCCTTTCGGTGCCCGGCGGCGCAGATGACCTACAGCACGGGCCGGCCCCGGACATACGTCTGCGTGACATAAAACTGCTGGTCCAGCACGGCCAGATCGGCATCTGCGCGAGGAGCGATCACGCCTTTCTGATTCTCAAGGCCCAGGGTCCTGGCGGGATTTGTGGTCACGCACGGCAGGCACTCCCTGTAGCTGAGCCCTGTGTAGGCTGAGAGATTGCGAAGTGCGGCATCCAGCATGATCGTGCTTCCCGCGAGATTTCCCTCCACCGTGCGGCACACGCCGCCGGCGACGTGCACGGTAAAATTGCCCAGGCGGTAGTTTCCATCGGGCATTCCTGCTCCGCTCAGGCTGTCGCTTACCAGAATAACCCGCCCAATGCCTTTGGCCCTTACCAGCAGGCGGATCGCAGCCGGCTCAACATGGATGCCGTCACAGATCAGTTCCGCGCTCACGCGGTCATCTGTCAGGACCGCCCCAATGATTCCCGCGTCACGATGCATAAACGGGCGCATGGCGTTGAAGCAATGCACGGCATGAGTGGCGCCCGCGTCGATGGCGCTTTTTGCCTCCTCGTACGTTGCGTTCGAGTGCCCGATGCCGACCTGCAATCCGCGGCTGCGCGCGAACTCCAGAACCTCGAGGGCCCCTTCGAGTTCCGGGGCAAGCGTCAGAATGCAGGCCGTGCCGCCTGCGGCCTCCAGCATTTTCTCCAGCAATTCGGTGGAAGGCTTTTGGATCTGCGACGCCGGGTGCGCGCCGCGCCGCTTAACGTTCAGAAAAGGGCCTTCGAGATGGATGCCCACAGGCTGTGCGCCGGTGATCTTGTCGGAACCGACGCGAGCAACGTTAGAGGTCCTGATGATTTCGCCGAGGCTTTTCGCGGCGTTCAATGTCCGTTCAAGGCTGGCAGCCACTGTGGTCGCAGCGTAGGAAGTTGTTCCGTGCCGCGCCAGGTACTTCCCTATGGCTGAAACCGCTTCAGGCGTGGCCTCCATCAGATCATGCCCGACGGCCCCATGGATGTGGATGTCGATAAAGCCGGGAACGACCGTGCGGTCCTGATAATCGATTGCAGCCGCACCCGCAGGGACCTTTACCTGGTCCCGGGGGCCCACCCTGGCGATGCGGTGTCCCTCCACCAGGATGACACCATCGCGGATTTCCTCCGATGGAGTGTAGATCGTCCCGGCGAAAATGGCCTTGACGTCTTTCATCGCGTTCCTCTAAATGCGTGACGGAGAGTTCCTCCGGAATTTCCCCTCAGATATTCTAACTGCGCCTGCCGCAGCACTTGTGCCGTGTTCGGATGCTGTTTGAGAATGCGAAGCGCTTGCGCTTTCGAGGTATTTTTCAAGATCATCAGGATCGCTGCGGGCAGGTTCCATTTGGAAGCAGCAAGCGCACGCGCGGCTGTCAGAGGGTCCGCTCCCGTCGCCTTGACAATGATCGAGCGGCCGCGTTCTCGCAGCTTCTCATTCGTCATTTCCATGTGCACCATCAATCCGGAGAAAACCCTTCCCAACCGGACCATCGTGGCGGTCGAAAGCATGTTCAGAATAAGTTTCTGCGCTGTGCCTGCTTTCAGGCGGGTTGAACCCGCTATAATTTCCGGCCCCACGTTGACGGCGATTTCGACGTCCGCAAATTCACGCATGGGCGAACCGGGATTCGCGGTGACGGCAACGGTTGCCGCACCCTTTTGCCTGGCGTAACGCAGCCCTTCCAGCGTGTAAGGCGTGCGGCCGCTTGCGGCAATTCCCACCAGAACGTCTTTGTCATTCAGCCTGATGCGACGAAGGTCCTTTCGAGCAGCGCCGCGATCGTCTTCCGCGCCTTCCACAGACTTGAACATGGCCTTCGGGCCGCCGGCCAGCACGGCCAGGATTCGATCCGTGCCGAACGTCGGCCGGCACTCCGAAGCGTCAAGTACACCGAGCCGGCCGCTCGTCCCTGCTCCCAGATAAATCAGCCGCCCTCCCTTGGTGATCGCCGCCACCGCCAGATCAACCGCACGGGCAATCTGTGGAATGGCCTTGGCCACCGCAGCGGGGACCTTCCGGTCCTCGCGGTTCATAAGAACGAGAATTTCCCGCGCTGTTCGGGTGTCCAGGGAGTTTGCTGCGGGGTTCGTCCTTTCCGTAACACGCTCTGGCGGCAGATTATTTATTCTACGATGCGCCACGTTCATGCATCCAAACTTTGTTTGACACAAACCCATGAGTCTATAGCAAAATGGCCTGCTCTTATAAATAAATCCGCGAAAGGAAAACGCACTGATGATCCGACCACTGAGACCCTGGATTCTTCCCGCCGTTTTTGTTTTCGCAGCCGCCGGAGCCCATGCCGCCCAGGCGCGGCGCCACACTCCTGCTGGCAATATTAATCCTATCGCCGGGCGGCTTCGGCAACTGCCGCAGGAGATTGAGAAAGCCATGCAGCAGGGAAAACTGCCTGGCGCGGTGATTGAAGTGGGGCATAACGGCAGAATCGTCTATCGCCGCGCCATCGGCTACCGGCGACTGGTCCCGAGCAGGCTGCCGATGCGCATGGACACCATCTTCGATATGGCGTCGTGCACCAAGATTGTTGCCACCACCACGGCCATCATGCAACTTTTCGAGGAAGGGAAGATTCGCCTTGACGATCCCGTCGCTGAATACTGGCCGGAGTTTGCGGCCAATGGCAAGCAGGACATTACCGTGCGGGAGTTGATGACGCACTATTCTGGACTGCCGCCCGACCTTGATCTGAGCTACGACTGGACGGGCTATGACACGGCGATGCAGATGATCGTTGATACTGCTCCAATCGTGCCGCCCGGAACCCGATTCATTTACAGCGACATCAATTTCGAAACGCTCGGGGAACTCGTCCGCCGCATCAGCGGTGAGCCGCTCAACGTTTATTGCGAGCGGCACATTTTCAAGCCGCTCGGGATGAGCAGCACGATGTTCGTTCCTCCACAATCGTTGCGCTACCGAATTGCGCCCACCCAGCACATCAATGGCACTACCGGCCCGATCCTCTGGGGTACCGTCCACGACCCCACGGCCCAAAGGATGGGTGGAGTGGCGGGGCACGCCGGCTTGTTTTCCGACGCACGCGACCTTTCGATTTTCTGCCAGATGCTGCTGAACGGCGGCACGTATCACGGGGTAAGGATTCTGAGCCAACTCGCCGTCGAGAAAATGACCACCCCGCAGTCTCCTCCTGACAAAATGGCCGTCCGCGGGCTCGGCTGGGACATCGATTCGCCTTTTGCGTCGAACCGCGGCGAACTTTTCCCGGTCGGCTCCTTTGGCCACACCGGTTTTACCGGCCCGTCGATCTGGATCGATCCGGTGACGCGCACTTACGTCGTCTTTCTGACCAACCGCGTCCACCCGAACGGCACGGGCGACGTGGTGGCATTGCGGTCGCAGGTGGATACGGCCATCGCGGCAGCCCTCGGCCCTGCCTCCGAGCGCGAAGTGCTGAATTCGCGCAAATCCCTGACGGGCTACTACGAGTTGATGCGAAGTTACCGCGTCAGCGGACTGCGCAACGGCGATGTGCGGACAGGCATTGACGTTCTGGAGAAGGAAAACTTCGCGCCGCTGAAGGGCCTGCGCGTGGGGCTGATTACCAATGAGACGGGTGTTGATTCCGATGGCCGGCGCACCATTGATCTGCTTCATCAAGCGCCGGGCGTGCAGCTTAAGGCGATCTTCAGCCCCGAGCACGGGCTGTGGGGCACAGCGGACACCGAGGTAGCGTCCACAAAAGATCCTGCCACCGGCCTGCCCGTTTACAGTCTTTATGGTGAAACGCGCCGGCCGACGCCCGAGATGCTCGAAGGTCTCGACGCAATGGTTTATGACATTCAGGCGGCGGGCGTGCGCTTCTATACGTTCATCACGACGCTTGGTTACTGCATGGAAGAAGCGGCGAAACACCATCTTGCCTTCTACGTGCTCGACCGCCCGGACCCGCTCGGCGGCTCGATCGTGCAGGGCCCGATTCTGGATTCGGACTTGCGGTCTTTCGTCGGCTATTTCCCTCTGCCCATCCGCTATGGGATGACGGTCGGCGAACTGGCCCGGATGTACAACGCCGAGGAGCATCTGGGCGTCGATCTGCACGTCATCCAGATGCAGGGCTGGCAGCGCACCGACTGGTATGACGAGACCGGGCTCCAGTGGCGCAACCCTTCGCCCAACCTGCGCTCGCTGACCGAAGCGGTGCTCTATCCGGGCGTTGCCATGGTTGAGGGATCGAATGTCAGCGTCGGGCGGGGGACCGATACACCGTTCGAATTGCTGGGCGCGCCGTGGATCAACGGCAAATGGCTGGCGGTTTACCTGAACTCGCGCGACATTCAGGGGGTCCGCTTCATGCCCGTGGATTTTACGCCGCAAAGCAGCAAGTACGCCGGCAAAGTTTGTCATGGTGTTCAGATTTTCCTCGTGGACCGACAGGCGCTTGATCCCGCGGAGTTGGGCGTGGAACTGGCGTCGGCGCTGCACCAACTTTTCCCCAAAGACTTCGAACTGGACAAGACTCTGCCCCTGATCGGAGCGCGATGGGTGGTGGATGACATTCGGAACAACCTCGATCCCGAAAGGATTGAATACCTGTGGCAGGAACCGCTCATCCAATTTGAAAAGATGCGTGCGAAGTATCTGATCTACCCGTAATGGAAGGGCGTCGGGCAGATCGCGTGGCAACCTGTGTAGTCATCCTGTGCAGAGAAAGGACCGGATATTCTCAGGTTTTTCCTGTGCTTCAGCCTTTCCAAGGCATTATTTATTTTCAATAAGATAGCCAGCTTCCTTCTCCGGTTCGTTTTTCCACAGCCACTGATTCCAAAGAACTTGTTCGGTCCGTTCTCCGGTTCGTTTTGTCCCATTTTGGAGAGCCGACCCTTTGTTTTCAACAACTTCTCCGGTTCGTTTTTGTAAAATTGCATTTTTCTGTCCCATTTACTCTTTTCTCCGGGGTGTGAAGGGCTACATATCTTGCAGGTTGATGTGCCGCGGCACCGGCCGCCTTGTTCCGGCAACATGGACTCCCTTTTTATTTGGCACCCGCCGCAAGCCGGCCTCCCCCTCACGTCCTAGACTAGCATACTAGTATCCTGCTGTCAAGAAAAATCTTTGCCTTTGGGGTCTGGGGCTCGGGTCTGTTCGTTTCGCTCCTGCATCATTCGGCGGTCCATTACAGACGGCGCCGGGTGCGCGGCGTCGCGCTTGACCGCACAGCAAACCGTGGTATGCTTTTCCCAGTTTGGAAGTCGTCCGCGCGGGACTTCACCGGTTCAACTGTCGGACGGGGGAGGGAAAAGTGAGAAAACGAAAGTGCCTGGCCGTGATACTGGCAGCCGCGGGACTGGTCACCCTGGCCAATCCATCGGCGTGGGCGAAGCGCAAACAGAAGGCCGTCAGCCCGGATGATCCCACTTACCAACTGTACCAGTTGCTGGATGATGCCTACGGTGGGAAGCTGACCGACTTCTATCTGCTGGCGGGTGTTTACCCGGATCCGCAGGACCCTTCGAGCCAGATCCAGCGCGTGGTGCGCGTCGATTATGATAAGAACCGCTTCTTTGGGCGGCTTCAGATTTATGTGCGCGGCGTAAGCAAGCTGACACCGGACCAGTTGAAAACCTATGATGCGAAGCAGATTTACGATTTCGGCGAAGCCGACATTATGGAGTTTGAAAAGATTGACCCGGGACCGCTGGGCGGCACAGGAGACCTCTTCCTGAAGTCAACCGACGGCGGGCCGCTGGCCCCGTCACCGATTACGGACCAGATCGGCCAGCAATACAACGACCTGATTACCAAATACATCCTTCCGGCGTTGAAGAAGAAGTAAGCGATCCTTCGATTTCCCGAGTTCCGGCGGCCGTGGACCGTCACGGCGTGTGGCGATGCAGATCGTCGCTCACAATGGCGCCATGACGGTCAGAGATCGTCGATATAACCCCGCACAGGCGATGGCAGATTGCCGGTACCATACTGTTACCGGGCCTGCGCCCAGATGTGTTCAAATTCCCGTTCGTAGCGCGCGGCGACTTCGGGGTCTCGAATCAGGATGGCGTTTTCGAAGTTGTAATTCGCGGCACTTGTCGTCCAGTTGAAGCTTCCGGTTTCAACCAGAATTCCATCGAAGATCGCGAACTTGTCGTGCATCAGCGAGCGTTGTCCTCTGAATCCGCCGCTAAGCCGTACCGGCACGCCCAGCCGCCTGAGGTAGCGGATTTCCGAATGCCGGTCGAATGATTGGCCCTCATCCGTAACCATCCGAACCTTCACTCCGCGCCGCCAGGCTGCCTGGATAGTCGCCGCAATATCCGGTTCCGTCAGGCTGTAAACGGCGATGTCCAGCGTGCGGCGAGTCTGATTGATGGCAGCCATGATGCGGTCCGCGACGCGGTCGTGATCGGAAAAATAAGGTCCCTGGATGGACGACCCTGAAGAAACCGCAACCGGCGAGCCAGCGGTGGCAGGCGCAGGGTCTTTCCGGCCTGAGAAAGCGTAATAGGCGTACCCGATAACAGCCGTCAGAATGACGGCCAAGAATGACGAACGTCGATGACGGTAGCGCATGGCACGTCCACGATTTTCCTGCTGCGGGGATCATTCGGTTCGAATAGCGCGTCAGCAGTCGAGTCATTTCTTCCTGTCTTGATGAGCGTACCGGGTGCGGTCGCCCTTCGTCAAGGTGCGAAAGTCAGCGGCGCATCAGGCGCGCCGCTGCGGATTTTGGTAACCCGGCATGGCGATGCTGGCAATCCACCCGCAAGAGAACGTGGCGAGCGTTCCGATCACGACGTACCAGGTCCACGCGATTTGGACAAACCCGAGCGAGTTGCCAACAACAATGAAGACGAGAACGGCCAGACCCAGCACGGCGCCGGTGAGCGCGCCCCGGGAGGTTGCGCGTCTCGTCAGAACGCCAAGCAGGAAGATGCCGAGCATTGCTCCGTAAGGGATCGAGGCGATGGTCAGCGCGAGCACCAGGACGCTCTCGTGCAAATATTGCGAAATAACCGCGATGATCATCAGCACGGCTCCCCAGAGGAGCGTCATCCCGCGCGAGACGCGGAGGTAATGCTTCTGGTCCGCATCGGGACGGAAAAAAGGCCTGTAAAAATCCACCACAGAACTCGAAGCCAGAGAATTGAAGGCGGCGCTCAGGTTTGCCATGGCTGCTGCAATGATCGCAGCGGCGAGCAGGCCGGCAAGGCCGGCGGGCAGTTGAGTGACGACGAACGTTGGATAGATTTTGTCCGGGCGGCTGAAGGGTTGCGTGGGCGGGTGAAAATGATAAAACGCGAACAGAACAACCCCCACCACGAGAAACAACGCGAACTGGAAAAGGATCACGAGGCCGCTGGCGAGAAGCGCCGACTGGCTCTGACGCTTGTTTTTTGCGGCGAGCAGCCGCTGCACAATCAACTGGTCTGTGCCGTGGCTGGCGCTGGTGAGGAAGGTTCCGCCGATCACGCCGGACCAGAAGAGATACGGCTGATGCCAGTTGAAGTGGAAGTTGAAGACTGTGAACTTATGGCCCGAGATTTCTGCCAGATGCGCCACTTCCGGCCAGCCGCCCGGAACTTTGTGAACGGCCAGCAGGAGCGCGATCACGGTCCCGGCGATGTAAATTGAAAGCTGCGTGACGTCGGTCCAGATCACGGCGGTGAGACCGCCTTCGAAGGTGTAGAACAGCGTGAGCGCGGTAATAACCAGCACCGCAGTCAGCACGCCGGTCCTGAAAATCACTTCAATCATGATCGAGATGGCGAAGACGCGTACGCCTTCCGCGAGCGCCCGGCTGCCGAGGAACAACCCGGCCGTGAAGACCTTCAGTTCGCGGCCGAAGCGGCGCTCGATTAACTGGTAGGCCGTGTAGAGTTCGCCGGCAAAATACTTCGGGATCAGGACAAAAGCCACAACGACTCTCGCCACAAGGTAGCCAAAGACAAGCTGCAGAAACGCCATATCCGAGGCGTAGGCGATTCCTGGCGTGCTGATGATAGTAAGGATGCTGGTTTCAGCAGAGACGACGGAAAGCGCGATGGCCCACCACGGAAGCTGCCGCCCGCCGAGGAAATAATCGTGCAGCGTCCGCTGGCGCTTGCCGAACCGCGCCCCCAGCAACGTGACGGCAACGAGGTAAATGATGACGACGATCAGGTCCAGCCAACTGAAAGCCAAATATGCCTCGCCGACGATTGATCGGCCGCACGGTCAGACGCGCGGAGTCCACATTTGCGCCTGACATCGAAACAGAAAGCGGCAATAAGGTCCAGGCAACAAAGACGCAGCGAGTCTATGGAAGCCTGGCGGGCGTGTCAAGAGGAGCCGATTGCGGACCTTGAGGATTTCCGGCATTGGGCGGTTCTCCGGACTCGCCAGGAGACGGCGTCAGCGGAGGCAATTCGATCGGGGCGCTGCCTTTTACCCAGAAACTGCGGTCGCAATCATCGCCTTCAAAATCCCTGGCAATATGATAGCCGGCCAGCAGATAGTCCCGCAGCGGAGTCAGGTTATTTCGGGTGTGCGCAACCGGGGGCGGCATGTCGAAAACGGAGGACCAGTAAACATATTTCACAGGGTATTTCTCAAGGGACTGAATAATCTGCTGTACCTGCTCCGGGCGCGTGTAGTCAGACGGGGTTACGTAAGCAACAGGCGAAGGATTGCGCAGTTCGAGCAGATAATTGAATTGTGGATCTCCGAAGAAGTAGTCGCCGGGCCGGGTGTGGTCTCGCAGAAATTTGAGCTCATCCGCCAAAGTGCGGTTGAACACCACCACGCGGCCGGCTGGCAGGTCCATCTGCTGGCGCCATCCTGTCCAGCGGTCTGCGCATTCGCCAATGGCCAGAACAACGACGATAATCCACGCTGCCGTCGTTCGAAGCTTCAGAGTGCGCCCGGGAGAACTGAGGAACCAGACAAAAAGGATGATTCCCGGTGGCGCAACGACACACAGCCGGAGCCAGGAGGGAGCCGGCGCGATCCCGAGAAACAGCATAGTGCCAAAGATGGCGATCAGGACCAGGCGGTCCCAAGGCTCCAAAGTGCGCTCGTCTTTTTCATCCCAGTAGCGAACGAAGAAAAGGATATAAATCAGCGGCGTCAGCAGATAGACGGAAAACCATATGGCGAGTGCGGGCAGCCGGTACCACGGGTGGTAAGACGGCATGTCAGTTGCGTAAACGCCAAAAGTATTCCAGAAGTCGTAATGCCAGTATCGGATGCCGAACACCACCGTGTCATGAAAGAAGGTTCCAATGCCCGCGCGGATGACGAAGTAGGCATTGAAGAGCAGTACCACAATAAGAAATGAAGACCAGATGTAGAGCTGGGCGCGGCGGAAATTGAGCCAGCTCAACTCGCCCGTGACCGCGGCCCACAGAATAAACAGCGCCAGGGCGATGATGGCCGGCAATCCGGTGGACTGCGTAAAGCACAGGGCAATTCCGCAAAGAGCGCCCGCGCCCACGAGGCGCAACGCGGAGATTTCTTTAACCAGCACGGCGAGGGCCGCCATCGCAAACAGCATGCTGAACCAGTGGTGCGAGGCGTCAAGGCGGCGGCGGAAAGGAACCACAAGAAAAAGCGCGGCCGGAAGATAGGCCGCCTTGCCGGAAATGACGGTCCTGGAGATCACGATCATCAGCCACGCAATTGAAAGCCCGATCACAATCAGGACGAGGTTGGGAATCCATGCATGCACGCCGAGTATTTTGAACAGGACAAAGAAGAACGTTTCCGTGGCAGGCGGCGTGAACTGGAAAAAGTCGCGGTAAATGACTTCGCCCTGCAGCATGCGGGCAGCATTGAGAAGGTAGGTGGGCGAGTCGCCTCCGGTAAAATAAGCGGGAATGAGGCCGGGATAAAACAGGCTCACATAAAGGAAAATGAGACCTGCAACCAGAAAGGCTGCCGTGAAGTAGAAACTCCGCTCTTGGTCCAACAGGTCCATCGGGTTGCTCTGCAAAGGGGCTGTTCCCGCCTGCCCGGGAATACCGCGGTCCGCGACCAGGCGCTTTGCAGATTACGCGATTCTAATTGACTCGGGCGTAAACGATCAAGCTTGAAAGCGCGCCCTTTCAGACCGCCGGGGGTTTTCCTATCGCCGTGAACGCCGCAAATGTGATTCGAGCGCTTCAAAAAGGTCTCGTGGCTGTAAACCCAGCTTGATCGCCGGTTTCCTTCGGAACCATCGATGCAAAACCTGCTTTATTCCCTTACGGACCTTCAGAAAGTCAGCCAGCCCCAGGAACGTGCCGCACCAGACAGCCCTCAGAAAGGGGTCTCCGCCCAGAACCGTGACGCCGCGCCGGAGCAATTCTCTTCCTTCAGCAGTTGAGCACGTTGGCAGAAACCGCACTGAATTTGAGCGAATAATGCGCCGCGCCAGAGTTTCAATCTGCGGGTCCCGACGGCCTTCAGCCAGCGTCTCCGAGTAGATGTCGAGCCATGCACGGAATGCCCTGGCAGCCTCGTTGGTCAGATTGTCCCGGTGCCGGCGGTAAAGATAAAGCCGGCGCTTGACGCAAGCGCAGAATGCGCCGGACAGCAAGGCACGAAACGTCCAGTCGATGTCTTCGCTGAACCACCCAAAGGACCGCACGTCAAACGGGCCGATGCGGTCGTAAAGCCCCTTGGAGAAAGTCATGCCGGAAGGTGAAAAAGACTGAATGAGCGCGAAAAGTTCGTGCGGCGAATGCACCGGCCCGCAGAGGGAGGGAAGTTCCCGGTGGAATCTTGCCTCATTGATGACGCCGTAGTCGCTGCGAATGACGATTCCTTCACAGAATGCGAGGTCGGCCTGTGGGCAGGAACCAAAGGCTTCCTGAATTGAGCGGAGGTAATCGGGTGACCAGAGGTCGTCTGCATCCAGGAAAGCGACGTGCGTCCCCGTTGCGGCCTGGACGCCGGCGTTTCTGGCATCGGCTGGACCAGCGTGCCGCCTTTTGAGATAGCGGAAATGGTGGAAATGCGGGCGAAAGCTTTCCACAACTTCCCGGGTGTTGTCGGTTGAGCCATCATCGACGACAAGGAGTTCGAAGTCGTCGCAGGTCTGGGCAGCGACGGACCGTAGAGCGTCGGGCAACAGATGCCCGTAGTTGTAAGTGCATACGACAACGGAAATCTTCATACAAGTTGTGTCATCAGACTTGCGCCGAACGATCCGGACCCGTGCGCATTGCCGGGGCCACATGCGTCAGAGGAGACCCTGCCGCGTCTCACAGGCCCTGAAAGATGATTTCAGGCGGCGCGGCCAGATCAATCCGCTGTGCGACACGGCGTTCCCGGATCATGCGTTTGGCATATTTCAGCGGCCTTAGCGCCCAGTTCAATCCGAAATAGGTGGAGAAATAAACGCAGCGGAGAACCAGGTCGCCATCGAGAGTTTGAAGAGTGCGCGCAATCATTGAGCGACCTTCCGCAGGCGGGCAATGCGCAACAAGCCGCAGGACGTAGTTGCGCGTAAAGCTTCTGGCTGCAGCTTCATACGCCGGGTCGGGATTGCCGCATTTTAATTGCTCGGAATAAATCTTCAGCCATGGTTCAAGAAAATCCGCCGGGCGGGTTGTCAGGTTCGCTCCGTGGAACCGATAAAGAAAAAGTTTCCGGTTGATGGGCAGGCAATAAGCGCCGCTCGTAACAGCGCGGATAAACCAGTCAACGTCGTCTCCCAGCCGATGCCCCTGATCGAAGCGGGTGTCGAACGGTCCAACGCGGTCGTAGAGCGATTTTCGAATGACCATTCCCGATGGAAGAAAGTGAGTGCAGAGGGAGAAAAGGTCCTTCGCGGAATTCACCGTGCCCTCGCAAACCTCGATTTCCTGCGGGAAAACGGCGTGGAGAACGGTGCCGTCGTCGCGAATGCGCAGGCCGTTTGAAAGCGCCAGGTCAGCTTGCGGGCTTCTGGCGAACCTGTCGCGAACGGTCTGAAGATAGCGCGGGGACCACAGATCATCGGCATCGAGAAAGGCGATGTGGGTGCCGCGGGCGTTTTGGACGGCGACATTTCTGGTGTCTGCTGGACCGGCGTGGGGCTTTTTCAGATAGCGGAAATTGCAGAATTGCGGGCGATAACGTTCCACGACTTCTTCCGTGTTGTCGGTTGACCCGTCATCGACCACGAGCAGTTCGAAATCCTTGAACGTTTGTGCCGCGAGCGTTTTCAGTGCGTCGGGAAGCAGGCGAGCGTAATTGTAAGTGGTCAAGGCGACCGTGAATTTCGCTCCCTGCACCGGTGTGTTCAAACTCGTATCCTGTTGCGCCATGGCGCCGAAAATACGCCTTAATGCTGGTCAGCAAATTGCAGAAAAACGGATTTTACACTTGTCAACGCGAGCGCAGCGAACGATCCCGGTATTTATTTTCGGAGCAAGACGGGGATGGTCCGCCTGACTCAGCATGACCATTGGGCTTTTTCAGCAATCTTTAACGCTCTGCATCTGAAAGCTGATGTGCTGCCAGAGCTTGCCGTTCCGGCCCGGCCCGGAGTCCACCATCCTGATAAAGGTTCCTGGAAATCAGTTTGCGCTTGAGCCGCTGGCGAAAGTCTTTGCCGGTTGCGAGCTTGAGCGCGAATTCCGGCAGCGTGTCAACCTCGGCGACATTTACCCTTTTGAGGCAGAGCGGATCATCCGACCAGTTCAGGCCTTCCTCGGCCGTGACTGCGGCTTTATAACCGGCCCTGGCCACAGCGGCGCGCACGCGCATGTCTGCAATTCCCCATGGGTACGCAAAGCAAGTCACCTCGGCGCCCAGCAGGTCTTCGAGCTTGCTCCTGGAATCGCGCACTTCGCGGTCGAGTTCCCGGTCTGTAAGATTTGTGAGCCAGGCGTGCGTGAGCGTGTGCGACCCGAATTGAATTCCGCAACGGTGTAGTTCGCGGATTTCGGCGGCTGAAAGCAGGTGCCTTTTCGGGAAACCTCTCGCCTCGTCCCAATCATTTGTCTTGCCAATGCGGTCAACCACAACAAACACGATGGCCTTGAACCCCAAACGGTCCAGAACGGGAAAGGCGTTCTGAAGGAAGTCCTTGTAGGCATCATCAAAAGTCAGGATGACGCGGCGGCCCGCTGCCGCGCGCTCATTCCACTCTGTCAAACCGGCTGACTCATAACCCGCCGTTTTCATCCGTTCCATGAACCGCCGGAATTTCTCCGGCGAAATGATATGCGACCTGAGTCTTATCTCTTCAGGCACGGAGACGCTGTGGAACATCAGGACCGGGGTGTGCGAGGGATAGAGTTGGCGCAGCGATTCGATTGTTTCGCCTGCTTCACGTATGCCTTTCCAGTAATCCGCTGCGGCTGAGCGATACCACAATCGAAAGCTCAGCCGCGAGCCGGTCAGGTCGGTCACCTTCCTTGCCAGCGCTCCAGCCAGTTGAAAAGTCCACGGAGCGTGCCATGCCACGCGATGCGTCAGCTTCCTCAGAATGCCCCGGCCGTGCATCTGAGCGAGCAACTGGAGCCGCCAGTTGTACTGTTTCTTTTCGCGGCGGCGATAGAGATCCACCACGCCGGCGGAGCGCGCAATGGCGTAATGGTGCGCCACGGTATCTTTCGTGTCGTGGTGATAAACGACGGCCTCCGGCTCCGGCACGAACCGTATGCCGTAATCGTAAAGCCGCGCGCCGAGGTCGGTATCTTCATCCAGAAAATTCAGTTTGGGATCGAATCCGCCGACTGCGAAGAACGTCTTGCGGAGAATAGAGGCGTTCAGCCCGAAGGCCGCGACCTTGCCGAACTCAATGGACTGATTTCTGAGGCACGATTCGAAATGGGCGAGCGCGGGTCCGCGCGTCTCGCGAAGGTACTGCTCCGTCCGCGAGCGTGGCGGATCAGCATACTGGTCAACGATTTTTCCCAGTACACCAATTTCGTACGCTCCGCCGTTCGCGCGGTGATGCTTGAGATGATGGTAGAGCCACTCTGGGACGGGCCGTGTGTCGTCGTCAAGGAAGACCAGTATTTCCGACTCCGCCGCCGTTGCTCCTGTGTTGCGCGCTGAAGCCTGGCCCTTGTGATCCGGCTGAAAAATCCAGCGCAGGGCATATGCGGCGTTGTACGCGTCTGCGAGCGCGCGGGTATCCCGGTCCTCGCCGTCCACGACCACGATAACCTCAAAGTCGTGTTCCGTCTGCCCGGCCAGCGAGTCCAGAGTCTCTCGCAGTGGGCCGGCGCGCCGCCTTGTTGGAATGATAACGCTGCATTTCACGGA
>Ga0209810_1000778_pt1 | contig 59598 bp, 57 predicted proteins | sample Coa_R1_7_FD_187159 | JGI IMG/M metagenome (GOLD analysis project Ga0209810, IMG submission 187159) | Surface soil microbial communities from Centralia Pennsylvania, which are recovering from an underground coalmine fire - Coalmine... | ecosystem: Environmental > Terrestrial > Soil > Unclassified... | reverse complement strand
CCAATGGACCCTGCCGCGCGCCACATTCGACGATTTCGTGCCGGCGGCAGCGGTACCCGTTCTTTCTCACGGCGCCGTAGAATCCATCGTACTTTATGGTTTACACAAAAACGGAACCGATCTCGATGCGGAAGAGCTCGTTCTGCTCCAGCGTCTCGGATCCGCGGCGGGTTCCGCACTGGACCGATTGGAAGTCCAGGCACTACGTCAAGAAAATCAGCGGCTTCAAGGCATGGCGCGGGCATGAGCCATGAAAGCTACCGACGGCGCCTATGAATCCATTCGACTATTTGAACGTCCTCATCTCCATCATCCTCGGCTTGGCTATAGCAAGGATCTTAGCGGGCCTTGCAACGGTCATCACGGCGCGCGAGCGCGTCGATTTTTATTGGCCGCCGATCGTGTGGGCGATCTGGATTTTTTTTATTGCGGTACAGCATTGGTGGGCGCGTTGGACGCTGCGGTTTACACCCGCTTCCCATTGGACGTTCCTCGATTTTCGCGCGTGTTGTTGAAGATGAAGGCGAGGACATCTCGCACGTCGTCAGTATAGAAGTCACGGCCAAAGTGATCGTCCGGCACGTTGTATACGAGACTCTCGATCAGGAACGAAGCGAGCGGCTCTGCCATGACGCCGTCTTCCAGCATTTCTACCTGAAGACGTTTAAGTATCCGTACAATCCGCTTAAAGCGCCGTCCGGTTTTTTCGCTCTTCTCAATCCCGCGTTCAGTGTGCTGCTTAGGATAGTTCTCTATCCACGTGCCGTCGTCGGCCTGAAACTTCACGCCGTCGCGAATGTCCGCGAGATCGCGTGGATCGAAGTATTCGCGGAATAGCCAATTCGGTACGACGTCGGCGTCAACGCGATACGAATTCGAATGCACGCGTATAGCCTTGTTGCCTACTTCCACGTTGTCAACGCCGCAGTAGTCCGAAAGCGCCTTCGCGACCGCCGCTTTGTACGGCGCGAACTCGCGGTGCGACTGTGTAATGCCGAAGTCGGCGTCCGTGGTGTCCGGCGGAATCCAATAGTACATCGTCTCGTGAAGGCACACGGAGACGTCCACGTCGCTCTCTTGAGGAATGTTGGTAACGTTGCGAAACGAGCCTTGCGAGAAGACCTCGATGTCCATGTCCTTCAGATCGTCGCTCGCGGCAATGGCCTTGCGAACGATCCGCTCGGCGTTTTCGCATCGCTCAGCCTCGGTGTCGCCGGGGCCGCCAGCCCAACTGCGAAAACGGTCTTCCCACCGCTCAGCCATGACGAGCGCGCCGCGTCTCTAAGGCCCCTCTGAATCCCATCAGACACCCTCTCTGGAAAGCGAAAATGAATCCGGGCTGCGTCTTCGCCGCGCCCTTCCACTAGCCGGAATTCGGTCCGTCGGTTGCGTGGCCTGTTCAGTGCGCGAGGACCCGGTGGGCCCTCGCGCGCGCGTAAGGGACAGAATGCAAATTTGCTCGTCCGAAAGGGACAAAACAAATCGCAAAAAGCGCATTGTGGTACTAGAGCGTAAATTTGGTGGAGCTGTCGGGGTACTGCCCCCCGAGTCCGAAAAGCCGGACCAGCGCTTTCTCCAGGCTCAGCTTCGAATTTTCCTTAGTCGAACGCACGCCCCGAAGCCGGGCTTATCGTTCGCAGCAGATGCTTTTTCTCGCGCGCGCGCCGCATCACGCGCTCGCGCCAGCCCGAATTCGTGACCGGAAGGCAAAGTGGTTCGGGCCCACCCTTCGCCGCCGGTGGCTAGCTTAGATTAAGCAGCCAGTGCGTATTCAGTGTTCGCGTGTATAACGCTTGCGATCGTTTTAGGAGTGCTCGCAACTCCGCCTGCTTACGTTGACCGCGGACCTTTCCGTCGAACCTATTTCAGCCCCGCGACGTCAGCCGCCGCCGTAGCGCCGGATGACGAAAAGCATAACACGGCCAACCAAGGCTTGGTTGCGCGCGCGGGAGGGTATACTCGGCGGTACCCAGAGTAAAAACGGAGGAGCAACCATGCGAACGGTCCTCGCCGTGACCATCGCGCTAGCCCTCTGCGGCCCCGGCGCCGCCCTAGCTGCGCGCGTGAACGCCGCCACGGATCTGAGTCAGATGGTGAGTGCCTACGAACGCGTTCAAGCCGTACGCGTGATCGAACGCTTCGAGAACGGCGCGGTCGCCACGGTGGACGTACTCCCGTCGGGGCAATACCGCATCGCCAGCACCGGCGGTCAAGATCCAGTGTTGATTGTCAAACTCGCGACGCAGCCGATTCCGGACGTCAGCGTGATGCCGTCTTCGTACACGGTGAAGGAGCTGGGTACGAAAACGATTGCCGGCGTAAAGGAAACGGGATACACGATTGCGGCGCTCGACGGATCGTATACAGCTACGGTCTGGACCAATCCCGACTATCTTCCGGTCGATGCGGAGATTCGCACGCAAGGGCACGACGTCTCGCTGGAGTTCGGAAACTACAACGATTCGGAATTGATCGGCGCGCGATAGCAAATCTTAAGCGGTGCGCCTCAGGCGCTCCTCTCTGAAGAGGTGGTTGGTGATCATGCCGACGATCATCATGATGATGCCGCCGATGAGTGCCGGACGGAAACCGTCGACGTGAAATCCCGGCGTGATCCACGTCGCGAGCCAAAACATCAACGCGTTCACGATGATGATGAACAACCCGAGCGTGAGGACGGTGAGCGGCAGCGTCAGCAGCAGAACGATGGGCCGCACGACGGCATTGACGATCCCGAAAATGAACGCAGCGAGCACCGCGGAGCCGAGGCCGTTCGCGTGCACGCCCGGGACGTAGAGCGCGATGCAGTACAGCACGATGCCGTTGATGAGCAGCCGAAGCAGAAAGTGCATGAGATCACTCCCCTAGTGCGGCTTTGACCTTCGCGGCCAAAGCGGGTGTCATTCCCTTGACCGCCGCGATTTCGTCGACACCGGCGCGTTTAATCGCCGCCAGCGAGCCGAACGCGGTAAGCAGCCGCTTCTTGCGGACCGGGCCGACACCTGCCAGTGCGTCCAACGCGGAATGCGTCATCGCTTTGGCGCGGCGCTGCCGATGGTACGTAATCGCGAAGCGATGCGCTTCGTCCCGGATGCGCATGACCAGGTGCAGAGCCGCGGAATTCGGCGGCAAAACGATGGGCTCCGACTGGCCCGGCAAGTACAGCCACTCGTGTTCCTTGGCGAGCCCCGCCACCGGAATGCCCGTCATGTCGAGTTCTTCGAGCACCTCGACGACGGCGTTGAGCTGCCCTTTGCCGCCGTCGATCAGCAGCAGATCCGGTTTTTTGTTGAACTTTTCTCTCTTCGCCAGTTCGAGCTGTGCCGGCGTGAGCTCGTTATCGGTGCGCGCGCGGAGATAGCGCAGCCGGCGCCGCAACGTTTCCTGCATCATGGCAAAATCGTTCGGGCCTTTGTCGTACTGTATCTTGAACTTGCGGTATTCGCTTTTCTTCGCGCGGCCTTCCGTAAAGACGACCATCGAACTGACCGGATTGGTGCCCTGGATATTCGAGATGTCGTAGCATTCGATGCGATGCGGCAGCTCGGGCAGTTCGAGCGCGTCCGCGAGTTCGGCAAGGGACTGCGCCTGAGCGGTTTCCTGCACCTCCTGATGCGCCAAAAACGCTTTGAGATTTTGCTGAGCGTTCTTTTCCACCAGGCGCATGTAGTCGGCGCGGTCGCCCCGCCGCGGCACCAGCATGCGCACCCGCACGCCTTTGATCTCGGTGAGCCAGCTTTCGATAACCGAAAAGTCGTCGGGCAGCGCCTGCACCAGGATTTCTTTCGGAACGGCGCTCGCGCTGCCGCGCGAACGGCGGTGCTTTTCCGGGACGGGCGCCTGATTGTCCCGCGCGACGCGCAGATGCGCCAGCGGCGAGGAACCGGGCGCGTCGGGCGCTCCCGCGGTGCGCGCGGTATAGAATTGCTTGACGAACTGACTGAAGATGTCGGCGCCGCTTTGCTCGTGCACGCCGTCCAAAATGAAATGCTCCTGCCCGATGAGTTTGCCGCCCCGCACCATGAAGACTTGCATGCAGGCTTGCCCTTGGGAGCGCGCCGCCGCAATCAAATCCATGTCGAGGCGCGACCGCCACACGACTTTTTGGTTTTCGGTGACGCGGCGCACGTGGACGATCCGATCGCGAATGCGCGCGGCGGTCTCGAAATTGTAGGTCTGAGCGGCCTCGGTCATCTCGCGCTGCAGCCGCGAGAGCAGCGATTCCTGTTTGCCTTCGAGGAAGAGCACGACTTCCTCGATCATGCGATCGTATTCGGCTTCGGTTTGGTATCCCACGCACGGCGCCAAACAGCGTTTGATGTGATACTGCAGGCACGGGCGGCGCCGGCGCCCGTCGATCGGTTCCGGGCACGTCCGAAGCGGAAAGACCAGGCGCACCAGATCGATGAGCTCGCGCAGGCCGTGCGCGTTCGTGTAGGGACCGAAATAACGGGCGCCGTCGTCTTTCACCACGCGGGTGAAAACGACGCGCGGGAACGGTTCGTTGGTGACCTTCAGATACGGATAGCGCTTGTCGTCGCGCAGCCGCACGTTGTACGGCGGCTGATACCGCTTGATGAGGTTGGCTTCCAGTATCAGCGCCTCGATCTCGTTGGTCACCACGATCGTCCGCACGTCGGCAACGCGTTCCACCATCGCCTGCGTGCGCACGTGATGCGCGGCGCTTTCCTGGAAATACGATCGCACGCGGCTGCGCAGCGAAACGGCTTTCCCGATGTAGAGCACGTCGCCGCCGCGATCGAGCATCATGTAAACGCCGGGAGAATCGGGTACTTGCGTGAGCGTCTGAAGAATCGGCTTCGGTTCGTGCGCGCTCATGGAATGTTAGGCGTCTTGACGCGAACTCCGCCGGCTTTGCGCGAACACGAGGAGTGCGGCCGCTGCGATCGCCAGGACGATGATGAGCGCGGCGTACTTTCGGATCGCCCCGATCACCTCGTGAGCGTGCACGCCCAGCGCGTTACCGAGCACGATCAATCCGCCGCAGAAAATCAGCGAGCCGCACAACGTCCAGAAATAAAACGCGGCGAGCGGCATCTCGGCAATGCCGGCCGGAATGCCCACGATGCCGCGAATGACGGGAATGAACCGGCAAATAAAAATCGCGAAGCGTCCGTAGCGCTCGAAAAAACCCTCGACCTTGCGCATCTCCGCGTGATGGAACCGCACGTACTTACCGTACCGCTCCACGAAGGGCCGGCCCCCGAAGCGTCCGATCGCGTAGGCGATCGTTTGGCCGAAGAGCTCCGCCGCTACGGCGACGACGACGGCAAGCCAGACGCTGGAGAGCGCGCCTTGCTGCGCGGCCAGTCCGGCTGCGGGCAACACGACCTCACTTCCGATGGGAGCGCCGATATTCGCGAGCGTCATCGCGACGAAGAGTCCGCCGTAGCCGAAATGGTGAACCAAATTCAAGAAATATTGCGTGAAGCCGTGCACGAGGCTCCTTACTCGGAAGCCGCGGCCGTGTTACGCGCCTTCAACCGGCGAAGAATTTCGGCAGCCAAACTCCCGCCTTCGGCCATGATGGCGTCGAGGAGATCGACCGGTTCGACCGCGCGGTCGTCTGCTCGTTCCTCCGCCAAAGTCACGATTTTGCGCACCCGCGGCGTCACGAGAATGCCTTCCCACAGGCGATCCTCACCGGTGCCCAATGCGCGGCGAACCTCAGCGTGCACTTCACCCACGTCGACGTGTTCGATCCGCAGCCGTTCCAACACCGCGGCGTCTTGCTCTTCGAGGAGCGCCAGCAGCAGATGCTCCACGCCGACATAGTAATGGTTGTGATTTCGGCACTCTTGTTCCGCCGCGCGGAGCACGCGACCCGAGGCGGGGCTAAACTTCGCGAACAATTGGTTCGTGCAAATCCCTTTGGGAGTGCGACACGCGTGCCGGATGAAAGTGGTCGGGGCGACTGGATTCGAACCAGCGACCTCTTCGTCCCGAACGAAGCGCTCTACCAAGCTGAGCCACGCCCCGGCAACAAAAACTCCCATTGGTTCGGGCGGGGGCGAACGCCTCCTGCCCCCGCACAGGTGCCGTGCGGGAAAGTCGCAACCCGCTGAGAAGTCCTGACGCGACATGAGATATCTCATCGTCGGCTGCGGACGCGTCGGTTCAACGCTCGCCAAGCTTCTCGACGCCGACAACAGCGAAGTCATCGTCATAGACGAGAATCCCGCGGCTTTCAAACGCCTCGGTCAGAAATTCAAAGGCCACGTCGTGGTGGGCACCGGCATCGATTACGACGTGCTCAAGCGCGCGGGCGCGCAGACCGCGGACGGATTCATCGCCGTGACCAACGGCGACAACCGGAACGTGATGGCCGCACTGATCGCGCAGCGGATGTTCCACATCAAGAAAGTCGTCGCGCGCATCTACGACCCCACGCGCGGCATGATGTACCGCGATCTCGGCATCGAGACGGTTTGCCCTACCACCGTCGGAGCGAAGATGATTCGCGACATGCTCATGGAAGCGCCCTGGGACACGCTGCAATCGTTCGATTTCGGGAAAGTCACCTCGCTGCGGGCAGTCGTTCGCGCGGCCGATTCCGGCAAGCGCGTCGCGGAACTGGAGCGGCCGGGCCGCATTCGCATCGCGGCCGTGCGTACGGGAAAGACGGTTCGCGTCGCCGGTGACGACACGATCCTGAGCGAAGGCGATGAGATCAACGCGATTGTCGCTCCCGACGCAATCTCGGACTTCGCGCAATTATTCCAGCTGGAGCGCGACCGCGTCGCTGCCGGAACGGGCGGCGCGTAAATGTTCGTGCTGATCGTGGGGGGCGGAAAGGTCGGGTCGTATTTGACGCGCGCGCTGCTCAAGCAAGGCCATGAAGTCGTGATGGTCGAGAAGGAAGAGCGCAAGGCGCGCATGCTCGAACAATTGATCGAACAGAAAGTCACCGTCGTCGGAGACGGCTGCGATCCGCTCGTGCTCGATCAGGCGGGCCTGCGCCGCGCCGACGTCGTCGTGGCGGATACGGGAGACGACGAAGACAATTTAGTTGTTTGCCTGATTGCGAAGAAGAGCGCGAAGGCGCGGTGCATCGCGCGCGTGAACAACCCGGCCAACAAGATGATCTTCGATTCCCTCGATCGCGAAAATCCCGTAGCGATCATTTCCTCCACGGAAATCATCCTCGACGTGATCAGCCGCCAAATCGTCGCGCCGGCAACGCCCGCCTAGTTTTAACTCAATTTTAGGCGCTCCAGGCGCGGCGTCAGCGTAAGCGTGCCCACGAGAATGGTCACCACGACGACCGCGAATGTCGCGTCGACGATCAGGCTGCGCTGGACCAGCGTGACCGGCGTTGCAAGCGCCAGTGCCAGCGAAAGCGCGCCGCGAATGCCCGCCATGCGCACGACGGTTCGCCAAAACGGGCGCATGCGCGCGCGTTCGGCCGCGAGCAAGCCGTAAGAAACGACCACCCGCGCCAGCAGCACCGCGCCGACCGTTACCGCGGCGGCGGGGAGCGCACGGCGCAGTTGCGTGAGATCGAGCGCGGCGCCGATCAGAAAAAACAAGACCACGTTGGCCATCAGCGCGGCGCTTTCCCAAAAGGCGGCCACCCCTGCGGCGGCCGCGACGGCGATGCGATGCCGCTCCAATTCGCGCAGCACGACGCCGAACGCGAGGACCGTGAAGATGCCGGACCATCCGAAACGATCCGCGAGGATGTATCCGGCGTACGCGCCGGCTAAAGTTGCCGCGCACTGCACGGACGCGCCGATGCTGCGGCGCAAGGCAAAAGCGACGAACCACGCGAGCACCACGCCGCTCGCAATGCCCGCGAAAACGCCGATCGCCGCGCTCGTCCCCGAGCGCAAGATGCCCGCAGCGCTCGACGTCACCGCAATCGTAACGAAGACGCGATACAATGCGACGGCGACCGCGTCGTTCAGCAGCGATTCGCTCACCACGATCGTCGCAAGTTCTGCCGGCACGTCGAGCCTGCGGAAAACCGCGACCACGGCGACGGGGTCCGTCGCACTCAGAACGGCGCCCAGCACCAGCGCGCTTTCCCACGCAAACGCGCCGGTATAGTGCGCGCAGGCCGCGATGACGGCGGCGGTAAGCGCGACCCCGGGCAGCGCGAGCAGCGCGATCGGCATGTAAGCGCGGCGAACGAGATGGAAATCGAGATTCCACGCCGCCTCGAAGATGAGCGCGGGAAGAAACACGTAAAGCGTTGCTTGCCCGAAGACGCCGGTGAGGCGTCCGGGAAGCGTTACGCCGACGGCGATTCCCGCAAGCAGGAGCGCGGCGATGTGCCAAAGTTTCAATGGGTGTGAGTAAAGTTACCGACGAGCACGCCTGCAGTTCGTATCGCGTCCAATGCGCGTCGCATTCCGAGCGGTCGTCGCGGCCGTCCGAGCGCCGCAAAATACCACTCCGGATCGATGTTGAGCGTACGCGTTTGAATCATATGTACGCGAACCTCACGCAGAACCGCTTGCATCGCAGCCACTTCTTCTTCGTCATCCGTGACGCCCGGATGCGTGAGCAAGTTGATGGAAACGCGCAGCCCGGCACGCGATGCCGTTTGGAGCGACTGCAAAACGTCGTTCAGATCGTATCCCGACGGCCGGTAATACGCGAAGTACGCTCGAGGGCGAAACGAATTCAGGCTCACACGCACGGCCTGCAGCCCGGCATCGATGCAGCGCTGCAGGGCCGCGGGCATACTGCCGTTCGTGTTCAGGTTTATCGTTCCGTTCGAGCGCGCGCTTCGGATGAGTTCGATCGCGCGCGCTATCGTGATGGAGCGCAGCAGCGGTTCGCCCTCGCATCCTTGGCCGAAGGAGACGATGCCCTCGGGCACGCGCTCCAAATGGTGGATTGCCACGCGAGCGAGTTCTTCGGCGGAGGTTTCGAACGCGATGCGCTGTTGCGGCGAAGGAAGGTGCGCCTGCGGATCCAGCTCCGAGATGCATCCGACACAGCGCGCGTTGCACTTCGGAGAAACCGGAAGCGCCGCCTCGCCGCGTTCCAAAAAGACGTTTTGCGCCGTGAAGCAGCCGTACTCGCGCGAGCAGCGCGCAACCTGGGCCAACACGCGATTCGCAGGATCGGCCGCCAGTCGCCTGTCGAGTAACAGCTCGAGCTCCCCGGGCGCGAAACTTCGGGGTTCCCAATCTTCGCTTTCGTCCGTACGCATTGCGGCGACGTGCAGTTCGTCGTCGAGCTCGCACGCAAAGGTGTATCCGAACAACGGCAGCGTCGGCGCATCGGCCTCGCGTTCGTACGCCGGCAACAGCAGCCGCGTGTATCCCGCGGGCAGCATCGCCCCCATCGCCAGCCGCCGTTTCGCAACGCCGCGGCTCAAAATGGGGCGGCGACCCGGCAAAACCATTGGAACGGCTCCTTCCGGTGCGGGAATCAGCTCCTCGGCGTGAACGGCGCGAAGTACGCCGCCGTCCGCGAGCGGTTCGCTCGCCTGATCGAAGAAGATTCGGCCCGCTTTGTCGCAGTACGCAAGTCCGATCATAGCGTTTTTTTGAAAGCGCGCTGCGTTTTGATGACGTCGTAGCCCAACCGTTTGTAAAAGGCGTGCGCGCGTTCGCGAACCACGTTTGAAACCAGGCGCATCGAAGTGCAGCCGTGCGAACGCGCCCAACTTTCCGCCGCGCCGACCAGTATTTCGCCGATGCGGTTGCCGCGATATTCGTCTTCGATCACCAAGCCTTCGATATCCGCGCGGCCGCTATCGACGATCGTGTCGTGAAGAGCGATGCCGATCCACCCCACCACTCCGACGCGCGGAACGACGGCCACCAGCACGGTGCCCGCGTCGTCCATTGCGCGCAGCCGGCGCTCCACGTGATCGACCGGAACTTCGTACCCGAGCTGTCCCGCAAGCGCGGCGATGCGTTGCGCGTCGGCACTCAGCGCTACGCGCACGCTGGTGCCCAACCCGCTAGACGGGAATTGCATCGGCGTCCTGCACCACGGCTTCGAACACTTTCACCGCCGGCCCCGTGAGGAACGCTTCGTGCTCGCCGTCCCACTCGACCAGCACGTGGCCGCCGGGAACCGCGACGTCGACGCGGTTGCCGACCATGCGGCGGCGCATCGCGGCGGCGGCGCACGCAACCGCGCCCGTACCGCACGAATGCGTGTACCCGACGCCGCGCTCGAAATGGCGAACGCGCATGTGTTCGCTATCGAGTACGCCGGCCACGTGCACGTTCGCGTGCGGATGGGCGCGTGCCAGCGTCTCGAGATCGGCTTCGTCCGGCGATTTCGTAAAATACACCACGTGCGGATTGCCGATCGAAACGAACTCGGCGCGCTCGAGGTGCGCCGGACTTGGTTGGAAACGCGGGACGCCCAGGTTTACGCGCACCTGCCGGTCTTCCAGAACCTGCGCAACGACGGTTCCCGCGAGGGTGTCGAACGCGATGCGGGTGCCCATACCGCGATCGCAAAGCAAAAGCGCCGCGCAGCGCGCTCCGTTGCCGCACATTTCCGCCTCGCTGCCGTCTGCATTGAAGACGCGCATGCACGCGTCGGCGCGCTCCGAGGGCAGCAGCACGATGACGCCGTCCGCACCGATGCCGCCGCGCCGATCGCAGTAGCGCACCGCGAAAAGCGAAAAGTCCGCTATCGTTTGCGGACGCTGGTCGACCACGATGAAGTCGTTGAGCGTGCCGTGCATCTTCGTCACGGTCACTCCAGGCATCAGCCCGAACTTACCTCGGCACGATCGGCGGGGGCGGCCGGATGGAGATCCGGATTCGCGAATGCGCCTTGCGGTGAGATCGTCGAAACGGCGTGCTTGTAAATCAGGTGCGTTTTGCGTTCGTATTCGATGAGAATCGTAAACGGATCGAAGCCTTTGACGACGCCGCGCAATTGAAAACCGTTGACGAGATACACCGTCACGGGAACGCCCTGACGCTTGACTTCGGCCAGGTACGAGTCTTGCAGGCTGCCGGGCATGGAGGCGGGCTTCAAACCCAGCCGAGCTTTTCCCTTGCCAAGCGTTCGACGTCACTCGCGCGAACCCAATGCGTGTCCGGCTCGGAACGAAACCACGTTGCCTGACGCCTGGCATAACGTCGGGTTGCGCGCAGCAGCAGCTCGCGCAGTTCATCGAGCGTGCAGCATCCGCGCGCGTATGCGAGCGCTTGGGGATAGCCCACCGCATTTGCGGCGACCGCCTCGGTCCCGATGCGCTGCGCTTCTTCTATCAAACCGCGCCGAAGCATAGCTTCCGTGCGCCGCTCGATTCGCGCGTCGTGTTCGCCGCGATCGATCTCGAGAAATATTTTCAGCACCGGGATGCCTTCCGACGCGAGCGAACGCAGCGGCTCCGTGCGCAGCCGGGAGGCATGTGGTGCAAGCGCTACCTCCAGTGCGCGCAGGACGCGATACGTATCGGTTGCGTGAAGCATCGCCGCGCGCCGAGGATCGCGCGCGCGCAACCATTCGAACAGGAAGGCGGCGTCATGAATGCGAGCCTCGCGCGCGAGGCGCTCGCGCAGGGCTTCATCGTATTGCGGCGCCAGTTCGACGGCGCCGGTCAACGCGCGAATGTAGAACCCAGTTCCGCCTGCCACGATCGCGCGCTTGCCGCGCGCGTGGATTTCCTTGACGATGCGCGTAGCATCGCTGGAAAAGCGCGCCGCCGAGTACCGTTCCCGCGGATCGAGAAAACCGATCAGGTGGTGCGGCACGGCTTTCAGCTGCGCGCATGTCGGAGCCGCGGTGCCAATCGGCATGCCGCGATAGATCTGACGGGAGTCCGCGCCAACGACTTCGGCATCGAAGCGCGACGCGAGATCGACGGCGAGGTCGGTCTTTCCTGAGGCCGTAGCGCCCGCTAAAACGAGGACGCCGGTTCGCACCGCACCGGAAAATTGACCGACCTCGCGATGAAACACAGCTCGTGCGCGCGATGATGCAGCCGCTGCGCCTCATCGGTCGGGACTTGCTGCGCGTACCGCACGCGCGGGCGCAAGACCACCTCGCGAAATTCTCCCGAACCGTCCCCATTGAGTTGCAGCGTACCTTCCGCGTCATCGGCGTAGGCGTTCACGATCACGCCGGCTTCCGTGCAGAGGTGCAGAAACCACAGCATGTGGCACCCGGAAAGTGCGGCGATCACGAGCTCCTCGGGATTGTACCGCTCCTTGTTTCCGCGAAATGCCGGCGCGGAGGATGCCGGTATGGCCAGCACTTTTTCGGCGCCCGTGATTTCATGCTCGCGTCCGTAGGCGCGATAGCCGCTGGTCCCGTCGCCTCGATTACCCGTCCAATTCACCCGAATCGCAAAACGATGTTCGCCCGTTGCCATTGCTATATTCTCTTGAACAATTTCTGAATCCATTCACTGTCCATCCGTACGATCGTCGGCCGCCCGTGAGGGCAGTGCATCGGATTCTCGCAATGCTGCAGGCGTTCCACCAGCGTCGTCATCTCCGCCATTTCCAGCCGCTCGCCGGCGCGGGTGACGGAGTGACAGGCCAGCGACGCCCAAACCCGTTCGCGCGCGTCGCGGTGCTTGGGATCTTCGGTAAGATCGTCGATGAAACCGGCAACGTCGAACGGTCGAGACCGGTACCCCGCGGGCGCTGCGATTATTCGGTACGTCCGCTCGCCGAAGGGTTCGACGTCGAGGCCGCCTTCGCGCAGAACGTCCAATGCGCGATCCAAGGCGGCGCTTTCCGCAGGCGGCAATTCGAACGTAAGCGGCACGAGCAGCGCTTCAGCGGGAGCGCGTTCGTGCGCGGTTCGCACGATTTGCTCGTAGGCGATCCTTTCGTGCGCGGCGTGCTGGTCGATCAGCACGAGCGCCCGGCCGTCGGTTGCGACGATGAACGTCTCGTCGAGCTGCGCGAGCACGCGAAGGGCGCTGCGGCCGTTCGTTTGCGGATGCGTGGTGTCGGCCGACACATCGTGAAACAACGACTGCATCCGCTGCGACGGTGGGTCCATGGACTGCGGAGCTGCCGAAATGGTAACCGCGTCGCGAAAACGCGCGGTCGCATGCTCGCGAAGCGTTGCGGCGATCGCGTTTTTGACGGCATCGAAAACCTGGTGTCCGAATCGCAATCGCACGTCGCTTTTCGTCGGATGAACGTTCGGATCGACGTGGGACGGCGGCAGCGTGAGGAAAAGCACGCCGAACGGGTGACGGCCGCTCATCGCGAATGTGGAGTATCCCGCGGTCCACGCGCCTGCGAGCAGCGCGCTGCGCAAAAGACGTCCGTTTACGAACAAGATCTGCATTCGCCGGTCCGGCCGATCGGTGCCCGGAACGCTGATGTAGCCCTCGAGCGAACCTTGCAAACCGCGCGCTGCCTCCGGGCGCAGCGCGATCAGCGTTTCCGTCGAGCTGCGCCCGAATACTGCGTGCAAACGCGCGCGCGCTTCCGCAACGTCCGCCATCGCCCAAACTTCTTTGCCGTCATGATGCAGCGAAAACGCAATGTTCGGATACGCCAGCGCAAACGTGGAGAGCCAGCCGGAAATGCGATTGAACTCCGCTGCGGGGCGGCGCAAGTATTCGCGGCGCACGGGCACGTTGGCAAAAAGATCGCGCGCGCGAACGCACGTGCCCACGGGCGATGCCGCCGGCTCGGGCGCGCTCGCCTCTTCGGCATGCGCAAGGATGCGCGCACCGATCTGCGATTCGCTGCGCCGTGAAAGGATCTCCACCTTTGCGACCGCCGCGATGCTCGCCAGCCCTTCTCCGCGAAAGCCGAGCGACGCGACCGATTCGAGATCCGAGGCCCGCGCGAGTTTGCTCGTTGCATGGCGCCGCACGGCCAGCGGTAAGTCGTCCGCGCCGATGCCGGCGCCGTCGTCCACGACTTCGACCAGCGCAACGCCGCCGTCCTCGAGACGCACGGTAATGCGTGTCGCGCCCGCGTCCACGGCATTCTCGACGAGCTCTTTGACTACGGAAAGCGGCCGCTCGATGACTTCGCCCGCGGCGATCTGCCCGATCGTTTCCGGATCGAGCTCGTGAATCGCCGTCACCAGCCGGCTCACTCGGATTGCAGGAACGAGAGCTGCGCCGGCGGAGCCACCTTCGGCAGTTTGCGCCGGAGCGGCACGCGCTCTTCCACGTCGGCGTGTCCGCAGAGCGCTTCGGCAACCTCTTGCGCGCGCTCGATGACCGCATCGGGCAGTCCGGCCATGCGCGCCACTTCGATACCGAACGACCGCGACGAACTTCCCGGCAGCACGCGGTGCGAAAACACCGGGACGCCGTCGCGCGTCGTGTTTTCCACGGCCGTTATGTGGTAATTCGCGACCAGCTTCCAGTGATCGGCCAGCGAAACCAGTTCGTGGAAGTGCGTCGCGAACAGCACCATCGGCGCGTGTTCTTCCAGACCAAGCAAGAATTCGCAGATGGCCTGCGCGATTGCCAAGCCGTCGATGGTTCCCGTGCCGCGTCCCACTTCGTCGATCAGCAGCAAGCTGCGCCGCGTGCACCTTCGCAAGATGTTCGCCGCTTCGGCCATCTCCAAGTAGAACGTCGATTGTCCCGACGCCAAATCGTCACCCGCGCCGATACGCGTGAAGATGCGATCGACGATGCCGAAGCGCGCCGATTTCGCCGGCACGAACGATCCAATCTGCGCCATGATCGTCAGCAGCGCGGCTTGGCGCAAGTACGTCGATTTGCCGCCCATGTTGGGGCCCGTCAGCAGAATGAAGCGATGGCCGCTGCCGCGCAGATGGAGATCGTTGGGAACGAATTGGGTGCCCAGCACGGCTTCCATGACCGGGTGACGTCCATCTACGACGTCGATCTCCGACTCCTGCGAGAACTGCGGACGAACGTAACCGCGTTCGGCGGCGCACTGCGCCAGGGAACAGAGCACGTCCAGTTCCGCCAATGCGTGCGCCGTACGAAGCAAATCCTCGATGCGGTTCCCCACTTCGTCGACGAGCTCCGCAAAGAGTTGCTCTTCTAAACGTATCTGACGCGCTTGAGCGGTCGAAATCGCGATCTCGAGGTCTTTCAGTTCCGGCGTGACGTAGCGCTCGCCCGTCGTCAAGGTTTGCTTGCGCACGTAGTCGGGCGGCACCTGAGCGACCGCGCTCTTGCTCACCTCGATCGCGTACCCGAACGCGCTCGCGTATTTGATTTTGAGGGACTTGATGCCGGTACGCTCGCGCTCTCGCTCCTCGAGTTGCGAAAGTTTGGTTCGCGCGTCGGAGCGGAGCAACACGCATTCCGTCAGTTCCGCATGTGCCTGCGGCCGAATGACCCCGCCGTCCGAGAGCTGCGCGGGCGGCTCGTCCTCCAGCGTCTGCTGCAGGTTCGCAAGTAAATCGTCGAACTCGGCTATGCGCTCGACGTGCGAGGCGATTGCCGTCGGCGCTATCTGACGCAGCGGCCGAAGGATCTCGAGCGTTCGGCGCAATGAGGCGAGATCGCGAGGCAAAGCGCGTTTGAAGCGGACCTTTTGCGCGATGCGTTCGAGGTCGAAGCAGCCGCGGAGTACTTCTTGCATCGAATCCCGCCTGACGTGCTCGTCCATTAGGGTTTGCACCGCAGCGGCGCGCTCTTCTATGCCCTGCCGACCGACGAGCGGAGCGACGATCCAGCGTGCGAGCATGCGAGAGCCCATCGACGTCGCGCACTTATCCAGCGTTGCGAGCAGCGTGGCCTTGGCATTTGCGCCCAGCGCCTTCGTGAGCTCGAGATTTTTTCGCGTGTTCGAATCGAGCCAAAGGAAGGTCTGATGGCGATAGAAGTGCGGCGCCGAAAGCGGCGGCACTTCCTCAGCCGGACCGCGAGGCGCTGCAACGCCGACACGCCGGACGAAAGCGATAAGCGCGTCGACGGCGCGATGCATCGCGAGCGATTCATCCAACGAGAAGCCGGCGATCGGCGCGCGGCTGCGCGCATCGACCGCCGCCAGCGGGGGCGCGGTCACGCGGGCGCCGACGTTTTCCAGCGCGGAGGCGAGTGAGGCGCGGACCGCAGGCGGTACGTCGGCGACGATTTCCGCCGGCGCGATGCGGCCGAGTTCGGCGAGAACTTCATCGTACGCGCCTTCGGCGGTTATTGCCGTTGCGGCGCACAAGCCCGTCGAAACGTCCGCGTGCGCAAGCGCAAACGTTTCGCCGACCAGCGTGACCGCCGCCAAGTAATTGTTCTGCTTGCCGTCGAGCAGCTGATCTTCGATAAGCGTGCCCGGCGTGACGACGCGCACGACGTCGCGTCGCACGAGCTTGTTCTGCTGCGGCACTTCGAGCTGCTCGGCCAGCGCCACGATGAACCGCTGGCCGACGAGACGCGCGAGATACTGCGCGAGCGCGTGATGCGGCACACCTGCCATCGCGACGCGTTTTCCACCGCCTGCTTCTTTGGATGTAAGCGCAATAGACAGCGCGCGCGCGATCGTTTCCGCGTCTTCGCCGTACGCTTCGTAAAAATCACCGACGCGTGAGAGCAGAATCGCTTCCGGATGACGCGCTTTCATCCCGAAGTATTGCTCGAGCATCGGTGAGTAGGCCGCGCTCACGACCGGTTCCGTTCGGCGACGTACCTGTGGATAACTTGTAGATACTTGCCGATCGCCTGAAGCGCGTGACCGATCGTCACGACCTCAGGAGAGGCAATCCGAGCTCGGCCGGCGGCACACTATGGATCGAGGTAGCACGCGAACGAGGCCGCGACATTCCAGCGCCAACACCATCGCCGAAACCGTCGATGTAGCCTAATCGAGAGCGGGTATCGGCAAACACGGCATACGCATCGGTCAGCATACCAAACTTATAACCGGCTGCGCGACGCTCGCGGCGGGAGCGTCATAGCGCCGCGCGCGGCCTACGATCGTTCCGGTGCAGCCCCACGTGAACGCTTCGTGAATCTCCACGTCGAGCCACGGTTCGCGCGCGTACGACGAAGCGTCGTAATCCGGGGGCATCGGCGCGACGATCGTGACGTTGTCGGGCGCCTTCACGGACAGCTTTCGCGCGTCTTTCTTTGAGGGACCTTGGATGAGCGCGCGCACCGCCGTGCCGATCTTTCTTTCGTGATACGCGCGCGAGGCGGCGTTCTGTGCGTCGGCCAGACGCCTGAAACGTTCGCTTGCGATGGAAGGATCGACCGGTTCCCATTGCGCGGCGGGCGTTCCGCGCCGTTTCGAATAGATGAACATGTACGCGTTGGCGAAGAGCCCGCTTTTTACATACTGCAGCGTCGCTTCGAAGTCGTCGTCGGTCTCGCCGGGAAACCCGACGATGAGGTCCGTGGTGATCGCCCAGTGCGGCAAGTGCTTTCGGATCAGATCCACTTTTTCGCGGTACTGCGCGATCGTGTATTTGCGGTTCATGCGCCGCAGAACCGCGTCGCTGGCGGACTGCAGCGGCAAATGGACGCGCGGGTTCAACTGCGAGACCTGCGCGAGATCGCGAACGATCTTTTCGGTGAAGTCCTTCGGGTGGGGTGAAATGAACGCGAGCCGCTCCAGCCCGGGAACCTCTTGCGCGATCCGCTTGCAGAGATCCCCGAAATCCGAGTCGTCGGCCGCGTCTTTGTAGGCGTTGACGGTCTGTCCCACGAGCATCACTTCGCGCGCTCCCGCTTGCACGCGTTCGCGGACGTCGCTCACGATATCGCGCCGGGGACGGTGGTCGAAACGGCCGCGCACGTGCGGAACGATGCAGAACGTACAGTAATACGAGCAGCCGCGCTGGACCGTTACGAAGCCGCGAAGATGCGAAAACGCGTCGGTGATGCAATCGGGAGCACCGCCGAAGGGAACGAGCAGCGCGCGTTCCTCGGTAAGATCGTCGTCTTCGAAGTGCACTCGCCACCGGGCGAGGGCGTCGCCCATCTGCGAAAGCTCCGAAGTGCCGAATACCGCGTCGACGTGCGGAACGATCTTCTGCATCCGATCGCGGTCTTGCTCGGCGAGGCATCCCATCACCACGAGTTTCAGCGACGGATCGGCTTGCTTGAGCACCTTCAAATGGTTCATGCGCCCATATGCGCGGCGCTCCGCGGCTTCGCGCACGGTGCACGTGTTGAGCACGACGACGTTCGCCTCTTCGGGACGCTCGGCGACGGCATAGCCCGCGGCCGCCGCCCGGCCGGCGATGTATTGCGAATCCGCCTCGTTCATTTGGCAGCCGAACGTTTCGATGTAGATGCTCGCCATCGATGATTACTTTGCTTTGCTTCCCGTCAACATGAGGATGAGGTCGAGCGGCAGATACAGACGCCCGCGCACCATGCCCGCCGGCGCATCATACACGACATTGCGGCCGTCGACAAGAAATCTCGCGTCGCCCAGGCGGCCGACCGCCACGTGACCGCCCCACCGGACCACGACGCGCGCGCCGCCGACCTTGGCGGCCGACTCAGGCAAATAGTCGGCAATCGGCGCCACGACGGCAGAATGCGTGTCCGACGGCACGGCAAAAAGCACGTGCGTGGTCTCGTCGGGATAAACCAGGATCATGCGTTCGAATCTCGCCCCCGTTTCGCGCACGGAAAGGTGATGCGTTCCGACCGCCGCATCGTGTTCCGGCAGCAAATCGTGCCAAGCACCGCCGTCGATCGAAACGCGCGCGGAACGGTAGAGGCCGTGCAAGGTGATCGCGCCGTGCGCGCGCAGCGGCTTGATGGGCTCGAGTTGCACGGTCGCCGGCGTGGTCACGCCCGCGGAAACGTTTTGGTCGACTTCTTCGACCTTCCATCCCGCTTTCGTGACCGTTACCGCATGCTTTCCCGCGCGCAAACCGTCGAGAAGCACCGGCGTTCTTCCAATATAACTGCCGTCGACCCACACGTCCGCGCCCGGCGGCAGCGAGGTGACGTAGAGTCCGCCGAACGGCAGAACGCCTGCGGCCAGCAATGCGAACACGCCGAAAAGCAATGCGGGCATGCGCGGGAATACCTCGCGGCGTCCGGAATCTCCCGGGCGTGCAACCGGCAGAACGACACGACGGTGAAATGCTTCGTCCGGCGAGCGTGGCAATCGTCGGCCGGCCCAACGTCGGCAAGAGCGCGTTGTTCAATCGCCTCATCGGACGGCGTCTGGCAATTGTCGAGGACACGCCCGGCGTCACGCGCGACCGCCTTTACGGTCTGTGCGAATGGCAAGGCAGAGCGTTCAGCCTCGTCGATACCGCCGGCATCGACCCCGATGCGGAAAAGATCGCGCTCGCCGCGCGCGAGCAAGCCGAAGCGGCCGCGCACGAAGCCGATGCGATCATCTTCGTCGTCGACGCTGCCTGCGGCCGCCATCCGCTGGACGAGGACGTTTCGCGCATCTTGCGGCGCACGCGCAGGCCGGTGGTTTTGGTCGCGAACAAAGCGGAATCGCCCTCGGCGGCCGCATCGGTTCACGGCGAGTTTTCGAGCCTGGGTTTCGGCGAACCGGTTGCCGTGTCCGCGATTCACGGTGAAGGCACCGGCGATCTGCTCGACCGCGTCGTCTCGCACTTACCGGAGCAAGCCGCTCCACCCGACATGCAGGGCGAGATTTCGCTCGCGCTGGTCGGACGTCCGAACGTCGGAAAAAGTTCGCTGCTCAACGCCCTGCTCGGCGAAGAACGTGCGGTCGTTTCGGAGGTTCCGGGAACCACCCGCGATGCAATCGACACGATTTTTCCCTTCCACGAGCATCGCATTCGTCTCATCGACACCGCGGGCGTGCGGAAAAAACCGCAGCAGCACAGCGCGATCGAGTACTACGCCGCGCTGCGTTCGATTTCGGCAATCAACCGCTGCGACGTCGCCCTGCTGCTGTTCGACGCCATGTACGGAATACAAGCGCAGGAGCGGCGGCTGGCGGGCATGATTTTGGAAGAACGCAAAGGCTTGATTATCGTAGGCAACAAATGGGATCTCGCGCGCGAACAAGGTGAGTACAGTCAGGGCGAGCTCATCAACGTGATTTACGAGCAGCTGCCTTTCGCCCGCTTTGCGCCGGTCACGTTTTTGTCCGCCAAAACACGGCGGCGGCTGGGCAGTCTCATGCCGCTGGTGATGAAAGTGGCCGCGAACCTGGACCGGCACGTCCCCACGGCGCAGCTCAACAACGCGATCCGCGATGCGACGCTGGCGCACCCCGCGCCGGCAATAGGCGGCAAGCCGTTCAAGATCTATTACTGCTCGCAGCCGGCCTCGCATCCGCCGCTGTTCGTCTTTCACTGCAACGATCCGGAGCTGGTCCAAAGTTCGTACAAACGCTTTCTCGAGAACGTGATCCGGCAGCATTTCGATTTCGAAGGCGTGCCGCTTTCACTGGAATTCCGCGAACGCACGCGAAGCGCGCTTGAAGAATGAGCATCGCGGCTTGCGCCGGAATCGCGCTGGGCGCTTTTTTGATTGGGTCGATCCCCTTCGGCTTGATCATCGGGCACGCGTTCTACCGCACCGACATCCGCAAAGCCGGCAGCGGAAACATCGGGGCGATGAACGCGCTGCGCACGCTTGGGAAGGGCGGCGCGGCCGCCGTTTTGCTGCTGGACGCGGCCAAGGGCGCGGTGCCCGCGCTCGTGGTCATGCAATGCTTACGCGATCCGCACGTAGCCGCCGTCGTGGCTGCGCTCGCGGTAGTCGGCCACTGCTTTACGCCGTGGCTGCGTTTCAAAGGCGGCAAAGGCGTGGCAACCGCGTTCGGCGCGACGTTCGCGCTGGCATGGCCCGCCGGCATCGCGTGCATTGCCGGGTGGCTCGCCGGCGCCGCGGCCACGACTTATTCTTCCGTCGGTTCGATGCTCGGATCGCTGATCGCGCCCTTTGCGCTGTGGTACTTCACCCGCGATCCCTGGATGGCGGGCTTCGGGGCTTTTGCGGCGCTGCTCGTCCTCTACACCCATCGGGAAAATATTCGGCGCATTCGTCAAGGGCGGGAAAACGGGATAACGTTTCTGCGCCGGAGGGTATAAAGGCGCCATGATTCGATTGTTGAGCGTCATCGCATTACTCGCGGCCACCCTCGGCGCCGCCGGCGGCGTTCCGCCCGGCGGAAAGTATCGTGATTGCCACGGCTACGTGCGGCACGTCTCCCTCGAAAACGTGCGCGTGCACTGCATCGACGGCGTGCCGGCCGACATGTCGTTTTTGTCTTGGCCGAAATTCGTCGATCTGCCGAGCGGAAAAACCATGCAGTCCAAAGATCTCAAACCGGGAACGCCGGTGCACGTCATCTACACCTTCTCACTCGGATTGCGTCACGCGTACAAAGTCTACGTCGCCAATCCGAAAGGCCGCGGCTTATACGGCTTTAAGTCCTAGAAGGAAAGCCTGGGCAATTCCGCCTGCCCGAGGAGCCGCCACCAGGGCTCCCCGGGCAGTTTTTCGTATTGGGCGAAGTCATGATTTCATCGAACGATCTGCGCAACGGCGTCACCATCATCGACAACGGCCAGCTTTGGACGGTGATAGATTTCCTTCACGTCAAGCCCGGCAAGGGTTCCGCGTTCGTGCGCACGCGGTTGAAGAATGTGAAGACCGGATCGACCATTGAAAAGACCTTTCGCGCCGGCGAGAAGCTGGAGCGCGCAACGGTGGACAATCGCCAGATGCAGATGCTCTACAACGACAGCGACGGCTACCATTTCATGGATCAAGAGTCCTTCGAAAACGTCACGCTGCAACGCGACGTCATCGGCGATCCCGCGGATTTCCTCAAAGACGGCATGGTGGTCGACGTGCAGTTCCATGACGGCAATCCGATCGGCTGCGATCTGCCCGCGCACGTCGAATTGAAAGTCAATCAAACCGATCCCGGGTTCAAAGGCGACACCGCGACCGGCACCACGAAGCCCGCTACGCTCGAAACCGGCGCGGTCGTGCAAGTCCCGCTGTTCGTCAATCAGGGCGACGTGATCCGTATCGACACGCGCGACCGGCGCTACATCGGGCGCGTAGGCTAGCGCACGCCCTCGATCTCTTCCGCAATGTGGCTCTACGTCTGGCTGTTCGCGGCCGGACTGGGAGCGAGCATTTTCGGATCGATGGTTGGACTCGGCGGAGGCTTCATCATCGTTCCGGTGCTGCGCCTATTTTTCGGATTGGGACCCGCCCAGGCATCGGGTACGGCGCTCGCGCTCGTTATCGCGAACAGCGGCAGCGGCGCGTTCACGTATCTCACGCAAAAGCGCGTTCACGTTCGGCTGGGCTTGCTGCTGGCCGCAGCGGGTTTCCCGGGGTCGATTCTAGGCGCCATTGCGGTCAAGCATCTTCCGCCGCACGTTTTCGACTTGTTGTTTGCGGCATTTCTCATCGTCGTAGCCGGCGACATCATCTTCAACCGCGACAAACGGCTTCAAGAGCGCACCGAACAAGAGCCGGTGCAAACGATTCGAGGCATGCGCACTTCCACGGCGCTTGCCGCGGGTTTTACGGTGGGTTTTATTTCGAGTTTGTTCGGCGTGGGCGGCGGTGTGGTCGTCGTCCCTTCGCTCTTGTATTTTTCGGACTTGCCCGCTCACGCGATCAGCGCCACCTCGCATTTTGCGATCGTGCTTACCTCACCGATCGGTTTCCTTACACACTATCTGCAGCGCGATATCGATTGGGCTCTCGTCCTGCCGCTGGTGGCGGGAGGCTTGTGCGGCGGGCCTATCGGCGCCCGCCTTTCGCTGCGTTTGCAGTCGCGGCGCCTGCTGGTTTTCGTCGCCTGCGCGATGGCGATCGCGGCATCCGCGCTGGTGCTGCGCCATTTCATCGGGTAGGTAAAATCCTCGCGTCTTTGCGACGGCTTTACGTGCGGCCGTAGGGCCGGAGGCGAGCCGCCGGAAAAGCAACTGCGGTATGTATCCGCTCGGCGCTCTTTCGAGCGGAGCCGGTTCCGTTACCGAACTGGAACGGCTCTTCGAAATTACGCGCGATGTTCTCGGAGCGTCCACGCTTGATGCTGCGCTGACGTCGCTTGCGCGCGGCGTGCAGGATCTTTTCGGCTGGCGCATGGTCACCATGGTCGCCGCCGAGGAACCCAACGGCGAGCTTCGCCGCCGCGTGATGCTCGGCTGGCCCGAAGAAGTTACACGGCAGCGCTTGTACGAGCGCATCGATCGCGCCGCCTTCGACGCCATGCTCGAAAAAGCGGTGCGCTTCTTCGAAGACTGCTACTTCTTTCCGGCGGAAAAGGAAGCGCACTGGGATCGCTCGATCTACGCCGGGATCAATCCGAACGGCGCGATGCGCAAGTATCCCAGCCAGTGGCACGAACGCGACGCGCTCGTGCTGACGCTGCACGATCGCGACGGCACGATGATCGGTTACATGTCGCCGGACGGTCCGCTCAACGGTGAAATTCCCAGCGCGCAGACATTGCGCGCGATGCAGGTGTTCGTCAACCTGATGGGCATGGCGCTTGCGAACGCGCGTTCTCAAAGCCGCTTGCAGTACGAGGCCACGCACGATTCACTGACCGGCCTGCCGAACCGGACGGTTTTTTCGCTGGAACTGGCGCGCGCGTTGGAATCCATCGCGCGCGGCAACGCGGACAAACGCGCCGTCTTCTATCTCGATCTGGACGAATTCAAGTCGATCAACGATACGCTCGGGCATCTCGCGGGCGACGACGTGCTCAAGGAAGCGGCGGCGCGGCTTCGCGCGGTGACGGACGAACGCTGCATCGTGGCCCGCATGGCGGGAGATGAATTCGCGGTTCTGCTCGATCATGCGACGCCGGGCCGCATCTCGCGCGTGCTCGAGCAAGTCCACGAGACACTGCGCCGGCCGTATCATATTGCGGGACGCAACATGGTGATGACCGCGAGCATCGGCGTGGCGCCGATCGACGGTCATTATACGTCGATCGCAGAGGTGCTGCGCGACGCCGACACAGCCATGTATCACGCGAAAGCCGAGGGCCGCAATCGCAGCGCGGTGTTCGCGGCAAGCATGCACGAGGAGGCATTGCGCCGGCTGTCTTTACGTCTGCACCTGCGCAGCGCGATCGAAGAGCACCAGCTCGTCGTGCTTTACCAACCCATCGTGTCGCTGCACACCCGCGAGTTACAACGCGTGGAAGCGCTGCTGCGCTGGCATCATCCCGAAGAAGGCTACCTCGCGCCCGCGGCGTTCCTCCCACTCGCGGAGGAAATGGGCCTCATGGTCCCGGTCGGACGCTTCGTGCTCGAGAGCGCCTGTCGCGAACTCGAACAATGGCAGTGCCTTTCACCGTCGCGCACGGTCAACCTCAACGTCAACCTTTCCGTGCAGGAGGTGCTGCAGTCGGATCTGCCGGAATTTCTCGCCGCACTCATCGAAAAGCACCATCTCGAACCGAGCCAGCTCACGCTGGAAATTACCGAAACGTCGATCTTGCAGAGCGAGTCGCGCGCCGCGGGAGTTCTCGAACGTTTGAAAGCGATCGGCGTCGGTTTGTGCATCGACGATTTCGGTACCGGATACTCCTCACTGCGTTACATCCAGTCGTTACCCATCGACGGCTTCAAGATCGATCAGACGTTCATCGCCGGAATCGACGACAAGAAGGGCGCGCAGATCATCGAGATGCTCGTGCGCCTCGGGCGCGCCTGCGATTTAAGCGTGACGGCCGAAGGCGTTGAAACGGGGGCGCAGGCGGAACGCTTGCTCGCCCTCGGCTGCGAATTCGGGCAGGGGCTGTACTTTCATCCGCCGCTGGGCGCCGACACGCTCACCGCGCTCATCCGGCAATGACGGTTAATTCTTGCTGCCGATGGGTAGCATGCCTGCGATGGTTACCGATACGGCCGTCGCAACCACGCGTTTGGGGATGCCCCGGACGACCGTCGAACGCGGGACGATAGACCGTGATTGCACCTACGTGCGCCGCTGGCTTTGGCCGTGCGGCTGTCACGGCGAAATCATCGCCGGCACGCTGATCGAAATCCACTACTGCGACCGGCATAAGTGAGCGCGCGCGGCGCCTGCCGCAATTTCGGCAGCGATCGCGGCGCATCGTGGGCCCTCGCGCATAAGAAACGGCAAGTCGCGCCACGCGCGCGGCTGCAGGAACGCTTTCGACGGCGTGAGCCAGGCGGGCGAAATTTCACGCAGCGGGGTATCCAGGACGACGCGCACGCATGCCGCGCGCGGCGCGTGCAAGAGTCCCGTTTCCATGTCGACGCCGGCGTAGCCGCGTGCGGCCCACGCCTTTCGCTCCGCGCCGTAAACGAGCGTTGCACCGGTGACGATCGGATCGGTCACGGGCTCGTACCCGCGCGCGCGCGCTTGGGCGCGCAATGCCTGCACCGCTTGCGCGTCGCAGTCGAGATGCGTACCGTCCGGACGCCGCACGCGATCCGGAATCAACACGGTTCCCGTCGGAAGATCGTCGCGCAATCCACCCGCTAAGCCGCAGCTGATCGCCAGACCGTCGAACCGGCTGCGCTTTGCAAGCGCAATGCCGCATTCGACGACCTCGGCTTCGGCTCCGGCGCATCGCCGCGCCGCGCGCGCTTCGAGATTGGTGGCTGCGACGATCGTTACGATGCGAGGTACCCGTGCTCGCGATACCAGGACAGCGCGCGTTGCAGCGCATCGCGCACCGGCGATGCATGAAAGCGCAATTCCCGTTTCGCCTTCGCGCTGTCTGCGAACCGCAGCTCGCGCGCCATGCGCGCGCCTTCGACCGGGACGAACGGCTGCGCATTCGGGAGCACGCGGCAGCGCGCTTCATCCGCGTAGGCTAACGCGAGCACGAGCGCGTCGGGAACGCGCAGGGCCGGCAGCTGCCTTCCGGTGAGCTCGGCAAGCAGTTTCCACACATCGTCGAGCAGCAGGTTCTCGCAGCCCAGCACGTACCGCTCGCCTTGCATGCCGTCGCGCAGTGCGGTGACGTGCGCGCGCGCGACGTCCTCCACGGCAACGAGATTGAGGCCGCCGCGAGGAGGCCGCGCGAACATTTTCCCGCGCGCGAAATCCAAAATCATCCGCCCCGTGGGCGTAGGTTTCCAGTCCCCCGGACCGACGGGAGCCGTCGGAAGCAGGGCGACGACCGGAACGCGTCCCGCGAACGCAGCGCGCTCCTGCTCGAGTTTGGAGTGATGATATCCCGCGCCGGGACCTTCGGAGGCAAAATCCTGCTCGGTGCGCGGCCTGCCGTCGCGCGCGGCGCCGAGCGTTGCGGAGCTCGACGTCAGCACGATGCGTTCGACTCGGGCAATGCGGGCGGCTTCGACCAGTCCCGCCGTGCCGAGGACGTTTACGCGGCGCACCGCCGCGCGGTCGCGCGGCGAAAACGAATAGAGCGCCGCGCAATGTACGACGTACCTGCAGCCGCGCAGCGCGCCAGCCCACGCGCCGACGTTTTGGAGATCGCCTTCAACGCGCTCCACGTTCCGAACGTGGCGCTGCGCCGCTCCTTTCGCGCCGTTGGGCGAACGAACCAGCGCGCGAACTTCAAATCCGGCCGCAAGCAGCTCGGCAAGAACGTGCGAGCCGACGAACCCGCTGCCGCCCGTCACGAAGACTCGTTCGGCCATCTAGTGAGCCAGTGCCGCGCGAATGCTTTCCTTTATGGAGGCGGTCGTCTTCACGACGGCGGTGGGTTCGTATCCGCAATGCGCCATGCAATTCGCGCACTTCGGGTGTTTCCCGCGGCCGTATTTCTCCCAATCGGTTTCTTCGATGAGTTCCTTGTACGTTCTCGCGTACGGCGCGTCGGACATCAAATAACAGGGCCGCTGCCAGCCGAAAATCGAGTACGACGGAATGCCCCACGGCGTGCATTCCATGTCGAGCTTGCCCTCGAGAAAGTCCAGAAACAGCGGGCTGTGGTTCAGGCGCCACTTTTTACGGCGGCCGCCGGCGAACGCTTCGCGAAAGATTGCCCGCGTGCGCTCGACGCCGAGAAAATGCTCCTGGTCGGGCGCTTTCTCGTAGGCGTAACCCGGCGAAATCTGCATCGAATCGACCCGCAGCTCGTCGTTCAGATAATCGAGCACCGCGCGAATCGTCGGCGCGTCGTCGGGATCGAAAAACGTCGTATTCGTCGACACCCGAAAACCCTTGGCTTTTGCAACTTTAATGGCGCTCACGGCCTTGTCGAACGTTCCCTCGCGGCAAACGACTTGGTCGTGACGCGCCTGCAAGCCGTCCAGATGGATCATCCACGTGAACAGCGGATGGGGTTTGAACTTGTCGATCTTCTTTTCGAGCAGCAGCGCGTTCGTGCAGACGATGACGACTTTCTTGCGCGCGACGAGCTCGTCGACCAAACGCGGGAGTTCCTCGTACACCAGCGGCTCGCCGCCGGCGATCGAAATGACCGGCGCGCCGCATTCCTCGATCGCGGCGATGCAGTCCTCGACGGAGAGACGCTTTCGCAGGATATCGCTCGGGTACTGAATCTTCCCGCATCCGGCGCACGCCAAGTTGCACTGAAACAGCGGCTCCAGTTCCATGACCAGCGGATACTTCTTCTCGCCCTTGAGTTTCTTGCCGAAGATGTATTTGGCGATCTGCAGCTTCTGCGCGAAGGGTGTGCTCATTTACGCGGGTACCTGTTGCCTCTTCGAGAGCGTGCCGGCGTGGCTTCGCTGCTGAACGGCGCGGTCCATTGCCAGCGCCGTCGTCGGGAAGAGATGCCGGTACATGTGGTAGTTCAAATAAAAGTCCCTTGGGAACCCCGTACCCGTGAAATACGGTTCATCCCACGTGCCGTCGGCGCGCTGCGTGCTGCGCAAGTACTCCAAACCGCGGGCAGCTGCCGGATGGTTGCCCATTCCCGCCCATTGCAGCGTCATCACGGCCCACGCGGTCTGAGATGCCGTGCTCGTCCCGACGCCGGCGAACGACTCGTCGACGTACGAGTGGCAGCTTTCGCCCCACCCTCCGTCCGGATTCTGTTTTGAAGCAACCCACTGCACCGCTCGGGCGATCATGTCGCGGCCCGCATCGAGCTGCGCGAGCGCGGAAACGACGCACCAGGTTCCGTAGATGTGGTTCACGCCCCAGCGTCCGAACCACGAGCCCCACGGCTTTTGGGTTCGGCGCAGATAGCGCAGCCCTGCGGCGACGTACGCGTCCGTTTCATCGCGACCGAGCATGGCGAGCATCTCGAGCACGTGCGCGGTGACGTCTTCGGTCGGCGGATCGATCATCGCGCCGAAATCGCTGAAGGGCATGCGGTAGAGGATTTCGCTCGTGTTGTCGCGATCGAATGCGGCCCACGCGCCGTTGCTCGATTGCATCGCCAGCGTCCACGTCACCGCTCGATCGATCGCGTCACGCACGCGTTCGGGCTCGCCCCCTTCGAGCAGCGAGCACACGATGACGGCGGTATCGTCGATGTCGGGATAGATGTCGTTGTCGAACTCGAACGCCCAGCCTCCGTTGCGTACGCCTTTGCAGCGGACTTGCCAATCACCCCACTGCTCCGGCGCGATCTGCTCCTTCAGCATCCAATTCACCGCTTTACGCATGGCGGGATGATCCGCGCGCAATCCGGCTTGATACAAAGCGCGAATGGCCCACGCGGTGTCCCACACCGGCGACATGCACGCCTGAAAGCGCCATCCGTTCTCGTCCGAAAACGCGAAACGTTCCATGCCCGCAAGCCCTTTGCGCATCACCGGATGATCCGTACCGTACCCTTCGAGGTTGAGCGCGATGAGCGAATACACCCAAGGCGGTTGGATTCCGCCCCAACTGCCGTCGGCTTCTTGCCGCTCGAGGACCCAATCGATCATCTTGCGGCACGCGCGCTCGCGTCCGGGTTTGATCGGGGAACGCCCGTAGAGTTTGAGCGCCTTGTCCACCCACCACAGCCAGCCGGAACCCGGCACGTCGCGCATGCGCGCATGCGTGCCGGGATTGACGAGTTCGTCCACGCCGACGCCCAGTTCGCGCACGGGCCGTCGCGCGATCACCACGCACAGCGGCCCCACCGTGCCGCGCGCCCAGCAGGCGAAGTCGTACAGATTGAACGGCATCCACGGCGGAAACGCGACGATCTCCGGCGGCATCGTCGGAATCCCGTCCCAAGGGTACTCGCCGAACAGCGCCATCCAGATCTTCGTGAAGACGCGCGCGTCCGCAAGTCCCCCCAGCACGCGAACGATCTTCAGCGCGCGCTGCATCTCCGGACGCGAGGCGTCGACGCCGAGCACCTTCAATGCGACGTAGGATTCTATGGTGGTACTCAAGTCGGCGGGGCCGTCGTAATAGAGCGCCCAGGATCCGTCCTCGCGCTGGTTGCGCAGGATGTGCCGCACCGCGCCTTCACGGATCGAGTCGTGCGGAATGCCGAGAAAGCGCAGCAGCAAAACGTGCTCCGCGGTCATCGTCACGTTCGTTTCCAGCTCGTCGGTCCACCATCCGTCGGGATGCTGGCGTTCCAGCAACCACCGGACGGCGAGATCCAAGTGCCGCGCGTCGCTAATTTAATACGCCTCCGTTTTGAGCTTGCTCCGCATCTTCGTGCAGCGCTCGTGCCGCGGCGATGCCGCTGCGGACGGCGGATTCCATCGTATCCGGCCATCCCGTCTGCGTCCACGCGCCGGCAATCGCGACGTTTCGCAACGCCGTGCGGGATGAAGGCCGCCGCGCACCCGGCGCGATGAGATAGGTTCCTTCCGGATTTCGCGTCACGGCTCCCCGCACGAGCCGGGCGTCCCTCAGGTGCGGCAGCGCGGTGCACAATTCTTGCCAAGCGGCCTGCACCATGCCGGCTTCGGGTTTGGAAACATGCTCGTCTGCCGCGCTGATACTGCAACACAAATAGCCGGCATCCTTTTTGAAGACCCACTGCACCGGCGAATCCAAGATCGCCGCGAACTCGAAATCCACCTCGCCGCCCTCATACCAGATGTGGACGTCCATGATCGCAAACGGCTCGTACGCCTCCAAATCCGTCACGTGGAAACGCGCGGGGTCGCCCAGCAATTTCAAAAGCGAACGCGGCGGCACCGCGAGCACCGCGCGATCGAACCGCATCTCCCGTTCCGCCGTACGCAGGGTGATGCCGCTTTCGTCCGCGTTCATACCGAACACGGCGCGCGCGCGATAAACCGCGTCCAAGCGCGCCGCGGCGGCGTCCATGATGCTCGCAAGCGGAACTTTCGAATAGCCGAAACGCGCGGCGTTGCGGTCGTGCAAAAACGCCGTGGAAACTACGAACGCCGCTTCGGCGGCGTTCATGCGTTCCAGCGGCGCGTTCAGCGCCGGAACCATGAACGGCTCCCAAAAGGCACGAATCGTGGGGGCGCTCTGCCTCTGCGTGCGCAGCCATTGCGCGAAGCTCGCGTCCGCGCGAGCGCTTCGACCGTTCAAGCGCAAGGAAAGCAGCGCGCGTGCGATTTCCCATTTGCCGCGCAGCGGCACGTGCTTGTAGCCCGCGAACGAGGTGAGCAGATGAAACGGCGCCGGCAAATTCGCCGCGCGTAAGCGCGAGCGCACGCCCTTGCGGTACACGACGACGTCGAAGCGATCTTGCAAGTACAGCGCGTGCTGCATCCCCGCACGCCGCACGAACCGGACGAACTCGGTGCAGCACGCTAGGTAGACGTGCTGTCCGTTGTCGACGACGTGACCGTCGACCTCGAATGAGGTCGCCCGCCCGCCCAAAACCCGGCTGCGCTCGAACAGTTCCACGTGCGCGCCGGCTTCCTTCAGTTCGAGCGCCGCGGACAACCCCGCGAGCCCCCCGCCGACGACCGCTACACGGGACGCAGCCAAGCTCCCAGCACCACCTGCAGCTTCTCGCGCTTGGAAAGCGCCGCGCGTTCGCGAAGCGGCAACTGCGGGTCCTTTTCAATCTTGCGCAGTAGACGCTCGTAGATGCCGGCCATCGTCTGCACGCATGCGGCGGGACGGCGAGGAATGTAGCGCGTCACTTCATAGCCCGATTTGAACAGCGCTCGCGCCCGCTGCGCTTCGAACGCCACGAGCGCGTTCCATCCGCTCGGCGCGCAGCGGCGAAGCATCGCATCGTTCGCGATCCCAAAGCGCCGCAAATCTTCCTGCGGCAGGTACACGCGCCCCATCTGGGCATCCTCGCGCACGTCGCGCAAGATGTTCGTCAGTTGAAGCGCAAGTCCCAGATCGTCGGCGCGCGCAAGCGCGGCGCGGTCGGTAAAACCGAATATGCGAACGCACATGCGGCCGACGACGGAAGCGACGAGCCGGCAGTACTCCCGCAGCTCCTCCCACGTTTCGTAGCGCGTGTGCGTGCAATCGCGCTCCACGCCGTCGATGAGTTCCTGCAGTTCGCTTTCCGGAATCCGATAACGCGCTATCGCCTTTGCAAGCACTTGCATGACGGGATCGTCGAACTCGCCCTGCACGCAGCGGTGCACGCGCAGCCGCTGCGCGGCCAGGCGCTGCGGAATGAGGTCCGCACGCGGTGCGCCGTCGACTTCGTCGTCTACCTGCCGCGCAAAGTCGTACAGCGCGTAGATAGCCATACGCTGGTCGTGCGGCAGCGAGATGAACCCCCAGTAAAAGTTCTTCGCCTCGCGCCGCGCCATCTGGCGGCAAAACCGTTCCGCCTCCTGCTCCACTCCTTGGGGGCGCCGAAAATACCGCACCGCGTCAAGCGGTTTCAGCATTACGCACCTGCGCGCGGCGGTAAGCCGCTTCGAAAACGGCTCGCACCAAGATCGCCATCTTGGCGCGTTTCGATACCGAAGGGCGAGTCACTTCCGTTGCATACCCCAAACGTTCGATCTCATCGCAGATCGCGATGCCGCCGAGCCGGTACAGCGCAAGCTGAGCGCGCAGGGCGAAAGGTGCGATGCTCTCGAGTTCTTTGCCGGAAGCAAGCAGCGCGCGCGCTCGCGCGACCAAGGCGCGCACCGCTGCGCGCGTTCCATGATGTTCCAGATCATCTTCGAGCAAGTAGCTGCGCCCGATCTTCGCATCGCGGCTGACGTCTTGGGCGTGATTGGCCAGCTGAAGCCCGACGCAGACGTCGTCGGAGAGCCTCTCCGCAGCCGCGCCGCTGATACCGAAGAAGCGTAAAACCACGCGGCCCACGGGAGCGGCCGACAGCATGCAGTACGCCTGCAGCTCCGGCCACGTGCGATAGGTTTGCACGCGCTGATCCTGTTCGTTCGCGGCAATCAGATCGAGGAACGGCTGCTTGTCGAGGCGGTAATGCGCAACGGTTTCCCGAAGTGCGATGAGGACCGGGTGAACCGGCGGGCGGCCGGAAAAAAACGCTTCCGTTTCGTCGCGCCAGCGCGCCAGACGCGCGAGCGCTTTCTGCGGCGATCCGCTTTCGTCACCCAAATCGTCAGTCGTGCGGCAAAACGCGTAGAACCGCATAAGGTCTTTGCGCGCGCGGCCGGCCACCAGCTGCGACGCAACGGCGAAGTTCTCGTAATGTCGGCACGCCAGCATGCGGCAATACGCATCCGCGCTCTCACGTTCGTTCACGACTTATGCGCTTCGTCCCGCGCAGCTGCGCGAGCGTTCGCGTGCCGAGCGCGAACATGGCGATCCGCAACACGTCCACCAATTCTCGCGCCAGGTCCGACGCGGCATCGTATCCCTGTGCCGCAGCCCGTAAAAAGGAGCCGGCGATGCCGGCGAAATCGGCACCGAGCGCGAGTGCTTTGACCACGTCGATGCCGCCTGCGATGCCGCCGCTTGCGATGAGCAGGCCGCGGGTTCGAATCTCAACCGCATCGCGCAGGCATTCCGCCGTGGGGATGCCCCATCCCGCAAAGGCCGCGGCCACGCGCGCCGCGCGCGGATCGCCGATGCGATGGCGCTCCACCTCGCTCCATGAGGTTCCGCCGGCGCCAGCAAGATCGACCGCGGCAACGCCCGCCTCGAAGAGTGCCTTCACCTCCTGCGCCGCGATGCCCCAGCCCACTTCCTTCACCACGACGGGATACTCGAGCTCCTTGCACACCAGAGCAATTTTTTCCAGGAGCCCCGCGAACGCGGTATCGCCTTCGGGCTGCACCGCCTCTTGCAAGGCGTTCAGATGCAGCACCAGCGCGTCGGCGCGCAGCAGCCGCACCAACTTCCGGCATGCGTCGACGCCGTATCCTTTGTTGAGCTGGACCGCACCGAGATTCGCAAGCAGCGGTACGTCCGGCGCCGCGTCGCGCACGTCGAACGTTTCCAGCAGGCTCGCATCTTCGAGCAGCGCGCGCGCCGACCCCAGACCCATCGCCAATCCATGCGTCTGGGCCACTTGCGCGAGAACCTGATTGATCGCCCGAGCTTGCGGCGTACCGCCGGTCATGCACGAGATAAGCAACGGCGCTTGCAGCGGGCGGCCGAAGAGTTCGCACGCCGTGTCGACTTCGCGCAAATCGATCTCCGGCAGCGCGCAGTGCAGCAGGCGGTACGCCTCGAACCCGCCGGTCACGCCTTTGGCGGCTACATCGCGTTCGAGGTTTATGCGAACGTGATCGGCCTTGCGCGACGGCGTTCCGCTCTCCGGCATGTGCGCTGCTTCGCTACGTTCGACGAATCCGGCCTGCGAGCAGGGTGCGCGGCCCATCGAGCGCATTAGTGTGCCGTGCGCAAGCTCATCGTGACAGCCGACGACTTCGGCTTGGCGATTCCCGTGAACGAGGCCGTCGAACGCGGGCACCGTGAGGGGATCCTCACCACCGCCAGCCTGATGGTGGCCGCGCCCGCAACCGACGACGCCGTCGAGCGCGCGCGCCGTCTTCCGGCGCTGCGCGTCGGCCTGCATTTGGTGCTGGTAAACGGCCGCGCCGTGCTTGCGCCCGCGCAGATTCCGCACTTAGTCGACGCGAGCGGGCACTTCGAAACGGACCTTTTCCGGGCGGGGCTGCGCTATTTTTTCACGCCGGGAATTCGCCGCGAACTCGAAGCGGAGATTCGCGCGCAGTTTCAGGCTTTTGCAGCGACGGGATTGCCGCTCGATCACGTGAACGCCCAGAACCACCTGCACGTGCACCCCACGGTGCTCTCGTTGATTCTCAAAGTCGGACGGGATTACGGGCTGCGAGCGATCCGCATCCCGCGCGAGCCCTTTTGGCCTTCATGGCGCGCGATGCGAACCAATGCCGGCGGCCGTTTCTTGAATTCGGTCCTGCTGTTTCCATGGCTTTTCCTGATGCGCACGCGTCTTCGTCTTGCGGGCATGGCCACGAACGACTTCGTCTTCGGCATGAACGACAGCGGGCACATGACGCCGGAACGCGTGTGCAGGTTCCTTCGCAATCTACCCTCCGGCATTTCGGAATTGTACGTGCACCCTGCGACGCAGAGATGGCCGCAGGCCTTTCCGCTCGAGTACGACTTCACCGGTGAATTCGAAACGCTGGTCGACGCGCGCGTGGCAGAGCAGCTGCGGCTTTCCGAAACCGAACGGACGACGTTCAGCGAGATTGCGGCGGCAAGTGCGGCGTAGCATCGCAAAATTCGTAACCCTCGGTTTGGGTGCGGCAACGCTTGCGGGCATAGGGTACACGGCGCTGGCGATCGCACGCGTGCGCGCCTTCCGCGAGGCCGCCGCGCGATACCGGCCGCGCTGCGCCGCCGGGGTGACGATCCTCAAACCGCTGCACGGCGACGAACCGCATCTGTTCGAAAATCTTTGCTCGTTCTGCGAGCAAGACTACCCCGAGTTCCAAGTCCTCTTCGCAGCGGCCGATCCCCGCGATCCGGCGCTCGAGGTTGCGCGCGAGGTCGCCCGGCGTTTTCCGCGGCTCGACATTACGATCGTCGACACTCACGGTGCGCGCGCGGCAAACCCGAAAATCGCGAACGTGCTCGCTATGATGCCGTATGCGCGCCACGGCCTCATCGTGGTTGCCGACAGCGACATTCGCGTCGGGCCGGCGTATCTTCACGCGGTCGCGAGCTGTTTCGACGATTCGCGGACGGGTGCCGCAACCTGCGTGTACGGCGGCGTGCCCAACCCAACCCTGACGGCGCAGCTCGGAGCGATGCACGTGAACGATCATTTCGCGCCGTCGGTGCTCGTGGCGAACGCGCTCGAAGATCTCACGTATTGCTTCGGAGCAACGATGGCGGTTCGGCGCGAGGTGCTCGAGCAGATCGGCGGTTTCGAAGCGCTCGCGGACCGGCTGGCCGACGATTACGTGCTGGGCAACCGCGTCAGCGCCGCGGGATATCGCGTAGCGCTGGTACCGTACGCGGTGGCGACCCGCGTCGCCGACGAGTCGCTGCGGGCGCTGTGGCGGCACGAGCGCCGCTGGGCACGTACGATAGCCGGACAGCGGCGCATCGGCTATGCGGGTTCCGTTCTGACGTACGCGCTGCCGCTCGCCACGGTGTTTTACGCGGCGGCGAGGACGCGTTCGGCGGCCGCGCTTTGCCTAATCGCAGCGGCGGCACGGGCACGGTTGCACTATGAAGCCCGTAGGACGTTTGCGCCCGGGACGCGTCCGGCACCGTGGCTCATTCCGTTACGCGACGCGCTCAGCGTCGCGGTGTGGGCTTCGGCGTTTTTCGCCCGGCGCGTGCACTGGCAAGACGCTGCCTACGCGGTCGAGCCCGACGGAAGGATGATAGGGTCGAAAGAAATGTAACGATTGCGTTTACCATTAGGGCGAAAGACCTAATAAACGCGCAACTTGTGCGGCGGATTGTCGATATGAAGGGTGAAGAACGAACGCAAAGGACGCGACATGAACGAACGCACGCTGGTTGCCCTCGACACGGACGATTCGTACTTCAACGATTGGATGCTCGACCTGTACAGTCTGGAGCGCTGCGCGTCCGATCGTTGGAACGACAAGATTTGGAGCGGCGTCCAGCCCACGTACGTCAGCGTCTTGATTCGCGAAAACTAAGACGCACAAGGTAGGCACCCTTGCCTAAAGCAAAACGGCCCGCTTGGGGGAAGCGGGCCGTTTTCTTTTTTGGTCGTGTTACTTGGGAGACGTCATCTCTTTAGGCACGACGTATCGGTCGAACTCATCGGCGGTGACGTGGCCGAGCTGCGTTGCCGCTTCCTTCAGCGTGAGGTTGTTGTGGTGCGCGTGCTTGGCAATCTCCGCGGCCTTGTCGTACCCGATTTTCGGCGAGAGCGCCGTGACGGTCATGAGCGACTCGTTCAAGTACTTCGCAATCACCGGTTCGTTTGGCTGCAGACCCTCGACGGCATGTTCGCGGAACATCGTGCACGTGTCGCGCAGCAAGTGACACGAGTGCAGGAAGTTGTAAATCATCACCGGATTGAAGACGTTGAGCTCGAAATTTCCCTGCGAGGCGCCGAACGCGATCGCGGCGTCGTTTCCGTAGACCTGAGCGACGACCATGGTCATCGCTTCGGACTGCGTGGGATTCACTTTCCCCGGCATAATGGACGAGCCGGGCTCGTTCTCAGGGAGAATCAGCTCACCGATGCCGGCCCGGGGTCCCGATGCGAGCCAGCGGATGTCGTTTGCAATTTTCATCAATGCCGCGGCAAGCGTCTTGAGCGCGCCGGATGCGAAGACGAAATCGTCGTGGGACGCGAGCGCGGTGAATTTGTTGGGATGCGAACGGAACGGCAGACCGGTGAGCTCCGCAATTTTCTTGGCGGTGCGCTCGCCGAATTCGCGGTGCGCGTTCAGGCCCGTTCCTACCGCGGTGCCGCCGATCGCGAGATCGTACAGCGGTTCCAGCGACGCTTCGATCGCGCTCGTCGCCCGGTCCAACTGCGTCACGTAGCCGGAAAACTCTTGGCCGAGCGTGAGCGGCGTTGCGTCCTGCAAGTGCGTGCGGCCGACTTTGACGATGCTCTGCCACGTGCGCGCCTTTTCATCCAGCGCGTCGCGAAGCTTCCGGACCGCCGGCAGCATCTCGACGACAGCCCCCGCGGCGGCCATGTGCATCGCCGTCGGGAAGGTGTCGTTGGACGACTGCGACATGTTGACGTGATCGTTGGGATGGATCGGCTTTTTGCTGCCCATCTCGCCGCCGGCGAGCTCGATCGCGCGGTTCGAAATGACCTCGTTCACGTTCATGTTGGTCTGCGTGCCGGACCCCGTCTGCCACACACGCAGCGGGAAATGATCGTAAAGCTTCCCGGAGATGACTTCGTCGGCGGCGCGGACGATCAGGTCGGTCTTTTCCTTGTCCAGTTTGCCGAGATCGTGGTTGACCAAGGCGCAGGCCTTTTTCAGCACGCCCATGGCTTCGATCACTTGACGCGGCATGACGTCGCGAGGCCATTCGCCCTCGCCGATGTCGAAGTGGATGAGCGAGCGCGCGGACTGCGCGCCGTAATACTTGTCGCCCGGCACCCCGATTTGTCCCATCGAGTCGGACTCGGTACGCGTTTTGGCTCCGTTGGCGGTAATCATGGCCGCATTATCTTCGCGCGGTCCGTGCCGCCGCGCCTGGATAAAGGTCGGAGCGAGGCCTAAAAGCGGCCGCCGCGGCGTTTAACCGGGCGGCGGCGTTGCCGCCCGGGCCGCTTGCTTCGCGCCGCTCGTCATGCCCACTTCGCGGGTCTCCAGCACCTCGAAGATCGTGAGCGGAAAGCGCGGATCGTACCCACGTTTGCTGCAGCGCCCGCAGCTCATCGCCGCCGAGGGCAAACGCCGGCGCAAAATCTCCAGCGTACACCGTTCGCAGCGCAGAATATAGCGCTTCGCGCTTTCGTTGTACGGACGCGCGTTGCCGAGATCGTGGTAAATCGAGGTCATCCCGCACTCGCGCATCTTGCGCCGGAATTCCGCGCCGTGGCTGGTGTCGCCGGTACGATCGTACAGCCACGCGTGGATCATTTCGTGCAGCAGCGTTTCGCGCAGCGCCTCCGGATGCGCATGAAAATGCTTCGGCGAAAGTTCGACCAGCAGAGGGCGCTCGCTATAGGTGATGCGTCCCGCCGAATTCGAGAAACGAGCGTTGTACCGAATGCGGCACACGGGCACTTCCCCGTTGAAATAGTAGTTGTTCAGTTCGGCGAAGAGCAGCTGTAAATCGGTTTCCGACGGCAGCACGAAGAGTTTGTTCGCCGCGCGTCCAAACGACTCTTGTGCCCGCGAAAACCCAGCGCGGTTTACCGCCCCGCGTTTACCTTCCCGTCTTGCTCGGCGTTGCCGCCGCGTTTTTGGCCGCAATGGTCTACTTGCTGCGCGACGCGTTCTCCACCGGCGGTTCCGTGTTCGGCAGCGGCGCGGGACGCGTCCACGTTTCGGTGACGGCCGCCCCTCCTGCGGTAAACGTCGAAGGCGGCGGACCGCCTGCCTCGGTGCGCGCGCAACTGTCCGACCTGCGCGCGCGGATCGCGCGAAATCCCAAAGACGACGTGGCGCTCACGCAACTCGCCGACATGTATTTGGCCGTCGGCAAGTATACCGAGGCGATCCCGTACTACAAACGCGCCTTGGCCGTGAATCCGAGCAACGTCGCGGCGAAAGAAGGGTTGAGCGAAGCGCAAAACCAGAGCAGGCAGCAGTAATGCGATTGTACCTTTCCTGCGACATGGAAGGCACTGCCGGCGTTTGCAGCTGGATGCAGTGCGATCCCTCCAACCGCCACGAGTATCCGATCTATCGGCGATACATGTCGCAGGAGGTGCGGGCGGCGATCGAAGGCGCTCGAAGCGCGGGCGTGACGGACGTCGTCGTGAACGACTCGCACTGGGACATGCGCAATCTCTTGTGGGACGAACTGCCGCCCGACGTGCGCGTCATCTCGGGAGGACGCAAGCCGTTTTCGATGACGCAAGGGCTGACCGGCGGCTTCGACGGCGCGTTTTTTACCGGTTATCACGCGAGGGTGGGAGACGCGAACGGCGTGCTGGCGCATACGTACACGGCGGATAGTTTGTATAACGTGCGAATCAACGGCGTCGCCTGCAGCGAGGCGCTGCTGAACGCCGCCATGGCCGGACAGTACGGGATCCCGCTCTTGCTCGTCAGCGGGGATCGCGTCGTCGTCGAACACGTGAAAGAACACCTGCCGTGGGTCGTGGGAGTCGTCGTGAAGGAAGGCATCGGGCATTACGCGGCGGACTCGGTCACGCCCAAAGCGGCGCGCGACGCGCTGCGCGAAGGCGCCGTTCGCGCGATTCGCGATGCGAACAACGCGAAACCCTTCGCGTTTCCGGCGCCGATCGCGATGGAGATCGACACCACCCGGGTGGAACAAGCGGATTTCATCGAACTGATCCCCGGCTTCCGGCGAATCGACGGACGCACGCTGCGGTTCGTGCACGAGGATTACCGGCAGGTGTTCCGGGCATTCGTCTGCGCCTTTCGTCTTGCCGGAGCCGCATCGGTGGTTGCTTGAAGATTTACATCTCCTGCGACATGGAAGGCGTCGCCGGCGTGTGCAGTTGGGAGCAAGTCGACGCACGCGCGTACACGCCGGACTACTTCATCTACCGAACGTACATGACCGGCGAGGTGTGCGCGGCGATTGCCGGCGCGCGCGAGAGCGGAGCGGGTTCCATGCTGGTCAACGATTCACACGGGCCGATGCGCAACTTGCTGCTCGACGAGTTGCCGGACGACGTTCGCGTCGTCTTCGGAAACCGCAAACCGTTTTCGATGGTGCAAGCAGTGGACGGCGGGTACGCCGGCGCCTTCTTCACCGGGTATCACGGCGCGATTGGTGATGCAAACGCGACGCTGTGCCATACGTACACGCCCTCGGTGATTTACGACGTGCGCGTCAACGGCGTGCGCTGCAGCGAAGCCACGCTCAACGCGGCGCTCGCAGGGCATTTCGGCGTACCGCTTTTACTCGTTACGGGCGATCGCACGACCGTCGAAAGCGTCAAAGCGCAAATGCCGTGGGTAACCGGCGTCGTGGTGAAGGAAAGCATCGGACACTACGCCGTCGACTCGATCTCGCCGCAGGCCGCGCAAGACGCGATCCGCGCCGGCGCTGCGGAGGCGGTGCGCAAGGCGGCAGCTGCCAAACCGTTCGCCTTCGAGTCACCCGTCACGATGGAGATCGATCTCGCCCGCGTCGAACAAGCCGATTACGTCGAGCTTATTCCGGGCTTCGAACGCAGCGGCGCGCGCCAAGTGCGTTTCACGCATGAGGACTTCCCCACCGTGTTCCGCGCCTTCGTCGCGGCCTTTCGTTTGGGCGGCGTAGCGGAACAGCCGGCATAACGAAAAGCGGGATCGGATATCCGGTCCCGCCGTTGTTTTCGCGCGCGGTCGTGCGTTAGGGACCGCTTTGCGCGCACCCGCTGATTGCGTTGTCCCAAAGCGGCTGCGTCGGGTAATTTCCGGCCGCCGGGTTGTTTTGCAGGTTCTGCCAGGCGCATTTATCGCCGATTTCCGCGCCGTTTGAATCGACCCAGCCGCTGGAAGGCTGCGGATCGGTCTGCGTTTCCGCTTCCTCGTGGCCGCCGACGATGCTCACGCCGTCGTTCGTGCCCGGCGAGTTCACCGAACCTTGCCCGCACGACATTCCGGCATCGGGGATGTACGGAAGATCGGTATACGAGATGCTGCCGGTGTAGCTGTGGTACGCGCACCACTGCGTTCCGAAACCGGCGGTCGAATATCCCGACGGCGTCACCACGATGTAGTTCACGTTTCCGCTTGCGTCGTTCAAGTAATTCGCGACCGCCTGCGCTTCGGCCTGAACGTCCGAGTCGCCGTACGGATTCGGCGGCAGCGAACTGTCGTAGACGACGTTGCCGAGCTGGGGATTCGTGTTCGTGACGTAGCCGTTCGAACCGTAGTACTGCGTATCCGTGTTGATCCAGCCTCCGCCGCCGATCGCGTTGAAGAAGCCGTTCAGGTAATCGTAAACGTCGGACGGATCGGCGTTCCCGTCCGGTATGCCTTGCCATCCCCAGTACACGACGTCGATCGTCGGCCGCGTTTGCACCGGCCCGCCGTTGAAGTTCAGGTTATCGCCTCCGGCCATCGGACGCTTGGCGTTGGGGCCCCACCTGAACTCGGGATGCTCTTTCAAAAACGCGCGCGAGAAGAAATACTCGCGGATGTTGTTCGTCCGTACGCTCACGTGCGCGCGCATCGCGGGCGTAATATGCACGCGAATCGCGTGCACGTTTGACGAGCGGCCGCCCGCTCCGGGCGCTTGCGGCTGCGAGGAATTGACGGTCGGAACGCTTGCGCCTCCCCCGCCGCAAGCCGAAAGGAACGTCGCGGCTGCCGCCGCCGCCAGCGCGAGTCTCAACTGCTTCAACTTCACACCTCCACGTTACGAAAGGAATGCAGCGGAAGGTATTTTTACCGCCGCGGCGCGGCGCTAAAAGAGTGCGAAAAGCAGCTAAACCGCGGTCAACTTTCCGGAGGGCGCGGGGCGCCTATCCCGCAACGTGCGCGGGACGTCCGAGAGCTACGGCGATTTCGGTCAGTTCTTCCTCGCCGATGGACAGGCGCCGCATCGCCTGCTCGTAGATCTCGATCGTTTCGGCGCTTTTGCTGCTCGCGGCACGCTCTTCGCGCAGGCGCTTGACTTCTTCCGTGACGCGGTGCGCCAGCTGCGTCGTCACTTCCACCCCGTGCTGTGCGAGCTGCGCCGCGTGCTTGCGAAGCGTGTCTTCCACGAGCGCCACGCCGGAGTGTTTGCCGAAGACCCACGAGGTTTGTCCGCCGACGAGCTGCGCCGGTACGGCTTCGTACATGCGGTGATCGATCAGCATCGCGTGCGTGTGGATTCCCGATTCGTGCGCGAACACTTTCGCGCCCACGATGGGTTCGTGCTGCTGCATCGGCACGCCGCTCGTGCGCTCCATGAAACGCGCGAGTTCGCGAAGCTTCGCGTATTTGAATCCCGGAATTTCGACGCCGTAGAGCACGTTGAGCGCGGTGACGAATTCGTGCAACTTGACGTTTCCGGCGCGCTCTCCGTAACCGTTGGCGGTGACCGACACGACCTTGAATCCGCAAGCGAGCGCGGTAATCGCGTTGATGGTGCCCAGACCGTAATCGTTGTGGAGATGGCACACCATCGGCAGGCCTTTCGGCATCGCCGCGACGATGCGCGAACAGTGCCACCGCGTCGCCTCCGGCGTCAAGCAGCCGACGGTGTCCGGCCACGCCGGGCGCGTTCCGCCGGCGGCCAGGCCGGCTTTGAAGTATTCGATGAAGTAGTCGACGTCTCCGCGGCTTCCGTCCTCGGCGCCGAACTCGATGCGTGAAACGCCTTTACTGCGCGCGTAGCGTATCGCATCGCACTGCAGCTTGATGTTTGCGCCGCGATAGAATTCGAGCGGCAAATCCAGCCATTCGCTCTCGCTGCGCCCCTCCAGTTTGAGCAAGGTCTTGCCGATCTTGTACTTCAGGTGCAAATCGCTGCCGCTCGTGAAGATGAAAAACGTCACCTCCGACGGCGCGACGTCGATCTCTTCGAGCGCCTGCAACGTGACGTCGATGTCTTTCGGATTGCACCGGCACATGACGACGATTTCCACCTCGCCGATTTCGCCGCGGCGCTTCGCCTCCATGACGAGCTGCAGCGTTTTGCAGTCGCCCGCACTAGCGGCGGGAAAGCCGACGCTCATGATGTGCACGCCGATGTCCGCCAGACGCTTGGCGATTTCGAATTTCTGCTCGGGCGTAAAGCAAATGCCCGGCATCTGCTCGCCGTCGCGCAGCGTTTCATCGTAGATGCGGATCTGCGACGGATCCGGGAAATTGAGATGGTTGGTAAACTCGCGCGGATTGCGTATGAGGCGGTCGACCGGTTCGCGGAACTCCATGCGCTTACTTTAACACGACCTCGTCGCGCGGGGACAGCCCTGCGTCGATGGCGGCGCTGGATTGGGCGCGCCGCGTGTAGACGCGTAGTTCCGAAATATCGCGGGGAAAGAGCAATTCGAGCGTCCAGTCGAACGCGACCCGCAGCTTGCGATCCAAGCCCGGCAAGCGCGAAAGATAATACGAGCGCCAGAGAAACCAAGCCCAAAATCCGGTGAGCACGCGATTGCCGGGAAGCTGCGCGACGGCCTTGCGGGCGCCGAGCGAGGCCATCATGCCCAGCGACGCATAGCGGAATGCTTTCGTCGGCTCTCCGCGCAGCGTCGCGACAAGATTGTCCGCGAGAACCGGACCTTCGCGGATCGCGTGCTGCGCGGTGGGCGGGTAGAAGCCGCCTTCCCCATCCGGTATTGCCGCGCAGTCGCCGAGCGCCCAGACCGAATTCCATCCTTCCACGCGCATGTCCGGGCGCACCGCGATCGTTCCATGTTTGCGATGGGGCAGATTTCCGCGTACCGCAAGCGCGCGCGGACGCACGCCGGCACTCCAAACGATCGTTCGCGTCTCGATGCGCGCGCCGCTGGAAAGCTCGAGACCGTCGTCGTCGGCGCATTTCACGCCGTCACCCGTAATGATTTGCACGCCGCGGCGATGCAGATCGCGCTGCGAATAACGGCCCATGCGCTCGGGCAGACCCGGAAGCAGCGTTTGGCCCGCTTCAATCAGGAAGATGCGCACGTCGTCTTTCTTTACGCGCGGATAGAACCGTTCGACGCTGCGGAACAACTCCACCATCTCGCCGGCGGCCTCGACGCCGGTGAACCCTCCCCCGACGACCACCAGCGTCAGCAATCGCTGCCGTTCCGCATCGTCGTCCGTTGCGTCGGCCAGTTCGAGCAGCCAAATGAAGCGGTTGCGCAGGATGCCTGCGTCTTCGAGGGTTTTCAGCGCGAACACGCGCTCCGCGACGCCCGGCAGATCGAACGTCGACGTTGCCGCGCCGATGGACACTACGACGTGATCGTAGCCGATGGTCTCGCCGTCGCCCGTGAGCGTGTGCGTATACGAAACCTGCATCGCCTCGAGATCCAGCACCGTGACGTCGCCGAGAATGAAACGCGTGCGCCGCAGCTGCGAACGAATGGGCGTGACGATGTGGCGCACGTCGAGCGCGCCCGAGCTCACTTCGGGCAGCATCGGCGTAAAGAGCGAAAAATTCTCGCGGCTGATGAGTACGAGCTCCGCTTCATCCGCTCGCAAACGGCGTTCGAGCCGATGAGCCGCCGATATCCCCGCGAACCCGCCGCCCAAGATGACGATGCGCTTCACGCGGGCGCCGTTCGCTCAGCGCAGCAGGCATGCCTTGAGCGGCCGAAGCGGGAAGATTGCAGCGCAGTGAAAGATCCCAACACCGGCTGGGCCGAGCGCCCGGAGAACAAGCAGTACGACGTCGAACCGGCGCAAACGCCGCCGGAGCGTTCGAGAAGCAATGCCGCCAAAGGCTTGGGCGCGGCGGGAATCAGCATCGCGGTGCTGCTTGCGAAGTTCAAGGCGCTGCTGCTCGTACTGCTCAACTTGAAATGGGCGGTGCTCCTGCTCAAAGGACTCTCGTTCGGCGGATCGTTTTTCATTTCGCTCTTCTTCTACGCGCTTTTTTGGGGCTGGAAATTCGCGCTCGTGTTTCTGCTCATGCTCCTAGCGCACGAGTTCGGTCATTACGTGACCATTCGCAATTACGGGTTGCCGGCGCGCTTGCCGATGTTCGTTCCTTTTTTGGGCGCGTACACCGTGGGGGGCGTCCCGTCCAATCTCGAGCACGACGCGTACATCGCGCTGGCGGGCCCGCTCACCGGACTGGGCGTTTCCGCGGCATGCTTTGCATTCGGCTATCAAATGCACGATCCGTTTTGGTACATGGCGGCGTACGTCGGCGCGATGATCAATCTGTTCAACATGATTCCGGCAATGCCGTTCGACGGCGGCCGAATCGCGGGCGCGCTTTCGCCCACGCTCTGGATTGCGGGCTTCGCAGTATTTCTCGGCGCCTCGCTTGCGCTGCGCATTCCGATTTTCTTCATCGTGCTGTTCGGGTTCATGGCGCTGCCGAGCGTCATCCTCGCGTTGCGCGGATACGTGGACCCGCGGTATGCCGCCATGACCGCCGCCGCGAAGGTCCGCGTCGGCGCGTGGTATTTGGTTACGATCTTCGCGCTCTTCTATCTCATGTCGATTACGCACGTCGCCGTTCCGCATCGATGAGCGAGCGCCGGCCGCCGGATTTCGCCATGCTGCGCGCGGTTGAAATTCTCGCGAGCTTGCACGAGCGCGTGCGCAATGCGGAAAATTCCCCGCCGGAGCCGATCGACGAACCCATCCTGTTGGCAAGCCCCGCGCTCACACTGCAGATCGCCCGAACGAAGCGGACGGAGGTCGAGCGCGTGCTCGGCGCCGGGTTCAGCTATCCCGCGCGCGGATGGCACACGTACGCGATCGACGAGCGCGGCGAGCGATGTCTGTTGAGCGCATTTTACAAAAACGCGATTCTCGTTGCCGCCGAGATCTATTTCCCGCTCGGGCCCCGCGCTCCGAAGCTGCGCGCTTACGATGCCGGCGGGTTTGCGCTCGAACCTCCCGGCGTGCGCGTCGGCATGCGAGCCGCTGCGATCGCCTCACCGTTCGCGCCGGCGATCGGCGGTCCGGCAAAAGTGGTTTACGACGCAGCTTATGAAGCGCGCTTTCCGGGCGGCGTGGCTTACGCGATGGGTGCAAAGGGCATCGTGCAGCGGCTCACGCTTTACGCCGATCTGCGCGGTGACGTGGAATAGAACCTGATCTCCAACGTTCGCTGCGCGCTGCTGGCATGTGCTGCGCTTGCCGTCGTATATGCCGCCCTCTTCGCGCGGCCGCATCAGACTCCGGGGCCGCCGATGCGGGACTTCGAAGCATACTATGCCGCGGGTGCGGCTTGGAACGCCGGCGCAAACCCTTATTCGCAGCAGATTTGGCGCTACGAGCGATCGCTTTCCGGAGTAAACGCGCGGCGATACGAGGCGTTGCCGTACGTTGCGCCTCCCGCAACGCTGCCCGTTTTCGGGGCAATCGCGAAGCTGCGGTTCGCGACCGCGAACGATCTATGGCGCGCAATCCTCGTCGCCTGCATTGCCTTGCTGGCGACGGCTGCGCTGCGCTTGGCGCGCCGGCGTTTTCATCCCGTCGCGTGCGCGGCGGCCGCGATTGCAGCGATAGGGTTCGGTCCGATCACGAGCGCCCTCGCACTCGGACAGCTCGCACTGCCGGCGGCCGCATTCGCAACGCTCGCTGTGGCATGGTTCCCGGCCGTATTCGTCGCGTGGATACAGCCGAACGTGGCGCTTGCCGCCGCCGCTTACTGCGGTTCCCTCGGCGGCGCGCTGCGTCTGCTCGCAAGCGTGGTGCTACTCGCGGCCGCATGTGTGCTCGTCGCCGGCCCGCACGGCATCGCGCAGTACGCTTCGTTCCTTCGGCTGCATTCGGCCGCCGAAGCGTTTTCCGCGATTCAATTCACGCCGCCGGCAATTGCGTTCGGTTTCGGGCTCGCGCCCGCAACCGCGCGCGCGTTCGGCGCAGCCGTCGCCGTAGCCGCCATTTGCGTTTGGGCGCTGCTGATGCGCCGCGCGAACGATTTGCGCGAGCGGTTTTGCGTTACGTGCGCGCTGCTTCCGTTCGCCGTGTCCTTCGTTCACGAGCATGACCTCGCGATACTGTTCGCGCCGGCCGTCGTCTTCGCCGCGCGCGCCCGCGCGCGCGTTTGGCCGCTCGCGCTTTGCGGTTCGCTGCTTGTCGCAACGGACTGGTTGGGACTGGCGCAACGGCCGGACGGGGCGCTGCAAACGGCATTGCTCGTAAGCGCCTGCGGCATTGCGCTGATCGTCCTGCGCGCGGATTTCGATACGCGAATGCTCGCCGTACCCGCATTCGTCGCCGGCATGATTGCGACAGCCGCCGTTTTGGCAAGCACGCATCCCGTGCCGGTTTGGCCGGATGCGACGGCGGCATTGCCGGCCGGCATCGAAACGTGGCGACTTTCCGATGCGTGGCACGCCGAGCAGAGCGCGACCGGATTGTTCGCGCGCGAGCCGTTTTGGGCGGCGCTTCGCCTGCTCCCGCTTATCGGGTGCGCAATGCTTGCCGCCTGCGCCGCCCTAGAACACCGCGTGGACGCTAAATGTCAACGTTCATGAATTCGTCGAAAGCGGTGACGGCGCCGGGGTGAAAATCGCGCAAGTCCTTGTTGAAAAAGAAAATGTCCTCGCGCCCCGACATCACGACCGTGGGCACGTCCTTGTCGAGCTGAGCGAACAACACGGCGTCGTCCTTATTTCGGTCCGATTGGTCGTAGTGCCCGTAAAGATCGTGCATCGCTTTGTCGGCCGTCTTGTTGCACCACCGGATGTCGTTTTGCCCCTTCGGCGGAATCTGATCGCACGCATACAGGTACGAGAAATCGCCGATCGGATCTTCACCCCACGCGAAGTAGATGATGTCCCACTTCCCGTTGTAGATGATGCCGCCGTCCTGATAAAGCGCGAAGAGCAGCGTCGACGGGTAGTGCTTGACCAGCAGCTGCACGCCGATTTGCTGCCACCACGACCGCATCAGTTCGATCGCCTGATCCGCATCGGGAAGGCCTGTGGCCGTTGCGAACTCCAAGGTCAGAGGAAGCCCGTTTTTCTGCCGGATGCCGTTGGGCCCCGCTTTCCATCCGGCGGCATCGAGAATCTGCCGCGCTTTCGCGAGGTCGAACGGCACCGGCTTGATGGACGGATCGAAGTATGGCGCCGTCTTCGCGGCCGGCTGGTCCTCCAGCAAACCCACGCCGTGTCCCAGTTTCGCAATGAGCGCGGCTCGGTCGGTCGCATAGCGCAGCGCGCGGCGCACCGCGGGATCGCGCATCACGGGCCGCTGCACGTTGAAATCCAAGTGATTGAAGTAATACGCGGGCTGCCGGATCCAGGTGAAACCCGCCATGTCGCGCAAGCGGGCGAAATACAAGCCGGGGACCGGATACCAGAGATCGAGCTCGTGCGCCTGCAGCTGCGTCATGATCGTGTTGCGATCCGGAATGATTTCGAAATCGACCTCTTTGAGTTTCGGCGCGCCGCGCCAGTAGAGCGGATTCGCGACCATGACCACCCGCTGCGCGCGCTGCCACTGCTTGTATTTGAACGGCCCAATGCCGACGGGCAGCGCATTGTACGCGATGTGGTTGACGTCCGGATATCGCGCCAGCAGATGTTTGGGCAAAACGCACGGGTTCGCGCCGCCGCTCGAAAAGAACGTCACGATGAACGGCGAGTACGGGCTGCGCAGGTGAAAAACCACCGTGTACTTGTCCGGCTCGTCGACCCGCGTAATGCGGTCCCATCCCGTGCGCGTGGTGATGTTGTTCGCCGGATTCATGATCGCGTGGTACGTCCACACGACGTCGTCCGCCGTGAACGGCGCGCCGTCGGACCACTTCACGCCTTTGCGAAGGTGATAGGCGATCTGCAGCCCGTCCTTGCTCACGCCGCCGTTCTGCATCGTCGGAATCGCGGTCGCCAGTTCCGGAAACGGACGGTTGTTGCGATCCCATCTCACCAGCCACGCCATCGTCAGCGACGACATCAGCGCGAGCGTGGTTTGCTGGCTGAGCAGCGGATTGAGCGTCGTCACGTCCTCCGCGGTCGCATAGCGCAGCACGTGCGGATGCGTCCACGCGTTGACGCGGCCGGAGCCCTGCCCCGGACTGCCGGTTCTGCCGCACGCCGCCAGCCCCAGCACCAGCGCGAGAGCGCACAGTGCCGCCGAACGCCGCTGGTGCATCTTAAATGTCGACGTCCATGAAGTTGTCGAACGGCGAGAGCGCGCCCGGGTTGAAGTTCTTCAGGTCCTTGTTGTACACCCAGAGCGCGGCGGTGCCCATCATCACCACGGTCGGTACGTCTTGGTTCAGCTGCGTCATGACGACGGCATCGTCTTTGTTGCGATCGGCTTGATCGTAATGGGCGTAGAGATCGTGCATGGCCTTGTCCGCCGTCTTGTTGCACCAGAAGAGGCTGTTCTGTCCGGCCGGCGGGATCTGATCGCACGCGTAAATCACTGAGAGATCCCCAATGGGGTCGACGCCCCAGGCGAAGTACGCAACGTCGTACTTCCCGCGGTAGAGGATGCCGCCGTCTTGGTACTGCGCGAAGAGCAGCGTGTTCAGATAGTGGCTCACCGTGAGTTTCACGCCGATCTGCCGCCAGGTTTGACGCAGCTGCTCGATCACCTGATCGTTGACGACGGTGCCGGTTGCGGTGACGAAGTTGAGGTCCAATTTGACGCCGTTCTTGGCGCGAACGCCGTCCGGGCCGCGGCGCCAGCCCGCGGCGTCGAGGATCTGATTCGCCTTGGCGATATCGAACGGCACCTGCTTGATGTTCGGATCCCACCAAACCGAAACTTTGGGCGCGGGTTGCTCCTGCAGGAACGCGATGCCGTGATAGATCTTCGCGATGATGCTGGCACGATCCGACGCATACCGCAGAGCGCGACGCACGGCGGGATCGGCTAGTTTGGGACTGCGCAGGTTGAAGTCGAGATGGCGAAAGTAGAAGCTCGGCTGCGCCCAGTTCACGAACGCGCTCAAGTTTTTGGTTTGCGGATAAAGGTTCGGGGGCGTCTGATACGAGAGATCGAGCGAGCGTGCTTCCATTTCCGTCAGCATCGTGTTGACGTCCGGGATGATCTCGTAATCGATTTCCTTCAGTTTCGGCATGCCACGGAAGTAATACGGATTTGCAACCAGCACCACGCGCGCGCCTCGCGACCACTCCTTGACCATGAACGGCCCGATGCCGACGGGTTTGGAGTTGTACGGCGCGTGATTGATGTCGGGAAGGTTGCCGAGAATGTGCTTGGGAAGCACGCTGGGCTGCGCTCCTGCGGTGGAAAAGAACGTCTCGACGAACGGCGAGTACGGCTTGCTCAGATGCAGCACGACGGTGTACTTGTCGGGTTCGTCCATCTTCGTGATGCGATCGAACCCGGAGCGGCTCGTGACGTTGTTCGCGGGGTTGAGCACCGCACGGAAGCTGAAGATTACGTCGTCCGCATCGAACGGCGCGCCGTCCGACCACTTCACGCCCTTGCGAAGATGATAGGTAATCGTCAAGCCGTCCTTGCTGACGCCGCCGTTCTTTTGCGTCGGCACCTGCGTGATCAGTTCCGGAATGGGATTGTTCTGCTTGTCCCACCGGATCAGGTAGCCCATGCTCAGCGGCGCCAAGATGAGCGAAACCGAGGTATCGCTGGTGAGCGCCGGATTGAGCGTCTCGACGCCCTCCGCGCCCAGCGCCATGCGCAGCACGTGCGGTCTCGTCCAGGAGTTTTGCTCCGCGCTCGACGTGTTGATCTCCGGCGGAGCCGCGGACGTCACCGAACCCGCGGATCCCGTGGTCGTCGTCGTGGTGGTCGTGTACTGCTGCGGTCCGCCTTGTTTGGTGCACCCGGCTGCCACAAAAACGAGAACGGCCGCGGCCGCGAGTCGGCGTTTCATATCGAATACTCCCAAGGATTCCAAAACACGGAGATGACGGGCGAGGGCGAAAACCCTTTGAGGTCGCTGTTGTAGAGATACGGCTCTTTCCAGAAAAACAGCATGATCGTCGGCACGTCCTTGGCCATCTGCTGCTGCACGATCTCGTAATCGTGCTTTCGGCGGTCGCGGTCCAACGTCTGCAGCGCGTCGTTCATCGCGGCGGTCGCCGCGGGATTGTTCCAGAACAGCGCGTTTTGCCCGTGCGGCGCGAAGTTGTCGCCCGAGTAGATCGCGCTGTCGTCGGGGTCCGCTGCCGCGGTCCAGCTGAAAATGGCGACGTCGTAGTGTCCGCCCTGCAACGTGCCGTTGGTGCCGTTTTGGAACATCAGCGCCGTCGGCACGTTTTTCACGTTCGCTTCCGCGCCGACGTCGTGCCACTGCCGCTGCAGCAGCGTCTCGATCTGACGCGCGTAGTTCCCTTCCGCGGCGCAGGTCACATCGAACGAGAGCCGCCTGCCGTTCTTGACGCGTATGCCGTCCGGTCCGGGAATCCAGCCGTCGGCCTGCAAGAGTTGCTTGGCTTTGGCCGGATCGAACGGATGGTGTTCGATTGCATCGGTGTACGCCCACGAGAGCTCCGGCGACTGATCGGTTTCGGATGCTACGCCGGCGCCGTGCATCACTTTGCTGATGACTTCGTTTCGATTGGTCGCGTAAGCGAGGGCGAGCCGGACGTTCCGGTCGGCGAGCAGCGGGCGATGCAAGTTGAAATCGACGTGCGTGTAAAGAAAATCGTCGACGAGCACCATCTTCAAGCCCGAACCCGGCGCGGTCACCTGACGGTACCGCGGCAGGTTTAGTCCCGTCCCGCGCGCGAGCATGTCGATGTCGTGCGTCTGAAGCGCGGTCAGCGCGGTGTTCTCGTCCGGCATGATTTTGAAGACGACCTCGCGCAGTTTCGGCTTGCCCAGATAGAAATATGGATTGGCTTCCATGCGCACTTCGCTGCCGCGCTGCCACTGAATCACCTTGAACGGCCCGCTGCCTATCGGAAGCGAGTTGTAAGGCGCGCTGTTGAGCGAGCCTTTATCGTCGTTGTATTTCGCGAGCAGATGCGCGGGAAGAATCGCCGCGTTGCCGTTGACGCCCCAGAGTTGCTGCAAATACGGCGCGTACAGCTTCTTCATGTGCACGACGGCCACGCGCGGATCGCGGCAATCGACGTCTTTGATGTCCTTGTAGCCGTCCGTGGTGACGACGTTGTTGTGCGGGTTCATGACCGCTTGCCACGTGAACTTGAGATCGGTGCACGTCAGCGGCTGCCCGTCTTGCCACTTGATGTTCGGACGCAGTTTGTACTTGAGCGTCAAGCCGTCCTTGGAGACGTCGCCGTTCGCGACGGTGGGCACTTCCATGACGGCATCCGGAACCGGACGGGCGTGCTCGTCGAAACGCACCGCATACGAGTAGATGAACATGGAAAGATCGCCGGTGGGCGCCGACGCGTTGAGCATCGGATTGAGCGACGAAGGCGACTCGTTTTCGGAATAACGCAGCACGCCGGGCTGCGTCCAAGGATTTGCGGCGGTGCCGCCGGCCGCGCCGCCGCCCTGTTTACTGCATGAAATCAGAAACAGGACGGCACCGATCGCGGCCGCATACGTGCGCGAAACCATCCCCGGCGCTATTAGCAGCCGGAGCGGTAGACCCTGCGAGCGCTCTACTGCGAAGGGGTTATCGTGTTCTCGCCCAGCGCGTACACGTAGGTTTGTTCGGCTTGACGCAAGCCGTAGACGGCATTGAGCTCGTCCGTTTCCGCTTGAGTCAGGCCGACCTGCGCGTTCAGCAGCAGCGGCAAGGTGGTGACGCCGGCGCGATACTGCGCCTGCGTGGCGCGCAGAATCTCCTGCGCCTTCGCCAGCTCCGCTTGCGCCTGCGCCACGGCGCCTTCGGCGGTCACGAGCCCTACCAGCGCCTGCCGCACGTTCAACTGCACGCCGAGCCGCGTTTGATCGAGCTGTGACTGCGCGAGCGCGAGTTGCGCTTGCGCCTGCTCCGTCTGCGCGCGCGTGATGCCTTGGTCGAAGATCGGAATGCTCAGCGTCGCGCCGATGCTGCTGCTGGGCCGGAAATCGGTGCCGGTGACGGTCGTCGAATTGGTGCCGTACGTCGCGTTGGCGTTCAGCGAAGGCAGCAGCCCCGCCCGCTGCACTTGCACGTTGTAGCGTGCGGCAAGAACGGCGTTTTCCGCCGCGAGGTAATCGGGGCGCAGAAGCATCGCGCGCGCGAGCGCCTGATCGTACGAGAGTACCGGTACCTGCGGCGAAATCGAGGTTGCGGACGCGGATTCCGACGGCGCTACCGCCGCATCGGCGTCCAAGCCCAGCGTGTTGGCAAAGGCCGCGATTGCCGTGGCTTCCTGACCCTGAGCGCGAACGAGCGCGACGCGGGCCTGCGCCGTCGGCAATTGCGCGGTGGCGAGATCCACGCGCGAGGCCGCTCCTGCACGCAGTTGCGCGCGAACCAAATTTTCCTGCACTTCGTTCTGGTGCACGACTTGCGCCGCCAGCTGCGTTGCAGAGTGCGCCTGCAGTGCGGTGTAGTACGCCTGCGCGACGTTGAACGCCAGCGTTTCCACCTGCCGCTCGTAGGTTTGCGTGCCCGCAATCGCGTTTGCACGCGCTTGATGCAGCTGCGCTATCAGTTTCCCGCCGTCGTAGATCAACTGCTTGATGTCTGCGGTAAGGCCCTTACTGGTGTTGCTGCCGAAACTGCGGCCCGCGAACGTGCTCTGATTGTTGTGCGTCACGCTCGCGGTGGCGCTTACGTTGGGGAAAAGCGCCGAGCGCGCAAGGTTCACCGGAATCTGCGCGAGTTGCTGATTCGCGCGCGCGCCCGCGAGCACCGGCGATTTCGCGACCGCGATGTCGATGGCTTGCTGCAGCGTTACCTGCTGCGGAACGCCGGGCTGCGGACGCTGCTCGACGACGCTCGGCGGAAGCTGCGGCACCTCCTGAGCCCGCGCCGCCGTCGGCGCGGCCCCGCACAGCATGACGGCGGACAAGAACGCGGAACGAAGGCGCATCCGGTTATTGCCCACGCCGGCCACCCGCGACGGCAACGGGGCTGCCGTTCTGGAGCGCGTCGGGACGCGTGGTGATCACCATCGTTCCGGGAGAAATCTGCGGGCTGTGCACCTCGCTCAACGTGTCGGTCTGCAGCCCGACTTGCACGGGCACTTCATGCGCCTTGCGATCGCTGCCCACGATGAAGACGTTGGAGCCTTGATCCGTTTGCGCGACGGCTTGACGCGGGACGACGATCGCGTTGTCGTGACGCGCTTTCTGAATCGTCACGCTCACCAGCATGCCGCCGCGCAGCATCGCGGCCGGATTCGGCTGCTGAATGCGCGCCTGGTACGAAAGCGTCCCTTGCGTCGGCACGGCGTTCACCGTTGAAATCGTGCTGCGGAACGTTTTGCCGCCGATCTGCGCGGCGGTGAACGTAACCGGCGTTCCGGGATGCACGTACGCGAGGTCCGCATCCGGAACGTTGACGTTGACCCATACCGTGTTCACTTTCGAGACGCGCAGGACCGGATTGCCCGGCTGCGCCATGGCGCCCGGATCCATCAATCGCGCCGTCACCACGCCGTCGAAAGGCGCGTACAACGACGTTTGCGCGATTTCGGTTTGCAGCACGTTCGCCTGCGCTTGCGCCGCGCGCACCGCTTCCCGAGCCGCGGCTGCGTTCGCGCCTTGAATGCCCGTCGTGCCTTGGTTGGCGACCGCGGTGTTGTACTGTGCCTGCGCGGCGACATATTGCGCGCGAGCCTGCTCCAGCTGCGACTGCGACACGTAGCCTTGCTTATACAGCTGGGCGTCTTGGTCGTACGTCAGCTTCGCATTCGCGAGCGCGGCTTTCGCCGAGGCAACCGCTTGCGAGGTTTGCTGCTGCGTAATGGGCACGTTGAGCGCGGACGACTGCGCCTGCGAAGAAGCCTGCGCGATTTGCGCTTCGACCTGCGCCAGCTGCGCGCGCAACGTCGAGTCGTCGACCTTCGCGAGCAACTCCCCGGCGCCGACCTGGTCGCCTTGGTTCACGTAAATCGCCGCGATCGGGCCGGATTGCTGAAAAGAAAGCGTGGCCTCTTCGAGCGGCGCGACTTGTCCGTCCAGCGTCAAGTAGGTGGCAATGTCGCGGCGCTGCGCCGGCACGGCCTCCACGTCCAACGCGACGGGACCGCGCTGCTGCTGCTGCCGCGCGCCGCAGCCGCCGAGCGCGACGCTTGCCGCGAGCGCACCCGCAATTGCCAAGCGATGATAGTGCATACCGCTCCTTCTGTAGATCGAAATCAGGCTTCCCCGCCGGTACTACGGTCGAGGGCGAAGATTTGATTCACCCGGCGCCTCGCCAAACGCGTTACCTTATACTGCGTCAACCTGAGAAAACCCCAATCGGCTGCAGCGGCGCCGTCCGCCGACGCGGGGAGCACGGCGTTCGGCGTTGTATTGTCCTCGGGCATGCGTGCGAAGCTCGATATCGGCCGAACCTACAGCAGGCAGAGCCGCGTCGAAGAGTGGATGACGGCCGAGAAGGCCGGAAACAAGGGTGTGGACGTCCTCTCCACGCCGATGCTCGTCCAGCTGGTCGAAGATGCTGCGATGGCGTGCATCGCCCCTTTATTGGAAGAAGACCAGCTCACGCTGGGCACCCATATCGACCTCGAGCATCACCGCCCGGTACCGGTCGGCTTCATCGTACGCACCGAAGTCGAAGTCGTACTCGTGGACGGGCCGCGAATCAGCTTCGCGGTTCAAGTGTTCGACGAACAAGAAGCCGTCGCGGAAGGCACGCACGAGCGGTACGTTATGGAACGCGCAAAGTTTCTCGGAAAGCTTGAAGAGAAACTCGCTTGACGCTACGTTTATAGACGAACGGGGACGCCCGCCTGGGCTATGCTGCAGGGGGGGCAACCCGGTCCCCGAAGGATTAGTTCAACTTGCTCAGGGGTATTTGCTCATCGACGCTTGGTTTGTCGAGGCTCTGCCCTGGTGAGCCAAGGTTTCATTCTAGCTAGGAGGATAACTTGAAACGACTGAGCACCGGAGTCCTTGCCGTGCTGATGACAGCCGGTCTTGGACTTAGCGCGGTGGCAGCGCCGGTCAGTGCATCGCATGGCAACATCGGACCCAACGCGATCGCGCAGGCCACGGCGGCCCCGTCTCCGGCAGCAACCGCCATGGCGTCGCCCGCTCCAGCGGCGACCGCGATGGCGTCGCCTGCCCCGGCGGCACCGGCGCCCGCAGAAGCTCCTGCGGCGCCGCCGGCGAACTTCGGTTCGCCGCCGTCCGGACAAATCCCGATCCTCTTTAACGATCACCACGTCTATGCCAAGCCGGACGAACTCAAGCAGGGTCGCGTCCTTGCGGCGCTCGTCCGCGGAGGCACCATCCTGATCCCGCTGCGCTCCATGTTCGAACAGATGGGCGCGACGGTTTCGTACGATCCCGGGACCAAGACGGTAGACGTGACCAAGCCGGGTGCGGACGTCAAAGTGACGGTCGGTAAGCCGGAGGTCGTGATCAACGGCGAAACGCGTCCGCTCGACGTGCCGCCCGAAATCTATCAGGGCCACGTCGTCGTTCCGGTCCGCGTCATTTCGGAAGGCATGGGCGCCTACGTTCAGTGGGTGCCGGACCGCCGCATCGTCGTAGTCCGTTACCTGCCGCCGACTCCGCCGCCGCCGCCGACAACGCCGGCTCCGGTAACGTCGGCTCCGCCCACTCCCGCTCCGACACCGGTCCCGACGCCCGCCATTACGGCGTTCGTCGCCGGTGACTACATCATCTCACCGAAGGTGTACAACGAGTTCAGCCCCGGCAATACCGGAAGCAACACCAACGGCGGATTCTCCTATCGCCTGCACGGCGCATGGGAATTCGACACGATCGGGTTGCCCTGGATGATCGAGGCGGATTACCGGCAGTTCAACTACCCGCACTTCCAAGGACCGAACACGGCCGGCTATGCTCCCGGGCAGCTTTGCTCCGGCGCATACGATCCGGGCTGCGTCACGGCGATTGGCGGACAGTTCCAGACGTTCGTTCCGGCGTTCACCGCACGCGACTACGATCTGGACGCGCGTCTCGGCCTGAAGGTTCTCGATCCGCGCATCTACATCGGCGTCGGCTACATGTGGCGTTCGGGTAATTACGGTTATCCGAAACTCAGCAACGTCGGCTTCGGCGTAGAGAAGCTCCCGGATCTCGAACAGAACGGCTTCACGTGGTACGGCAGCGCGTACTACTATCCGAACGTCAAGGGCACCGGAACCGGATGCCTCACGCTCGGATGCGCACCGCCCGGCTCGTCCTACACGTTGGCGTACAACATCCTCAAGTACGACATCGGCGGCGCGTTCACGTTCGGGCCCAACGTTCCCATCTACGTCGAGTTCGGATTCCTCGGTGATTCCGGACGCGGCAAGACGAACGCCCCCGTGAACTTCACGCACTCCGGTCCGTACATCGGCCTGGGACTCAAGTTCTAGTCTCGCACGAGTCTAGAAAGACGAAGAGCCTCGCTTACGCGAGGCTCTTCTTTTTACTCTAGCGCTCAGCTCATAAACCGCATCACCCCATCGTCCGGGAATCTCCAACTTTTTCGCGCAAACACGAGGTTTTTTCAAAACTTGTTGACGCGAAAAAGTGGTGAAGCAGCGATTTTGCCATGGAGGGCAAAATCGCGAGCGGTTTCCGGACGATGGGGTGATGCGGTTGCACATTACGGGTGGCGCGTAGGTGAGGGCGATGGAGCCGGTGACGGCGACGCAGACGTCGAGGGCAAGGGCGACGGCGACGCGGAGCCGGTAGGCAGTGCGGTCCGCATGGGCGCCGGCGAGGACGGCGAGGCGGAGCCGGTCGGCGCAACGGTGGGTGTCGGTGTCGGCGTCGGCGCGGGCGTCGGTTGGATGCACGGCACCGGCAGAACGTCGATCTTCGGCTGTCCGGGTGCCGGCGTGGGCGTGGGCGTGGGCGTGGGCGTCGGCGTCGGAGTGGGGCTCGGCGACGCGCTTGGTTGTCCGGAGGGAACCGGCGATGCGTCGAGCTCGGCGCACGGCACCGGCGTCGCGAAATAATGCTCGGTGAATCCGACCGCGAGATCCTTTTTCAACGCCTTGCCGAAAAAGCTGGCCGGCCATTTGTTGATGACGATGTGCGCGTACTGCCAGGCCTTCTGCTGCGCGTCCTGCGTGTAGACCTTACGGTACATTTCGAACGCAAGAAAATAGGAACGCGCCAGCTGCGGATCGTTGGGGTATTTTCTCGCCCACGTGTTGAGCGCCTCGTCGGCAAAGCCGATTGCCGAGATCAGATGCGGGTCCGTCGTGTAGGCGCCCGCGCGAATCGCATCGTCGCGAAACGTGTTGTTGATCCCGAGATAGCTCATCTTCATGCGGCCGAAGTATTCGTCGCCCGGGGCGGCGTCGTGCAGCACCTGAAGCACGTGCTGCTGCCACTTCGATAATTTCGGCGGCTTCTTGGCGGCCGTCGCTCCGGTTTTCTTTGCGCCGCCGCGCGCCTGCGGCGCAGCTGCAACGGAAACGGCCACGCTGAGCACGGCAACAGCCGCGCACGCGGACATGAACGCGCGTTTCAAATAGAACCCTTTCTCGATCTCACGCGGAAACCAACCCCATCGTATCGGGGAACGTTTTCCACGCACGCGACGTTCGCCCTATCCGGGCGTTTTATCGCACTCCGACCTGCGGAACGATCTGCATGCGCGCTTGGCTGCCGTACGCCGTGCGCCCGTAACGCGCGAGCAGCCAGCGCAGCGTTCGCGCCGCGTTTTGCTGCCCGAGCGCAGTGTGCACGCGCGCATAGAGCGACGTCAGTTCGTAAACGCTTTTGGCCAACCAAGGATCGGCCGGATACTTATGCTCCCAGTCGCGCAGAGCGTCTTCGACCATCGCGGCCGAACCGAGCACGGCTTCACCCTTGTCGGGAGCATATTGCAGGCGAAGCCCCAAGTCGCGAAGCTGATTGCGAATGCCGAGAATGCTCATCTTCAGCCGGCCGAAGTATTCGTCCGCGGGCGCGACTCGAATCGGGGCGGCCGCGTGTCCCGCGGCGAGGGCGGGCAGCAAAGATGCCGGTACGACGGTCAAACCGGCGACGAAACCAAAGAGAACGGCGAGAGCGCGCATTGCGCACGGGTCCTTTCTCTCCCCTCAAATTGAGCATCGTCACGCTCGCTTTACGGGTTTAGCCGGTTGCTCAGCCGGCGCACGTGAGCGTGCGCAAAGGATGCACCGGCGCAAGGCTCGCACCAAGGCGCATGGCCCGCACCATCGCCGTTGCCGCCGTGCAACTCGCGGCGCACTCGCGCGCGTCGTTTCCGCACGCCTGGCCGCGCATTCGATCGCGCATCGAGTCCGCGGCCGCCGGCGGAGCGCGCCTTATCGTGCTGCCGGAGGGGACGCTCCCGGCATACGTGCTGGGATACCGCCCCTACGATGAAAGCGAAATCGAAAGCGCGCTGCGGGAGTGCGAGGCGCTTGCGCGCGAGCGCAAAGTCGTGCTCGTGATCGGCGTTGCGCGAAAAGAGGGCTCGCACGTTTACAACAGCGCGATGGTCATCGACACGAACGGCAAGGTTGCCGGCTGCGCCGATAAGCAGTTCTTATGGCATTTCGACCGGCAATGGTTCACCGCGGGACGGACGATCGCTCCGGTGCCGACGGAACTCGGACGCATCGGCGCGCTGGTGTGCGCGGACGGCCGTATTCCCACGATTGCGAGCACCCTTGCCGATCGCGGCGCCGAGCTGCTCGTCATGCCGACGGCATGGGTGACGAGCGGTCGAGATCCCGAAAACTTCGAGAACGTGCAAGCGGATTTGCTCGCGCGCGTTCGTGCCAAAGAAAACGGCGTGCCGTTCGTAGCGGCGAACAAGTGCGGCGTCGAGCTGCGCTGCGTCGCCTACTGCGGGAAAAGCCAAATCATCGACGCCGCAGGCGACGTGATAGCTCTTGCTTCGCAAGATGCCGAAGAGACGATCGCAGGAACGATCGCGCTCGGCCCCGCGCGCTCCGCGCGAACGCCCGGGCGGAGCGGCGGCTTCGCATGGGACACGCAGACCCGCGTTGCCGTTGCCGCTCGCGCCGAGCATCCCGGCGATGCGGAGCTGCTTCGAATCGTCGAAGCCGACGTTTTGCTGCACGCGCACGCCGAGGAAGCGCTTACCGATGACGATATGCTCGATCCGCGACGGATGGCGAAGTTGCGCATCTCCGGCGCGACGATGGTCCTGTGGCGCACATCGCTGGAAGCGTGCTGGCAACTCGCGTTTGCGCGAGCGCGCGCGCTCGAACTGCGCATCTACGTCGCCGTGATCGACGCTGCGGCGTCGCGCGCGTACGCGGTCGATCCGGACGGCGCGCTGCTGTGCGGAACGTTCGGCGACTACGAACTGGCGAGTTTTACGTTCGACCCGCTCAAGACGCGCCAAACCGC